>ERZ773070.1488-NODE-1488-length-14435-cov-27.435188_pt1 | contig 14435 bp, 12 predicted proteins | sample MGYA00580618_ERZ773070 | MGnify/ENA primary metagenome ERZ773070 (study PRJEB29015, sample SAMEA2738023) | human oral metagenome | biome: human oral; feature: human-associated habitat; material: dental | place: China | collected 2019 ...
ACAGGGCGCAGAAGGCGTCCACGTTCTGGGCCACGGTGAGCTCGTCGAAGACGGCAACGTCCTGCGGCACGACGCCGATCCGGCGCTTGATGTCGTAGGAGGTCGCCGTCATGCGCTCCCCGAAGACGCTGATCTCGCCCCGGTCGTAGGTCAGCAGCTGCAGCAGACAGTTGATGGTCGTCGTCTTGCCCGAGCCGTTGGGGCCCAGCAGGCCGAGCACCTCCCCCCGGGCGATCCGCAGCGACAGGCCGTCCACCGCGACCAGCTCCCCGTAGCGCTTGACCAGGGACTCGATCAGTACAGCCTCGCTGCGATCGGGCACCGTCTCACCGCCCATATCGGCTCCTGTTCCTTGCTCGGTCTCTTGCAGGCCCGGCGCTCGCGCGGGCCGTCGCCGTGATGCTCTCGTGGCGGCGGTCGGCCGGAGAAGTGCCTGTTGTCATGGCCCGGGCACCGGGCCATGACTTCTGTCATGAGCATTGTGCGACGGCGCGGAAACCGGCCCGCCGGGCATGTGCGCGGCCGGCAGTCGCTGATAATCGTGGTGTGAGGGTACTGGCAGACAAGAGTGTGGTCCTCGGCGTCTGCGGCCTGCTGGCGCTGTTCTCCGGAGCGACGCAGGCCGCCGATACCGCTGACGCGGCGGGACCCGCCGCGGTGGTATGGCTGCTCCTGGCCGTCATCACGAGCGGGCTGTGCGCGGTGGCGGACCGGCGGCGCGCGCTGATCGTCATTCCCGGCGCCTACCTCCTCCTGGGCTGCTCGACGACGGCGTCGGTGCCGGGCGCGCCGCTGGTCGTCTACGACCTCGTGCGCATTGCCGCGCGCGGCCCCGGGTGGAAGCGGGACGTGTCCCTGCTGTGCTGCGCCCCGCTGCTGCTCGCCGTCGTGCGGCGGGCGTCGCAGGAGCCGGCTCTCGTCCTCGCCGTGGCGGTCGGGGCCCTCGCGGCTCTGCTGGCGCTGCGCACCTGGCAGGACGAGTCGGCGCGCCAGGGCCTCCATGCGGTGCGGGACGACCTGCGCGAGAAGGTCCTCGCCCTTCAGGAGTCCAGTGCCAGGCTCCTCCAGGCGCAGGACCATGAGATGCGCTCCGCGGCCCTCGCCGAGCGCACGAGGATCGCCCGGGAGATCCACGACGGCGTCGGGCACCTCCTCACCCGCCTCCTCCTGGCGGTCAAGGCCCTTCGGATCAGCCACCGCGACCAGCCCGGCGTCGTGTCCGACCTGGCGGCGCTCGACTCGGGGCTGGACGAGGCCCTCGACTCCATGCGCCGCAGCGTCCACGCCCTGTCCGACGAGGGCGAGGACCTCGCCACCGCCCTCAACCTGCTGGGCTCCCGCTGCGGGATCGGCCGGGTGTCGGTCGACTGCTCCCTGGACGCCGAGCCGCCGACCGCGGTCTCGCGCTGCGTCGCCGCGGTGGTGCGCGAGGCGCTCACCAATGCCGCCCGGCACGGCCGGGCCGGTTCGGCGCGCGTGGTGGTCGCCGACTACCCTGCGTTCTGGCAGGTCAGGATCGACAATGACGGAGCCGCCCCGCAACGGGACGACCCGGCGTCGGGCGGCGGCCTCGGGCTGTGCTCCATGACTGACCGGGTCGAGGCGCTGGGCGGGACGGTGCGGGTCACCCCGAGGCCGAGGTTCACGGTCTTCGCCATGATCCCGAAGGGCGGGGAGGAGGGGGCATGAGGCTCCTTGTTGTTGACGACGACGCTCTGGTTGCCCAGTCGCTCGCCATCATCCTGTCGGCGGAGCCGGATATCGACGTCGTGGGCCTGGGCGGATCGGGTCCCGAGGCGGTGGAGAGGTACCGGGAGCTGCGCCCCGACATCCTGCTCATGGACATCCAGATGCCGGGCGGCGACGGGCTCAGTGCGGCCGAGCGTATCCTCGCGCGCGACGGGCGGGCGCGCATCGTCTTCCTGACCACCTTCTCCGACGACGAGTACATCGTGCGGGCCCTGAGGATGGGGTCGCGCGGCTACCTCGTCAAGCAGGACGTCGCCCGGATCGCGCCGGCCCTGCGGTCCGTCATGGCGGGCGTGTGCGTGCTGGAGGGGGAGGTGCTCGAACGCGCGACCATGGGGCCCGGTCGCCAGGGGCGGGGCGCCCGGGAAGGCCAGCGGGGGGCGCCGTCGTCGGGCCTCTATCAGCGCAGCGCCGCCTTCTCGCCCCTGACCGACCGCGAGTACGAGGTGGTCGAGGCCGTGGCCCAGGGGCTGGACAACGCGGAGGTGGCGGACCGGCTCTTCATGAGCGTGGGGACCGTGCGCAACCACATCAGCTCCATCCTGGCCAAGCTGGGGCTGAGGAACCGCACCCAGGTCGCGGTGCTGTACTACCGCTCCGCACAGGCCGCCCAGGCCGCTGACTGAGCCGGGATTCTTCGGTCGGTCGGAGGAGTCAGCGGAGGATCTCGGTGCCGACGCCAACGATCTCGTAATCCGCGGGACTCACACGTGCGTCGCCGGGCAGCCGGGTCAGCGCCGCGTAGGTCTCCGCCAGCGCGTGCCCGCTGAGACTGAGCTCGCGTCCTCTCGCCCAGGAGTGCACGGCCCCATGGGCCTGGTGGGAGGCGACGAGCAGAGGGACGGCGACGCTCGTGTCGACCGCGGTCCGAGGCCGATCCGTCATCGGCGCCCGGTGTCCATGAGCGCGAACATCGTGTCGTCGGTGACGACGGTGTGCGACCTGGCTACGAGATGCCCGTCCTCGTCCGCCTCCAGCCGAGCGGTGCGTCCCCCCGGGGTCACCTGCACGCCGTTGCCGTAGAGCGAGATATCCGCCTTCGTGCCGGGCAGGAGCCCCAGGGAGTCCCGCAGGCTCTTCGGAAGAAGGATCCGCCCTCCGGAATCGATCGTGACCTACATGGGAACAGGGTACCAGCCATTTCCCATCCGTCTGCGTCCCGCACCTGCTTTCGGACTCGCCGCCTCGCCGAGGCCGCAGCGGAGGCGGTGGCGGTGCGGCGGGCCCCGCTCCTGGCTAGACGTCGCGGGCGCCGCGCTCGCCTACCGCCCGCCCGCTGCGGGAGGGTGGGTGCGGCGCCCGGGAGACGCCACATGCCGGGTTGGAACGACGCCACATGACGGGTTGACATGGCGCGGCAAGGGCACGGGGAGGGAACCGTGGAGCAGGAGGGCTATCTGCCGAGAGTCGTGGATCGGCTTGTTGACGACATCCTCGGTTACTCGGGGGGCGTCCTCATCGAGGGCGTCCGCGCCTGCGGCAAGACCATGACCGGACGCCGACACGCCTCCTCCGAGATCGCGTTGGACTCCGGGTTGCCGCAGCTGCGGGCCGCCCTGGACGTCGATCCCTCGCTCCTCCTGGCCGGCGACGTGCCGCGTCTTCTTGACGAGTGGCAGATCGAGCCCTCACTGTGGAACCTCGTGCGCAGGGAGATCGACTCCCGTCGCCACCCGGGACAGTTCATCCTCACGGGATCGTCCGTCCCCGCCGAGGACGCCGCGCGGCACTCCGGGGCACACCGGATCTCACGGATCCGAATGCGGCCCATGACCCTGTTCGAGCGCGGTCGCGGGGACGGCAGCGTCTCCTTGGCGAGCCTGTTCAACGGCGAGGCGCCAGCGCCGGCGCTTAACTCCGGCGCCGGTGTACGCGAGGCCCTGGACGACCTGGTGCACGGAGGGTGGCCGGGGGACCTCGACCTGACGACGCCTCAGGCGCAGCGCCGCCTGCGCGACTACGTCGAGGACATTGTCAGTATCGACGTCGGTCGCCTGGACGGCGAACCGCGGCGGGATCCTGTGCGCCTGCGCGCCCTCATGCGCTCCCTCGCCCGGCATGTCGCGACAGAGGCGTCTTTCCGCACCATCGCCAGGGACGCGGCCGGGCAGTCCTTGAGCGCGGAGACTGCCATCGCCTACGTGGGCGCCCTCAGGCGTCTCTTCGTCATCGAGGAGCAGCCGGCCTGGGCGCCGCACCTGCGGTCCCGTTACGCGGTGCGCACGTCGTCGAAGCTGCACTTCGTCGACCCTGCGCTCGCCGCGGCGGTGACGGCGACGTCCTCGGAGCGCCTCCTAAAGGACCTGGAGACCGCCGGGCTCTGGTTTAAGTCCCAGGCGGTGCAGCACCTGCGGATCTTCTCCGAGATGTGCGGCGGACGCCTCTACCACTACCGGGACAAGGCGGGGAAGGAGGCGGACGCCATTGTGGAGCTGGACGACGGGCGCTGGGCCGCCTTCGAGGTCAGGCTGGGGCAGCGCCAGATCCCGGCGGCGCAGACCTCGCTCGCTGCCTTCGTGGCCGATATCGACACCGCACGGACCCCTCCTCCGGCGTACACCGCCGTCATCACCGCCGACGGACCCGTGATGACGCTCCCCGACGGCGTCGTCACCTTCCCGCTCAAGGCGCTGGGGCCGTGAGCGGGACGGAACGGCCGCCCGGTCCCGGGTCATGCGCGGGCCGGCGGAGACTCAGGGCGCGGGCCCAGCCGGGTGGGCCGCCTCCTCGCGGCGAAAGGGAGCCGCTGAGGCCGGGCGCCGGCGTCGGACCGCACCCCGGGCTGCCTCCGGGGTGGCTCTGTCAGGGCCTGCCCGGGGCGGCGTCGGACACCCATACTGGCGTCATGCAGTACACGACACTCGGCACCACAGGCATCACGATCCCGCGGCTGTGCATTGGAGGCATGAGCTTCGGCCAGGTCTTCCCGGACTTCCACCAGTGGGTCATCGACCAGCCCTCTACCCAGGCCGTCATCGCCCGCGCGCTCGAGCTCGGCGTCACCTTCATCGACACCGCCAACGTCTACGCCCGCGGCACCAGCGAGGAGTACATCGGGCAGTCCCTGAGGAACCTCGGCGTCGCGCGCCAGGACGTGGTGCTGGCCTCCAAGGTCTACTTCAACGAGGGGCACCTGAGCGCCGAGGCCATTGAGCGGGAGATCACGGGCACGCTCCAGCGCCTGGGCACCGACTACCTTGACCTCTACATCATCCACCGCTTCGACTACTCCACCCCCGTGGAGGAGACCATGGAGGCCCTGGACCGCTTCGTGCGCGACGGCCGCGTACGGGCCCTGGGCGCCTCCGCCATGTACGCCTACCAGCTGCACAACCTGCAGGTGGCGGCGGACGCCCACGGCTGGACCCGCTTCGCCAGCATGCAGAACCACTACAACCTCCTCTACCGCGAGGACGAGCGGGAGATGATCCCCGTGGTCGAGCAGTACGGCATGTCTCTGACGCCCTACAGCCCGCTCGCCTCCGGGCACCTGACCCGCCCCACCTGGGACTCGCCGTCGGTGCGCTCGACGACGGACGGCACCATGCGCGCCAAGTACGACCGCGACCGCGAGATCGACATGCCCGTCATCGAGCGCGTCGCCGAGGTCGCCGCCAGGCACGAGGTGCCCATGGCCGACGTCGCGCTGGCCTGGCACTGGGCCAGGGGCGTGGCCGCCCCCATTGTCGGCTGCTCGCGGCCGAGCCGCGTCGACGACGCCGTGCGCGCCCTGGATCTCACCCTCACCGCCGAGGAGGTCGCCTACCTGGAGGAGCCCTACGTGCCCCACGAGCTCGTCGGCCCGCTCGCCCGCCCCGGGGAGAAGGCTCTCGCCGGGACGACGGTGTCGACGACGTCCCGGTGAGGGGGCCGGCGGGGCGCCGCTTCACCTCCCAGGACCTGGTCCAGGGCCGCTGCTGACATCCTGGTGAGGCGGCGTCCCGGGCCGGGCGGTGCCGGGCCCCACGAGCCCGTACCACATCGTGTTACACCACGATACGATGAGCATGCTGATGCAGTGAGGTGTGGGGCGGGAGACCTGATGGCGACTAAGACCCTCAATGTCAAGATCGACGACGACAAGCGTCTATTTGTTGAGCTCACTCATCAGATGGGGACGACCCCGTCAAATGCGGTGCGCATGTTCGTGCGCGCGTTCAATGAGTTCAAGGGCTTCCCCTTCGACACGTCCCGTCCATATGTCATGAGTGCCGAGGCCCGGCAGGCCTACGACGAGATTGACGCAGAGATCTCCGCGGGCACCGCCAGGCGCTACGGGAGCGTCGCAGACTTGCGCGATGACCTGGACCTGTAGCGCTCGACGCTTAGGTGTGACCATGAGGGGTGCGGGCCGTGCTCTGCCCCAGCTTGGCTTCCCGGGTGTCTCGAAGAGCCGGTGGGAGACCCGGCGGCGGGCGCCCCGAGTCCCCTTGAACCGATCTCGAGCCGGAAGTGGACCGATTTCGACGCGGAGTACGACCGATCTCGGCGAAGGGGTCGCCGGGAGCGGGGGCTGTGGGTGGGCAGGGCGTCCGGGCGCCCGTCTGGGGCGGAACGTGAACGTACCTTCGTCACGTGAACGTACCTTTCTCCCATCCTTCTGAGCTCTGTCCCCAGAAGGATGGGAGAAAGGTACGTTGACGCGGGAAAGGTACGTTGACGTTCCGGCTCGACACCGGCTCGCAGGGCCCGGCGGGCCGTCAGGCCGGCGGACCGGAGCCGATCACCCCGACGACTGACTGAACACTGGCTCCGGGGAGGAAGAAGTGATCACCCCACGCACTTTTAAGCCGGCCGCCGGTCTCGAGCATGATGGAGATCGGCGTGATTCCGCGGTTCTGCTGTGCGGGCCGGGCAGCACGGGGACTAAAAGTGCGTAGGATGATCACTTCCCGGAGCGCAGCGACACCTGGCCGGCACCCCCGGCCCCACCACCAGTGGCGGATGGCGGAATGGCCCTGGATGTGCCGACCGCCGGCCGCCGACAGCGCGCATCGGGCGACGTCGAAGAAGGACGCGTGAAGGGCGAGGACGACAGGGGAACCTGTACCTCACTGATCATCCCGTGTCCGGGCCCAGTCCGAGCGGGTGACAGGCGGTCGCGGCCCAGCGCCCGGCCCGCAGTCTGGCAGCGCCACACCGTCGCTCTCCGGCGTGACGCAGGACGCACGGCGCGCCACCAGGTTCCGCTCTGGAGACCTCCTCGGTTCCGCAAGGTGAGATTCTCCGGGTTTTTCGTGGTTCACCCCAATGACACGGCGTCATCTTGCGAGGTTCCCCATCTGTGGGGCGGTGCAGCGCCCTCACTAGCGTCAGAGCCATGACCGCAGCACGTCGCACCGCAGCGGAGGGGACCCGCAAGGGCGTCCGCCTCCCGGCGACTCGGCGCGCTCATGGGCGAGTCATGTGTTGTCAGGCCTGACAGGCGCCTGACCGCACGGCACGACCGCACACGGATTCCGGCGCAACGAAGCGTCCGGGGCCGTTCCAGTGCACGCCCGTGAGAGGTGGAACCATCACGACGGGCCGCGGCGAGCCGCGCCGAAGACCATCACCGGACGCTCAGTGATCCCACTTCTCCGAAAGCAAGGACATGAGCACCACCACCCACACCCGGCCCCCGCGGGAGGTCCGCCCGCCGCGCCGGACCCGCTCCAACGGCCAGTGGCTCGTCGACGGCCGCAAGCCGCTCAACGACAACGAGGCCTTCAAGCAGGACGGCGACCCGCTGGGCGCCCGCGAGCGCGTGATCTCCGACTACGCCGCCGGCGGCTTCGGCTCCATCGACCCCACCGACCTGCACGGCCGCTTCAGGTGGTGGGGCCTGTACACCCAGCGCAAGCAGGGCATCGACGGCGGCAGGACCGCCCAGCTCGACGTCACCGAGCTGGAGGACCGCTACTTCATGCAGCGCATCCGCATGGACGGGCAGACGCTGTCGGCGGGCCAGATGCGCGTCATCGGCACCGCCTCCAACGAGTTCGCCCGCGGCACCCTGGACATCACCGACCGCCAGAACCTCCAGCTCCACTGGATCGAGATCGAGAACGTCCCCGAGCTGTGGCGCCGCCTCGACGACGTCGGGCTCACCACCATCGAGGCCTGCGGCGACACCCCGCGCGGGTTCCTGGTCTCACCGGTGGCCGGCATCGAACCGGAGGAGGTCATCGACCCCTCCGAGGCCGCCCGCGCGATCCACGACACCTACCTGGGCAACCCCGAGATCGCGAACCTGCCCCGCAAGTTCAAGACGGCCTTCACCGGCTCCCCCACCCTCGACGTCCTCCACGAGATCAATGACATCTCCTACGTCGGCGTCGACCACCCCGACCTCGGCCCCGGCTACGACCTGTGGATCGCCGGCGCCCTGTCCACGGCGCCCTTCCTGGGGCGGCGCCTGGGAGCCTTCGTGCGCCCCGACCAGGTCAGCGACGTGTGGTGGGGCGTCATCCGCATCTTCCGCGACTACGGCTACCGGCGTCTGCGCAACAAGGCGCGGCTGAAGTTCCTCATGGCCGAGTGGGGCCCCGAGCGCTTCCGCGAGGTCCTGGAGGAGGAGTACCTCGGGTTCCGCCTCGCCGACGGCCCGGCCCCGCGCCCGCCGCGCGGGGAGGCCGATCACCTGGGGGTGCACCTTCAGCGCGACGGCGCCTACTGGATCGGCGGCAAGCCGCCGGTGGGCCGCCTGTCGGGCGACGTCATGCTGGGCCTGGCCGACCTGACGGAGTCGGTGGGCTCGGACAGGGTGCGCACCACGCCCCTGCAGAACATCCTGCTCCTGGACGTGCCCGGGGACAGGACCGACGACGCCGTCGCCGGGCTGAGGGCCCTGGGCATCGACCCGGCCCCCGGCCCCCTGACCCGCTCGATGCTGGCGTGCACGGGCCTGGAGTTCTGCAAGTTCGCGATCGTGGAGTCCAAGGCCCTGGCCGCCCGGGTGGCGGCCGAGCTGGACGAGCGCCTGGCCGACGCCGACCTGGAGCGCCCGCTGACCGTCAGCATCAACGGCTGCCCCAACTCCTGCGCGCGCATCCAGACCGCCGACATCGGGCTCAAGGGCCAGATCATCACCGTGGGCGGCGAGCGCGTCCCCGGATTCCAGGTCCACCTGGGAGGCTCCCTGGCCCGCGAGGGCCGCCCCGAGGCCGAGCTCGGCCGCACGGTGCGCGGGCTCAAGGTCCCCGCGACGGGCCTGGCCGCCTACATCGAGCGCCTCGTGCGCCGCTACCTCGCCCAGCGGGCGGACGAGGAGACCTTCGCCCAGTGGGCCCACCGCGCCGACGAGGAGGCCCTGACATGACCCGGGCGACCGCCGCCCGCCCCGGAGTCGGCACCCCGAACCGTCGTGCTGCGAGTGCTTCGGAGCCCGCGCGCAACCGCTTCGGGCGCGTCACCGCCCGGGGCGCCAACGCCCCGCGCCCGGCCGACGCCCCCAGGCGCGGCGAGGACGAGCTGCGCGCCCTTGCCGAGGCGGGCGCGGCCGAACTCGGAGACGACGCCCCCGCCGCCGAGGTCGTCGCCTGGGCGGCCCGCGTCTTCCCGGGCACGCTCGCGGTGGCCTGCTCCATGGCCGACGCCGTCCTGCCGCACGTCGTCGCCTCCCGGATTCCCGGCGTCGACACGCTCTTCCTGCAGACGGGCCTCCACTTCGCCGAGACCAACGGCACCCGGGACGCCGTGGCCGCCACCATGGACGTCACGGTGGTCGACGTGCTGCCCGCCCTGAGCATGGCCGAGCAGGACGAGCGCCTGGGGCCGCGCCTGTGGGCGCACGACCCGGGCGAGTGCTGCCGCCTGCGCAAGGTCGAGCCCCTGGCCCGCGCGCTGGCCGGGTACGAGGCCTGGGCCACCGGGGTGCGCCGCGAGGACGCCCCCACCCGCACCGAAGCCCCGCTGGTCGGCTTCGACCCGACGCACCGGATCGTCAAGATCAACCCGCTGGCGGCCTGGACCCTCGAGGAGCTCCTGGCCTACGCCACCGAGCACGGCGTCGTCGTCAACCCGCTGCTGGCCGACGGGTACCCCTCGATCGGCTGCGCGCCCTGCACCGCCCGCGTGAGCCCGGGCGAGGACCCCCGCTCGGGGCGCTGGGCCGGCTTCGCCAAGACCGAGTGCGGGATCCACCTGTGAGAGCCCCGACCGCCACCGCCCCCTTCCTCCAGAGAGCCGTGAACCCCGTGACCACGACAGTGACAACGACAGAGACCACAACAGTGTCCATGACAACCGCTGCCGCCACCGGCAGGACAGCAACCGCCCCGGCGCCCCCGCCGACCGGCCGGGACAGCGCGGGCGGCGCCCGCCCCCTCGACCTGCTCGACGCCCTGGAGGCCGAGGCCATCGCCGTCATCCGGGAGGTGGCCGCCGAGTGCCGCCGGCCCGTGCTGCTCTTCTCCGGCGGCAAGGACTCGGTGGTGATGCTGCACCTGGCCGTCAAGGCCTTCTGGCCCGCGCCCGCCCCCTTCCCCCTGCTGCACGTGGACACCGGCCACAACTTCCCCGAGGTGCTGGCCTACCGGGACGCCACCGCCGAGCGCCTCGGGGCGCGCCTGGTGGTCGCCGCCGTCCAGGACTACATCGACGACGGCCGCCTGCGCGAGCGGGCCGACGGCACCCGCAACCCCCTGCAGACCCGCCCCCTGCTGGACGCCATCGAGGACGGCGGCTTCGACGGGGTCCTCGGGGGCGGGAGGCGCGACGAGGACAGGGCGCGCGCCAAGGAGCGCATCGTCTCCCTGCGCGACCAGTTCGGGCAGTGGGACCCGCGCAACCAGCGCCCCGAGCTGTGGGACCTGGTCAACCCGCGCCACGCCCCGGGCGAGCACGTGCGCGTCTTCCCGCTGTCGAACTGGACCGAGCTGGACGTGTGGCGCTACATCGAGCGCGAGGACATCGAGCTGCCGAGCCTGTACTACGCCCACGAGCGCGAGGTCTTCTCCCGCGACGGCATGTGGCTGCCGGTGGGCCCGGCCACCCGGCCGCGCCGCGGCGAGCAGGTGCGCACCCTGACCGTCCGGTACCGCACGGTGGGCGACATGTCCTGCACCGGCGCGGTGGAGTCCACCGCCGCGACCAACCACGAGATCGCCGTCGAGGTGGCGGCCTCCGTCCTCACCGAGCGGGGCGCCACGCGCGCCGACGACCGTCTGAGCGAGACCGCCATGGAGGACCGCAAGAAGGAGGGCTACTTCTGATGACCACCACCGAGACCCCTCCCGCCCCCGGCGGGGCCGCCGGGGCCGCCGGGGCCGCCCCCGGGTCGCTCCTGCGCCTGGCCACGGCCGGCAGCGTCGACGACGGCAAGTCCACCCTCGTGGGCCGCCTCCTGTTCGACTCCAAGTCCGTCCTGCGCGACCAGCTCGCCGCCGTCGAGCGGGTCAGCCTGGAGCGGGGCCTGACCGGCGCGGACCTGGCGCTGCTCACCGACGGCCTGCGGGCCGAGCGCGAGCAGGGCATCACCATCGACGTCGCCTACCGGTACTTCACCACCCCGCGGCGCTCCTTCATCCTGGCCGACTGCCCCGGGCACGTGCAGTACACGCGCAACACGGTCACCGGCGCCTCGACGGCCGACGTCGTCGTGCTGCTGGTGGACGCCCGCCGCGGCGTGGTCGAGCAGACCCGGCGCCACCTGGCGGTGGCCGCCCTGCTGGGGGTGCCCCACGTGGTGGTCGCGGTCAACAAGATCGACCTGGTCGGCTTCTCCGCCGAGGTGTACGCGCGCACGGCCGAGCGGATCGAGCGGGTCGCCGCGGCCCTCGGCGTCGCCGACGTGCGCTCCCTGCCCACCTGCGCCGTGGCGGGCGACAACGTCGTGAAGCGCTCGGCGCGCACCCCCTTCTACGACGGCCCGGCCCTTCTGGAGCTCCTGGAGTCCCTGCCGGCCGGTCCCAACGGACCGGCACGGGCCGATCACGCCCTCCGCCTGCCCGTCCAGCTGGTCATCCGGCCCCAGGGCGCCGCGCCGGAGGGACTGGGCGAGTACCGCGGCTACGCCGGGCGCATCGGCGCCGGGGCGGTGGGCGTCGGCGACGAGGTCGTCGTTCTGCCGTCGGGCAGGCGGACCACGGTCACCGGCATCACCCTGGGCGCGCGTCCCGTCCCCGCGGCGCGGGCCGGCCAGTCCGTGGCCCTGGAGCTGGCCGACGACATCGACGTCGCCCGCGGCGACGTCATCGCCGGGCCCCACGGCCTCCCGCCGCTCGTGCGCGAGATCGACGCGCACGTCGCCTGGCTGTCCGAGCGGCCCCTGCACGTGCGCGACCGGGTCCTGGTCAAGCACGGCACCCGCACCGTCCGGGCGCTCGCAGCGGGCATCGAGGGCGTCCTCGACCTGGGCGACCTGACCGTCTCGCCCGCCGACCGCCTCGTCCTCAACGACATCGGACGCCTGCGCTTGCGGCTGGCCGAGCCGCTGCCCGCGGCCGACTACGCGGTCTCGCGCGCCGACGGCGCCTTCCTGCTCATCGACCCGCAGGACGGCTGGACCCTGGCGGCCGGCATGGTCCGCACGTCCACGACCCCGCAGGCTCCCGCGCCCCTCGGGGCCCCCGGGACGCGCGACGCGGATGCCCGGGTCCGGGCATGAGCGCCTCGTCCCGGGAGGGTGCCGACGACGCCGGGGCCGGAGGCTGGGTCGCGCTCGTGGGCGGGGGCCCGGGCGACCCCGGCCTGATCACCGTGCGCGGCATGGAGCTGCTCGCCCGGGCCGACGTCGTCGTGGCCGACCGCCTGGCCCCGCGCAGCCTGCTGGACGGCCTGGCCCCGGGCACCGAGGTGATCGACGCCTCCAAGCGGCCCGGCGACCACCTGGTCCCCCAGGAGGGCATCGACTCCCTGCTGGTGGCGCGGGCCCGGGCCGGGCAGCGGGTGGTGCGCCTCAAGGGCGGCGACCCCTACGTGCTCGGGCGCGGCGGCGAGGAGGCGCGGGCCTGCCGCGCCGCCGGGGTGAGCGTCGAGGTCGTCCCCGGGGTCACCTCCGCGGTCGCCGTGCCCGCGGCGGCCGGCATCCCGCTCACGCACCGCGGGCTCGCCCGCGGCTTCTCGGTCGTCTCGGCCCACGAGGACCTCATCGCCACCGTCCCGGTGCGCCGCGACCACACCCTGGTCCTGCTCATGGGCGTGCGCCGCCTGCGCCGCTCCACCGCCGTCCTCACCGGCCGCGGCGCGGAGCCCGGCACCCCCGCGGCCGTCGTCGAGCGCGGGTACGGCCCCGACCAGCGGGTGACCACGACGGTCCTGGGCTGCCTGCCCGACGTCGCCGAGTCCGTCGGCGTGAGGGCCCCGGCGGTCATCGTCCTCGGCGACGTCGTCACGGTCAGCCCCGCCTGGAGGGACCGGGTCGTGCCCGGGGAACGACCGCCGTCCGCCATCACGCCCACCGGCACCACCGAGACATCACACGAGACAGATCGGACCGGCTCATGAGAAAGCTCCTCGTCCTGGCCCTCGTGGGCCTGGCCTCCCAGCTCGTCGACGGCGCCCTCGGCATGGGCTACGGCGTCACCTCCTCCTCCCTGCTCCTGCTGGCCGGGCTCAGCCCCGCCCTGGCGAGCGCGAGCGTCCACCTGTCCGAGATCGGCACGACGCTCGTCTCGGGCACGGCCCACCACCGGCTGGGCAACACCGACTGGCGGCTCGTGGCGCGGCTGGGCGGCCCCGGCGCCGCGGGGGCGTTCCTGGGCGCGACCGTCCTGTCCCGCCTGAGCACGGGTGCGGCCGCGCCCGCGACCTCGGGCATTCTGCTGGTGCTGGGCCTGTACGTCCTGATCCGCTTCGCGGTGCGCCCTCCGGCGGGCTCGACCCGGCGCCGCAGCCCGCACACGGCCCGGCTGCTGGTCCCGCTGGGCCTGGTCGGCGGGTTCGTGGACGCGACCGGCGGTGGCGGCTGGGGCCCGGTGGCGACCACGACGCTGCTGGCACGCGGCCGCACCGCACCGCGCACCGTCATCGGCAGCGTGGACACCTCCGAGTTCATGGTCGCCCTGGCCGCCTCGGCGGGATTCCTCGCAGGGCTGGGCACGGCCGGAATCAGCCCCGTGGTCGTGGGAGCACTGCTGGCCGGCGGTCTTGTCGCGGCCCCGATCGCGGCCTGGCTGGTGTCGAGGCTGCCGGGGCGGATCCTCGGCAGCGCGGTCGGCGGGCTCATCGTGCTGACCAATGCGCGCACGGTCCTGTCCGCTCTGCACGCCCCGGGACCGCTCATCGCCATCGCCCTCCTGGCGTTCGTGCCCGTATGGGCGCTGCTGGTCGCAACCTCGGGACGCTCAGGACGCGCAGGGCTCTCGGGATCCTCGGGGCGCGGTGCGCCCCGGCCGACCTCGACGGCGGCGGCGGAGCCGTCCCCGTGCAGGCCGGAACCGCTGGAGGACCTGGAGGGCTCCATCGTGGCACCGGCGGCCTGACCCCATGGCCGTCGAAGTGCTCGCACGGATTCCGGGTCCCGCCTCCACCACGGCGGCGCCCCGCACCCTCGTCCTGGTCGCCCACGGCACCCGTCGTTCCAGCGCCGTGCCGCTGCTGGAGCGCACGGCCGGGCGGGTCGGCGAGCTGCTCCCCGGGACGGAGGTACGCCATGGCTGGGTGGAGTTCCAGAGGCCGAGCGCGGCGGAGGCGCTGGCGGGAGACGCCGACCCCGTCGTCGTGCCCTTCTTCCTGGGCGGGGGATACCACGTCGAGCACGATCT
>ERZ773070.1491-NODE-1491-length-14417-cov-8.366871_pt1 | contig 14417 bp, 14 predicted proteins | sample MGYA00580618_ERZ773070 | MGnify/ENA primary metagenome ERZ773070 (study PRJEB29015, sample SAMEA2738023) | human oral metagenome | biome: human oral; feature: human-associated habitat; material: dental | place: China | collected 2019 ...
ACTTGGCGATGGAGCAGGACCTCACAATTATTCCAGTGCTCAACAAGGTTGATTTGCCGGCGGCGGATGTGCCGCGCGTGTCCAAGCAGGTGATGAATTTGCTGGGTTGTAGCGAGGACGATATTATCCACATTTCCGCCAAGACAGGACAGAATGTCGACCAAGTTTTGGAGGCGATTGTTGAGCGAATTCCAGCACCAAAAGGCCAGCCGCACGACCCGACGCGGGCGCTGATTTTCGATAGTTATTATGATGATTATCGCGGCGTGATTTTGTATGTGCGAGTGGTTGACGGCCAGATTAAAAAAGGCGAAGCGATTCACATGATGGCGACCGGCGCGAATGGCTTGGCGTTAGAGGTGGGACATCTCAGTCCTGGTATGATCGCCGACCCGTCGCTGGACACCGGCGAAATCGGTTACATCGTCACTAATCTAAAGACCACGCGCGAGGCACGAGTGGGTGATACGGTGACGCTGAAAAAGTATTTTGTGAAAGATTAATAATGACAAGGAGTGCAGTTAGGTGATGACGCCATCTATAACCCAGACAACACAACTTGCTAATTTAATATTATTAGTTAGAAGGCTGCGACTAAAGGGAATTTTGTATGCGCACAAGTAGTATTGAACTACCATCAGCAGACGAGATCCGTGCGATAATAAGCGAAGAGTCGCCTCGGCTAGCAGCTCACCGTGACTATCTTTCTACACGGCCATGGTTATTTGCGGAACTTAGTCATGTAGCGGCGCAAGCAGGTATAGATGCGGCTGTTTTTGAGCAATATCAGGCATGGGATTTTGATAAAGTTGTCGATACGCTACACGTTTTTGTGTCGGAATGTTCGGCTTATTTGGCTCAACATGTCGACAATATTAAGGCAGAGCAACTCTATGAGCCGCTTAAAACAGGAAATACTCCCAAGCAATCCGACGTTATCTTCGTGTTCGGTTCGGCAAAGAATATGCGGGTTGCAAAGGCGGTAGAGCTGTATCATTCTGGCGTTGCTTCCAAAATAATGGTCACTGGTGCGGCGCCGCGTTGGGCGGCTTCTCAGGGTGAAAATAATATAACCGAAGCGCAGCGTATGGCAGATTATGCTATAACACACGGTGTTCCGGCAGGTAATATTATCATTGAAGATCAGGCGATATCAATCCCAGATAATGTGAAGCGTAGCATCGACCTTTGGGAGGCGATGCAGTGGTATCCGCAGCGCATCACGTTGGTAACGAGTGAATTTAATGTTCGTCGTGCCGAAATGAACATATATGAGTTTACGCCGTGGCCAGTGGAAATCTTTACCGCAAGCCCTGAACCTAGCTCAATGCTGAAGGCAGATACATGGATAGAGACCGAGAGTGGTCGTCGGCTCATTCTTAACGAATATGCTAAACTTGTTATAGAAAGCGCCATTGACCATCTGCTGGCAGCTAAAGGAAAAATATAATTGACCGCGTGGCAGTGGAAATAATATATACTATTACTGAAAGGTGCAGATGTAATAAAATGCACGAAATAGGTATTGATATATCTATTGTTAGCAATTATGAGTAATTTCAAAAACTTTACAGAGAAAGTTAGGTGTCGCGTAATTCCAGTAACACGCGACCGCCGCGTGTGGCTGGACGAAAAAGTTGTCGACGATGATTTGTATTGTGTTTTTATGAATGATCGATCGTACGAACTTGGCGAGGAATATGATGACTTTTTGTATGTCACTGCTGACAACTTTGCCGAACTGGCAGATGTTATCCTCCGCGAGTTGTATGCGCGCGGATTTTCGTCGTCAGATTACAAATTAATCAATGAAAATCGCGTTCATCTGGACTATAGTTTTATAAGCGATGACACGTTTTGGACTGCCTGGCGCAATGTCGATGCGATAGTTACGGGCGATATTACCGACGAGAAGGACTATCGTCGCGACAAAACTAAACGCGGTCGGTGGATGAGCTACTCTGAATTGGTTCAGACTATTGGCAAGAATCAAGCCCATAAGATTTTTGAGCAGTTATAAATTAGTTTGTAATTCTCTGCTGAATCAGTATGGATACTATAAATCGATTTACTGTAAAATCCCCACTACCTTTGCAATAGTTTTAAAGGTTATCTTGTTTTTCTGCAGAGGTGGTGGCTATTATAGATCCCTTGCAATGTCCAATGCCTAATGCTACAATATAAATCATAATCATTAAATAGAAATAAACAGTCGCAAAATACGAGGAATTATGACAACAGGCAACTCTGAACACGTAGCCAAAGGCTCTCTGGATCCTGAAGACCCGACAAAGTATTCTACAGATAACCCTACAGAGAACTCAGTAAATCATGAAGAGACTCCTCTTTCTCGTGTCGGTAGTTCTCTTGCTGATCAAGCTATACGAGATAGTGAAAGAGGCGTCCAGCAGACACCAGAAGATAAAGAAGACACGCATACTGTCGCTGAATTGCTTGAGATTCTGGAAAGAGGAGGAGACTCTAGCTATCAGTTGACGAGCCATGCCGCCCACCAACTCATCGACGCTGGTAATGGTGGGTATGTAGCCGGATATCTCAATAACTTCACCGGCCTCAACCACAGCGAAATCGCCCACCAACTCATCGACGCTGGTGATGGTGGGTATGTAGCCGGATATCTCTATAAATTCACCAACCTCGACGCCAGCGTCGCCCATAAACTAATCGACGCTGGCTACGAATTAATGTGCACATGTCTTTGGTGAATCTACCTCAGAAATAGTTCTTGGTTGTATAGATAAGATAAAACTAGACGCTGATGTAGCGGACGCTGTCCTCGAGCATTTATCAGATTACGGCATGGATACAGCTGCGCAGTGTACTGTATTGTGGGCATGCGCCAATCACTATTCGACCGCGCAAAAAGTTGCTCAGCTTGACTTAGAGGGACTTATTGGTTCAGAAGAGGCGTCTAAGCTACGTGCGCATATTGCCGAACTCAAGCCAGATCTGCAGGGCGTAGAGAAATATAATCCGTATGCTGATGAGGCGGGCGATATGGAACACGTGACATCATCTCGACCAGGGACGAAGTTTCACGAAAGAGCAATCCAAGCCAATCGACGTTTGCGATCTCCCGAGACCGAAGAAGATAGAGAACTTGCAGAGACAATTCAACAAGCTTACGATAAACTACGGGCAGATATAGCGTCGCAGTACGGAGACCAATATTCTCAAGAGATGTTTGGTAAGCGTGGTGACAAGTTAGGCGATATCTGGCCAGCGTATCGTAGACTGGTAGCAGATTATATAGCCGTAATGGACGAGTATGACCTACCTGAAGCTCTAGAAAGAGCGGCTAAAGCATTCAATCAGGTACTTAGAGTTGATACTAAATATTACGATAAATTGTTTGCCGAGTGGGACGCTAAGCGAATAGGTGAGAAAGAATTTGAAGAAGTATTCCTCGGTCGTGACGGCGTCTATGCGTACGTGGCGCGCCGCGCTCAACTCTACGCGCGCCGCCGCAGGTTCGGTATGAGTAGCCACGCGGCGGGCGGGTCGCTCATGGAGTTCCCTACCTACCTTGTGTATCCGCGAGGGTTCCGCGATGAGCTTGATGATGTAGTGAAAGATGAATATCTGCATCCTCGTATCCAAAATCCAGATGCTGCCCATTACTACGATACTGGATTTACAGGAACGATTCCTGAAGACATTATGAGAGTGCTAGGAGTGTCAGAATCAGACCGTGACAATCAAATTAGACTGCTTAGTGCAAGTGACCGACCAAGAACAGTGCTGGGACTAAAAGGTGACAAGCCAGAAAGAGATCAGATAGTAAATACTATAGAACACCATGTCAAGGACGAAGAGTCGGCAGAGGGTTTGTATCGCACCGAAGATGGCAGGCTGGAACCATATAGCCGACCGACCGAACCTGATGAACGGCTGGCTTTTCGTATGACACAGCTAGCTCTGAGCAGGCATTATTATACTCGCGAGCTAAAAAGCACGGAGCCAGTCAATTTGGGTTACGAGGTGAAGCGCCTAGAAGGCCAACGAGAAATGAGAATCGATGGGGAATATAGCGAGGCGGTGAAAGGCCGGCTGGCTGAATTGTTCTCGAGCCATGATATTGGTGCTGAGCTATTGCAGTCTGCGACATCGCTCAAAATAGCGAACCCAAACGATCCGTATCCTGGTGAGGCGGTTTTTGAGCTATCGGTTGGCGGCGACACCGAGGTGATTGTGAAAAACGTCGTGAAGGCAAAGCAGCAGGGGCCAATTGATGAATTTGAGGCACTTTTATTGCTACGCAAACTTGGTGTTGATGCGCCAAAGCCAATCGCCCGGGTCTTTACAAGCGGACAACAAGGCTTTGTAGTGATGGAAAAGATAAACGGCGAGAGCGGGCGAACGATACGCGAATTCTTTGCAAACAACGCTGTGTCGGAGGAAAATAAGCGAGAGTTAATGACTGACGCTCTTTCGCGCATGCGAAACATTGCTGAAACCGTACGGCGCGACACTGGGATTGATAAGCCGTGGCGCTTGAAAGACTTTATTATTGAATACAGCAGGGACGGTAATGATCAATACCATATCGCATCAATGCGGCCGATCGACTTTGAGCGCGCAAAAGTCTTTGATCCAGACGATCCTCACAGTATTGAACTTGGCCAGGGGTTAGATGATCTTGTGAGGAATACACAGACAAAATAATTAAGTGGCGTTGTTCATTGTTGCACTGCATATGCATAAGTGATGTTGTTGATTTGCGTATTGTAGCGCTTCATCAGGTATGATCGCCTAGCAGTTAGAGTTTCTGTTGAATAATAGGTTACAGGATATCATCATGAGGAAGAAGTTTGATTTTTTTCGCGAGTACGAAAATGCATGCTGCTATTGTCGTAAGACTGATGTTGAAAAGCATTCGTGATATGCAAACACAAAAGCTTACGACTTTATAATAGTGAAATGTAGGATATAATAGAGCAGTGAGTCAAGTTATCCAACCCCTGCCTGGCTACAAAGAAGTCAAACCCTTCGTCTACGCGGGGTTTTTCCCGGTGTCCAACGAAGATTACAATGATCTGAAAGAGGCTATTGAAAAGCTGAGTCTGAGCGATTCAGCGCTGCAGTTTGAGCCGGAGAATTCACCAGTGTTGGGGTATGGTGTGCGGATTGGCTTTTTGGGGCTGCTACACATGGATATCATTCGCGAGCGGCTGGAGCGCGAGTATAATTTGGATCTCATCGTCACCAATCCGAGTACGGATTATCAAGTTAGTTTGACGAACGGCGAGGAGTTGGATATCAAATCGGCCAGCGAACTACCTGACCCAGCGCAGATCAAAGAAATTCGCGAGCCGTGGATTGACGGCGAAATTGTGGTGCCGCAAGATTATATCGGTGCGGTGATTCAGCTGATTGTTGCCAAGCGCGGTCGGCAGAAAAATCTCAGTTACATCGACGAGCGGGCGCTGATTTCTTTTACGGCACCGCTGGCTAATCTGCTGACGGATTTTTATGATCAATTGAAGTCGGTGACTAGCGGCTATGGCTCTTTTAACTATGAGCTAGCGGGGTACCAGCCGGAAGATTTGGTGCGGGTTGATTTTTATGTAGCGGGCGAAATGGTCGATGCGCTGAGCGTGATGTGCCACCGCTCGGAGGCACCAGGTTTGGGTCGCGAAATCGTCAAGAAATTGAAAGACGTGGTGCCGCGCCAGAGCTTTGAAGTGGCATTACAGGCGGCAATCGGCGGCAAATTTATCGCCCGCGAAAACATCGGCGCTTACCGCAAAGATGTCACCGGCTACCTCTACGGCGGCGATGTCAGCCGCAAAAAGAAACTTCTCGCCAAACAAGCCCGCGGCAAAAAGCGTATGAAACGCTTCGGCAAGGTTGACATTCCTAGCGAGGCATTTACAATAATGCTAAGGAGAGATTAGTGCGAGTAGAGGGATTTAAGTCTCAAGGGTGGTTAATTGATAATCTGTATCAGGCGCCGACGTTAGCTGATAAGGACGCACGACCCTATGCTGGTAGCGATATCTCAATTGAAGATGTTCGTATTGATACTTTTCAGCCGACGCAGCGGTATGTTATTGACGCTGGTGTACGCAAGCAAGAGGGTTTAAGAGAGCTTGTCTTGCCGTACGGTGAAGATACACTGTGCATGGAAACTGGCGGAATTGATATTGTTGATGAAGAAAACGCGGGGGGCGGAGTTATGCTCCCACCTATCATTGAGGAGGATTATCATGAAGGATTATTGCTCGTCGACGGTATGCATCGAACAACATTGGCGAGGCGTATGGGTATAAAAATAATTAGAGCTGTAGTTATTAGAGGTGTTGACAGCGACTTTGCTGTCACGAAACGTCGCTTGCCAAACGAATGGAATGAAGTGACAACATTCCCTACACTTGGCGACTTGAAAATTGCTCGTAAACAGGGCTTTGTTCACCGAAATAGGGGTAATGTAGCTGGCGACGGAAGTGCTGCGTATCGTGATTTCTCATCTTTCACTGGCAGAGGTAAAGATGAACGAAAATAATAAACCGATTATTTATATCGACATGGACGGTGTATTGGTGGATTTTGAGTCTGCTCTTACGAAGGTTTCGCCCGAGATGCTTGAGAAGTTTGCGGACGAATACGACAATATCCCGGGCATTTTCGCGCTGATGGATCCGATGCCAGGCGCCCTTGAGACGGTAGATGCTTTGAAAGAAAAGTACGATCTATATATCTTGTCGTCATCACCATGGGAAAATCCGACAGCGCTGGATGATAAGCTGGCGTGGGTAAAGAAGCACTTTGGCGGCGATGGCCGGGAAAATATTTTCTTTCGCAAAGTCGTATTTTCGTCGGTCAAGCAGCTGAGTCGCGGTGATATTTTGATTGATGACCGGACAACTAAAGGCGCTGCTGAGTTTGTCGGCCGGCATATTCATTTTGGCACTCCCGAATTTCCTGATTGGCAATCGGTGCTGGATGAGTTATTATAAGCAGATATTATGTCAAAGATCGAAAAGCTTATCAGAGAATATCAACCTAGCGAGTCGGTTCGCCAGCTTGTTATTCAAACCAAAATTGTGTTGCTCGTCGGTATATCGGGCGCAGGCAAGGATACGACCAAGCAGCGATTAATGCAGTCGCCGGAGTTTGCTGATATTGTGTCGTATACGACTCGCCAGCCGCGTCAAAATAAAGGTGTATGGGAGCGTGAAGGCATTGATTATAACTATATTGATGAAGCGACTGCCGCTAGATTGTTGGAAAGTCATGCTTTTGTCGAGGCGAAATTTGTGCACGGTACAGTTTATGGTACTGGTGTCAAGCAGATTCAGGATATTCATGATGCTGGTAAAATTGCGGTTACTGATATTGATGTGCAAGGTGTCGATGAATATAAAAAGCTGTCGCCAGGCGTGGTAGCGATATTTTTGTTACCGCCAAATTATCAAGAATGGCGTCGTCGTCTCAGTGTACGTTACGCTTCGCAAGAGGAATTTGATCGCGAATGGCCGAAACGCTACAATAGTGCAATTCGTGAAATTACTCATGCGCTTGAAGTGCCGTATTATCATTTCGTCATTAATGATGATATTGATGAGACGGCGCGGATTGTGCGGGCAATCGCTCTAAAGCCAGACGTCTATAACCGTAAAGACGATGAAGCTAGACTGGCGGCGCGAGATTTGCTAGAGCAATTGAAAGCGAGTAGTTAGCACTCGCCTTGCATGAGTGCTAAAAGTGCGCTATAATTAGCTCATGACCGAACGTCAACAGGCGATTTTAGCTGCCATCATTGAGCAATATGCCGAGATTGCGGCGCCAGTTGGCAGCGTGACGCTAGCCAAGTTGTTTGGTGTGTCCAGCGCGACGATTCGCAGCGAAATGGCTAAGCTTGAGGAAATGGGTTTTATTGAGGCGCCGCACACTAGCGCTGGGCGCATTCCCACCGACAAAGGCTATCGCTTTTATGTCAATGGCATCACCGACGCGCAGATGACTGAACTGCCCAGCGGTATCGATCGCAGTGCGAGAGCGATCGAGGCGCACGTTAATTCGCATGTTGATAAGTCGGATCGGGCGATTCGCAGTGCCGTCGATAGCTTGGTAGAACTGACGGGCAACTTTGGTTTCGCATCGTTTGGAGCGCAGCTATACATGAATGGTATGACGCAGCTTTTTTCTCAGCCGGAGTTCGCTGGTGGCGATCACGTGCAGGCGATTGCTAGGCTAATTGATAATATCGAACCATGGCTGGCCGAAGCCGCTCCCAACCAGCCGCTGAATGTATTTATTGGTAGCGAAAACCCGATTGGTAAAGCAAGCGGCGCTACGCTGATTATCAGCAAATTTCGCTCGACGTTTAGCGACAGTAGCTATATTGGCGTCATCGGTCCGACGCGGCAAAACTATCGCCGGACGATGGAACTGGTACGCCGGACGGGCGCCATGCTGGAGGGGATATTATAAGGAGGAAAAAATGACAAAGCAGCACAAAAAACTTGATGAAAGAACCGAGGATTTGCAGCAGCAGCTGGGCGAGTTAACGCTAGATTTGCAGCGGACGCGGGCGGATTTCGAGAATTATCGCAAGCGCGTGGAAGCAGAAAAGCAGGCGGCTCAGGATCTAGGGCAGACTAAGGCGATTATGAAATTATTGCCGGTGATTGATACGATTGAGCGGGCGATCGCTAATGTGCCGGAGGATCTGAAAGATAATCCGTGGGCGAAAGGCGTGGCTGGCTTATCGAAGCAACTCGACAAGCAGCTGAAGGATTTGGGATTAGAAAAAATCGATGCCAAACCTGGCACGCCGTTCAATCCCGAACTTCACCAAGCGGTTCAATTTGACGAAACGGTCGAGGGTGACAAGGAAGTCATAGCTGAGGAACTGCGTGCTGGCTATATCTTGAATGGCGCAGTGGCTCGCGACGCTATGGTCAAAGTTACGCGCCAATAAATCCAGCATTCCCGTACTTATTTCGCTTGCATTGTATCGTCATTAGCTATATAATCATAAGCGTCATCAGGCGTTAAAACAAAAAGAGTTGAGGGATTCAATGAAAAAGAAAATAGTAGGATTATTCATCGCCGCTGTTGTTGCGGTGAATTTTATCGCGCCGCCGGCTGCGCATGCCGGTTCAAAAACCATTCGGCTTCGCAGCGTGGTCAAAAGTTCGCTATCGAAAACCGAACAGAATTCCATCGCCTCAGGAAAAATAACGTTGACCGCTAATGACGCCAATTCGGAGTTCTTGCTGGCATACCAAGGCGGCGGACGCTTGGCTGAGACGGGCAGCGATGCGAGGATTTTGGTAGCGTATTTTGCTGTTGGCGGCTTGCTGGCGGCGCTGGGCGGCTATTTCTTGCTGCGCAGCAAAAAGGGCCGAGCTCTGCTGTTACTAGCGGTTAGCGTTGGCGGGTTGGCGCTTAACAATCAAGCGGCTTCGGCTATCATTGATAGTATCGGCGCAACCGACACGGTGACCGTGCAAGACGGCGAAAGTGTTGAGTATTCGCCACCAAAGATCGACGGCTATGAGTATCTGGGGTATGCCAAGAGACCGGTTTCTGCGTCATCGGCAAATAATAACACAACTCCAAATCCGACACCAACTCCTACGCCTACACCTACACCGACTCCGTCGCCAACCGTCCCGGCAGCAGCTGGCAAATATAATCGCTTAGCTTTTGAAGATAATTTTGACTCAATCAGTACTATCGACACTGGCAATACTGGCGCGCCAGGCTTCAAGTGGTATCCGGCGGGCGTGCACAAGTGGGGCAAGCCCGATACCCAGCCCAACGAGTATTCCGTGAATAATTCGGTGTTGCGGATTGCTCCGACGCACAGTACTTACAACCGTAATTTCATGACGCGCGACCCGAATACGTATGCAGGACAGTCGTTTGAACATGGCTATTACGAAGTGCGGATGCGCGTTGACGCTAATGGCGTGCGCAATGTGCCGCCGGAAAATTCTTCATGGCCGGCATTTTGGGCGCAATCGCATTCCAGGCATCGCAATAACGCCATACCGTCTGCTGAACTTGATATGGTTGAAATCATGCGGCCGGGCGAGATGTTAGGGTCGGCATGGGCGTATTATGATTCAATGGATCAAACTAAAATTATACGCAACCGAGGACATTATACTTCGCAGGCAGGGCTAGATGTGTCGCAATGGCATACATACGGATGTTTATGGACTACCGAAAAAATTGAGTGGTATATTGATGGTAAATTAACTATACGCTACTATTGGGGTGCTACCCGCGATCAGCTAGCGCCGAACGACCCTCGGCAAGACCCGGTGACGCAAGCCGGTGGTCCATCGCCAATTAGTAACCCGCTCGCGATATTTGATTCAGAGACAGCGATGGATGTCATATTGGGCACGGGCAAAACCTGGCCGATGGAAGTTGACTGGGTTCGAATTTGGCAGCTGCCGCAGTAAGATTTGCCTTGCTTGACGCGGAATTCACGGCGACAGTCGCTTTTGTTGCACTTTTGGCTAATTGTCTATAAAATAAGGGCTATCAGCAAGTAGGAGGTTGGAATGAAAAATTGGAAAATCCCAGTAATTATCGGAGGAGTGTTATTACTGCTAGTGATGATGATTGCCGGGTCTTATAATGGTATGGTGTCGAGCCGCGAGTCGGTCAATACAGCGTGGAGCAAGGTCGAGTCGCAATACCAGAGGCGCAGCGATTTGATTCCAAATCTGGTCAATACCGTCAAGGGTGCAGCCAACTTCGAGCAAGAAACATTGACCAAAGTTATCGAGGCGCGCGCTAAAGCTACGCAAATCAAAGTCGATGCCAATAATCCAGATGACATAGCTAAATTCCAGCAGGCTCAAAGCGAGGTTAGCTCGTCGCTCAGTCGGCTGTTGGCGGTAGCTGAAAACTATCCGCAGCTCAAAGCAACGGAAAACTTCAGAGATTTGCAGTCGCAGTTAGAAGGTACAGAAAATCGTATAACTGTGGCGCGCAATGACTTTAATGACGCTGCTAAATCATATAACACGAAGGTTAAATCTTTCCCGACGAATTTGTTAGCGGGCATGTTCGGTTTCAAGGAACGACCGTATTTTGAGTCGGATGCTGGTGCTAATAAAGCTCCGTCGGTTGATTTCAACGCAGCAAATTCAACCAAACAAGAAAACTAGATATGCGTTGGCGAAGCTCTGTTATTGGTTTAGTTGGATTGTTGTCATTGGCAGTGTTATTTAGCTGCCTGTTTAGTAACACGGCTTTCGCTAAACTAGAAGTGCCAGCTGCGCCGCCGCTTGAACGTCCTATAATTGACCAGACGGAAAGTTTGGCAAATGAAGATATTGACCGCATTGCGCAGCTGATTAATGCTGAGCGCCAGAAAAAATCATTCCAAATTGGCGTGTTGATGATTCCGACGCTTGGCAGTGATGATAGTCTGGAAGAATATAGCCTCAAAGTAGCCCGCCAATGGGGTATCGGCGACAAGAAAAAGAGTAATGGCGTATTACTGCTTATTGCCAAGAATGACCGTAAAATGCGAATCGAGGTCGGCAATGGTATGGAAGGTTCGTTAACCGATGCGCGAGCTAGTCAAATTATCCGTAACACAATCGCACCAAAGTTTCGCAGCGGCGATTATGCTGGCGGCGTTGAGGCGGGTGTCAAGCGAATTATTGATGCAGCAGAAGGCAGGAATCTATCTGACAATGATATAGATGGAGAGTCAATTGTTTCAATGTTATTTATCGTTATTTTTATTACTATCATAGTAATAGCTATCCTGAAAGGTAATGGGAGTAATGGTAGTCGTCGGCGGTATTGGTGGCTTGCTGGAGGTTCAGATAGTAGCTCGTCAGGCAGCAGCTCTTCTGGCGGTAGTTTTGGCGGCGGCGGATTCTCGGGCGGCGGCGCCAGCGGCGGTTGGTAAAACTAGAACTTGCGTATATAATTCTAATCATGCATAAAGTTTTAAAGATAATTTTAGCTGTGTTTATCGTGGCGTCTGTTGAAGGCTCGCTTGTCAGTGCGGTCAGTTATGTGAATCAAACCGACATTGATGTAATTGCCGCCTCTAATAAGGCTTACTCAGATTTTATAGAAGTAATAAACGACGAGAAATCCGTAGCTAATGGTGCGGCTCTTGCTCAGGCTGCCGCCGCATCGTCGGCATTCAATAATGTTGCAAGTCATACTTTTTCTTCTAAGCTAGGTATCAAATATGTCAAAAAGTCAGCGGAAGTTAAAAAGTGTGCCAGAGAAATCAAGGATTTGCTTGATAGGGTTGCTGTTGTTTTGCGCGAAAGAGACTATAATGCTGTAAACCAATATTTGGAACAAACCCATAACTCTGTCAAAAAATATTCTGCAGCTGTAGAAGAAGTGAATAAGGCTGCTAGCGAGTCCAATTTGTATGCGGGATGTCTTTTCTTACTGACAACAATTGCTGCAGCGGCTATGGTAATTGGATCTTTTATCTGGTTTGCTATAGGTCGTAGCAAGCGGTTAAACCATAGTCTTCTAGAGGCGCGTAAAGCAGTTGCTCTTTCGTCGCTGACTCCGCTAGCTGGAGCCGTCATCCTGTATACCACATTTATACTTACTGGCAGCACTAACAGTGCTGACGGTATTTACATTGTTGCTAACGTGCTAATCTTGATCGGTTTAGCATCTTACGTAAGTTCGATTATAAAATATATTAAGCTAAATGATAACACGCCAACGGCATTGCCAGCTCATTCAACTACTAAAAATAGACGTTAATGTAAAATTTAAATTAGCACTCTTGACACGGGAGTGCTAATTATTTATACTGAAATAGTTGGCACTCGCGGACAAAGAGTGCTAAAATGAATATAAGAAAACCAGATGTGATCATAACAAGAAAGGGGAATCATATGGGTAAAATTATCGGAATCGACCTCGGTACGACCAACAGCGCATTTGCGTACATGCTGGCCGGCAAGCCAGAAGTTATCGCCAATGCCGAAGGTAACCGTACCACGCCATCAGTGGTGGCGATTAACAAAAAGGGTGAGCGCTTGGTTGGGCAAGTGGCGCAGCGTCAGCGGGTGACCAATCCAAAGAACACTATTTACGGGGTGAAGCGTTTAATTGGCCGTAAGTTTAACGACAAGGAAGTCCAAAAAGACTTGGATATCATGCCGTACCAGATTGTTAAAAAGGGTACCGGCGTGGCGGTAAAGATGGGCGACAAAGAATATACGCCAGAAGAAGTTTCAGCCATGATCCTCAGCAAAATCAAAGCTGATGCCGAGGCGTTCCTGGGCGAAAAAGTCACCGAAGCGGTCATCACCGTGCCGGCCTACTTTGACGATTCGCAGCGCCAAGCTACCAAAGACGCTGGTAAAATTGCTGGCCTGGAAGTTAAGCGTATTATCAATGAGCCAACGGCCGCTGCTTTGGCGTATGGCCTGGAAAAAGGTAAAAATGACGAAACCATCGTGGTATTTGACCTTGGTGGTGGTACTTTCGATGTCTCCATTCTGGAACTCGGCGACGGCGTGTTTGAAGTGAAAGCGACCAATGGTGACACTCACCTGGGCGGCGAGGACTTTGACAACGTCATCGTTAATTACTTTCTCGACGATTTCAAATCTAAAGAAGGCATTGACCTGCGTAAAGACAATGCAGCCATGCAGCGCCTAAAGGATGAAGCGGAAAAGGCCAAGAAGGAGCTGTCGACAGTCACTGAATACGAAGTTAATATTCCGTTTATCACCGCTGATGCTGACGGGCCAAAGCACTTTGAGCTGAGCCTGACGCGAGCCAAGCTGGAAGATTTGGTGAAGGATTTGTTGGCGCGCCTTGACGGCCCGGTTGAAAAGGCGCTCAAAGACGCCAAACTCTCTAAATCAGACATCCAAAATGTTGTCATGGTTGGCGGCATGACCCGCATGCCAGCCGTGGTTGAGCGGGTGAAGAAGCTGTTTGGCAAAGACCCAATGCAAGGCGTCAACCCAGACGAAGTAGTGGCTGTTGGTGCAGCCATTCAGGGTGGCGTGTTGGCTGGCGACGTCAAGGATGTGTTGCTGCTAGATGTGACGCCGCTGAGCCTCGGCATTGAAACTATGGGCGGTGTCTCGACCAAGCTGATCGAGCGCAACACTACCGTGCCGACCAGCAAATCGGAAGTATTCTCGACCGCTGCTGACAATCAGCCGCAGGTGGAAATTCACGTCTTGCAGGGAGAGCGCGAATTTGCCAACGACAATAAGAGCTTGGGTCGCTTCGTGCTTGACGGTATCGCGCCAGCACCACGCGGTGTGCCACAGATTGAAGTGACGTTTAACATCGACGCGAATGGTATCCTCAATGTCACCGCCAAAGATAAAGGTACCGGCAAGGAACAATCAATTACCATCCAAAACTCAGGTAACATGAGCAAGGAAGACATTGAAAAGGCGCAAAAA
>ERZ773070.1492-NODE-1492-length-14415-cov-10.286351_pt1 | contig 14415 bp, 11 predicted proteins | sample MGYA00580618_ERZ773070 | MGnify/ENA primary metagenome ERZ773070 (study PRJEB29015, sample SAMEA2738023) | human oral metagenome | biome: human oral; feature: human-associated habitat; material: dental | place: China | collected 2019 ...
GCCTGGGCGTCTCCGGCGCCGTCCACCACACCAGCGGCATCCAGGGGGCCGGCACCGTCGTCGCCATCTGCGACGACTCCGAGGCCCCGATCTTCGAGATGGCCGACTTCGGCGTCATCGGGGACGTGGCCGAGGTGGTCCCGCAGATGGTGGCCGAGCTCGCCCGCCAGCGCGGCTGAGCCGGGCGGAGCGAGACCTGGCAGCACAGCTCCTCAGGCGACGGTGGCCTGGGCGAGGACGCGCTCGCCGTTGGGCCCGCCGTAGACGACGACGGACTGGCCGGACGCGACTCCGCGCAGGGGCTCGTCGAGCTCGGCGTGGATGGTGAAGGCCTCGGCGTCCACGGTGACGCGAGCAGGAACGGGGCGGCCGTGGGCGCGGACCTGCACATGGACGCCGGCCCAGCCGGCCTCGCCCGACCCGAGCGACTCGGGGGCGGCCAGGAGGACGAGGGCGTCGGCGTCGAGGCTCGTGCGCTGCAGGAGCGAGGCGGGGCCGACGACGACCTCGTTGGTGGCGGGCCGGGTCTCCAGGACGTAGCGGGGCCGGCCGTCGGGGGCGGGGCGGGTGAGCCCCAGGCCCTTGCGCTGGCCGACGGTGAAGCCGAAGTAGCCGGAGTGCTCGCCGATGACCTCGCCGTCGGGGGTGACCATCTGGCCGGGGGAGGAGCCGAGGGCGCGGGTGAGGAATCCGCGGGTGTCGCCGTCGGCGACGAAGCAGATGTCGTAGGAGTCGGGCTTGTCAGCCACGGGCAGGCCGCGCGCGGCGGCCTCGGCGCGCACGTCGGCCTTGCTGGGGGCGTCGCCCAGGGGGAAGAGGGCGCGGGCCAGGCCGTGGGGGCCTGAGACGGCCAGGACGTAGGACTGGTCCTTGGCGGCGTCGGCGGCCCGGGAGAGGGTGAGGCCGGTGGGGTCCCCGGGGCGGGAGTCGGTGGCCCCGCCGGTCAGGCGCGCGTAGTGGCCGGTGGCGACGGCGTCGAAGCCCATGGCGAGGGCGCGCTCGAGGAGGGCGTCGAATTTGATGCGCTCGTTGCAGCGCACGCAGGGGTTGGGGGTGCGGCCGGCGCGGTACTCGGAGAGGAAGTCGGTGACGACGCGCTGCTCGAATTCCTCGGAGAGGTCCCAGGTGTAGAAGGGGATGCCGAGGATGTCGGCGGCCCAGCGGGCGTCGGAGGCGTCCTCGATGGAGCAGCAGCCGCGCGAGCCGGTGCGGGTGGCCTCGCGGTTGCGCGAGAGCGCCATGTGGACGCCGACGACGTCGTGCCCGGCATCGACGGCGCGCGCGGCGGCGACGGCGGAGTCGACGCCCCCGGACAGGGCTGCCAGAACGCGCATGGGGCTCCTTGGGTGTGAGTGGGAGGGCTGTGGGCGGGCGGAGGGCGCGCAGGCGGCTCACGGTGAGGCACGACGTCCACGCCGGGGCGTGGACTCGCTGAATTACTTGACAGGCTCAGCGGTCAGGCGCAGCCGATTCCCTGTGGCTTGGGCGACGCGGGCGAGGGTTGCCACCGTCGGCGTCCTCCCTCCGCGCTCCAGATCGCTGATGAATGGCTGGCGGATGCCCATCCGGCGAGCCAGCTCGCTTTGGCTGATGCCGGCCTGCGTCCGCATCTGGTAGACCAGTTCGGCCAACTCGATCTGAGTGGCGGCCTCTGCCTCAGCCTCTTCGTACTCCTGGCGCTGCGCGGGCGTGTACGACGCGTCGACCTCTGCGCGCAGGTCGTCAAGGCTGATGTATCCGTCTGGTAGTGCGGTGCTCATGAGTTGATTCCCTTTTCGTAATCGTCCTTAGCCCGTCTCGCTCGGGCGATCTCCCCTTGCTCATTGCTTCTCGTCTTGCGGAAGGTGGTCAGTGTGATCACTCTTTGATCGGGATCGAAGATGTAAGTGATCCGTTGTGCCACGGTCGCTCTCTCGATTGAGAATCTCAGCTCGAATAGACCATTGCCCAGTGGGCGGCTGTGCGGCATGCGCAACTGATTGCCCAGGGCGCTGAGCTTGTCCAACATCTTGTCGACCATGCGGCGGTCGGCCGGCCTCAGTCCTCGATACCAGTCGGCGACCTCCACCGAGAGGATCACGGCCCACTTCTCCCGCACGGTCAAATCATACGCATCAAGGGATATGCGCGCAAGCGTATGGCCGGATGAGGTGGTCAGCGGGTCCCGGCTGGTGGTGGGGCCCTCCGCTCTGGCCCTCGGGCGGACGGCGCCCAAGCGGTGGGCGCGCTAGCACGTGCGAGTCCGCCGGGACAAGGTAACGGCCCGGCAGGTGAGCGACATACTTAGCAGCATCGCTTGCCTGGTCCGGGCCGTCGGTGTCCTAGCGGATGCCCTCGGCACGTGGTTCGTGTGAGCCATGGGCCTCGGGGAGTCATCCGGTTGCAGCCGGGTGGCTCCCCACCATTATGGGCGCTGGGCGTCGGGCTGTCCACGACGCGGCGCGGGGGTGACTCGCTTGGGTTCGCGCTCGCTACGCATCTTGCCGAGCAGGTCGGAGCCGATTCCGGCGTTACAGGTTCGCGATACTGACGGGGCATCAGATGTCGGAGGGATGTGGAAGCATAGGCGCGCTGGTCGTCGGACCGTTCTCAACGAGGAGCCTGCTATGCCGTCACTCACCCTGGACCACCTGCTCGCCGCCTGCCGCCCCGGCGGTGCGAGTGTCCTCACCTCCGTCACGCCGCTGGAGCCCGCCGCTGGCCCGCACGCCTCCGTGGCGCCCGCGAAGTTCACGGAGCGCGGCAATTCGGTCTTCGCCTATGAGCGCCGCTTCTGGGAGGGGAAGGCGGTCGACGCCGTCCTCATCGATTCCAAGCAGTCCCAGAACAACCGCTTGGAGGCGGCGGTCTCGGCCGCGATCACTGATGGTGACGAGGTGCTGTCCGCCATGCCGCGTATCGAACTGCGCTTCGAGGATGGCCAGGTCTACAGCGATATCGACCTTCCACACGGGGCCTTTGATGGCCAGATCCGCGCGGGAACCATCAATGGAGAGCCGGCGACGGCGTCTCCTGACTACCGCGCGCTGCGCAACGCCACCGTCTCCCACGCCCGGGCACTCATCGAGCGCAGTCCCATGACGCTCCTGCTCGGGGGCTGGGACGCGAGCCGCAAGAGCAACCAGGGGCGGTACCGCTCCATCCTCGTGGGTGAGATCATCGGGATCCTCGCAGACCAGGATGGAGATCCCTCCTCGCACCAGTCCAGGCGCGGCGGCGCGCGGATCGATCCCCTCGGCATGCAGATCAACCTTGCGGATAAGGATCGCAAAGCGATCGCCGAGGCCCAGAAGAGCGAGCTCTCCAAGGGCACGTATGAGAACGCCATGAAGAAGAAGCAGGCCTCGACCCTCGGCCTGGGCGGGATCCCGCCGGCCTTGGAGCAGCTCGGCGGCGTCACCTGCCAGGCGATCATCCGCTCCCACGTGCTGAGCTTCGCCGCCCTGCGAGCGCTGCGCTTCGACTGTGAGAGCCCCGAGGGCGACGTCGCCTGCCGGGCTGTGCTCGCCGCCCTCGCCCTCAACGGTCTGGCCCGCTCCGACTCCGAGCTCCTTCTTCGCGCCAACTGCGACCTCGTCGAGTCCGGGCCCGCCCGGGTCACCCTCGACAAGCGCTACGGGGAGAAGGAGTCCTTGGATGCCCTGACTATCGCCGAGGCGCAGGCGCTTCTCAGCGCCGCACTGGACTACGCGCGGGAACGCGCGGGCCTTGTCTGGGATGGGTCGGTGCTCATGGTTGAGGGCAACCCGGCCGTGCTCAATGCTGCAGTCGACGAGGCTCAGGACGAGTAATGGGATCCGTCGCTCTCACCGCCCGCTTCCCACTCGGCGTCTACCACGGGCATGCTGCTGATGGCTCGCCGGATAGCTGGCCATCGCCCGCCCGCCTCTTCTCCGCGCTCGTGAGCGCCGCCTGGACGTCCTCCGGGGGCGACTGCCTCGCGCCAGCCGTGGAGCCAGCACTGGCATGGCTGGAGGAGAATCCGCCCGCCGGGTTGAGCCTTCCGCCGTCCATGCCGATGACTGAGCCCTCTGCTTCCCGCATCGCCTACCGCGACACAGGGACCTTGGAGAAGGACTCCCCGAAGAAGGCGGGCAAGGAGATCTCCGAAGGTGTTGCGCTCAATGGCGAGATCGCCTGGGTCTGGGAGAGCATCCCGCCTGACGTTCGGGAGGTCCTCAGCGCGCTGTGCGCCGAGGTGCCCCATCTCGGGGAGGCGGATAGTCCCGTGGTCCTGGAAGTCGTCGAGGGCGTTGAGCCAACCTGGCACCTCAATCCTCGGGCGACGGCGTTCACTGCCGGAGGCCTTCGCCTGCCGGTCCCGGTTCCCGGACGGGCCAGGGCTCTCGCCCAAGCGCATGAGGCGGCCTATCCTCCCAAGCCGCCAACTGCCAGCGCTGACAAGTACAAGAAGACGGAAGCGGTCGTCACGTTCCCGTCGCCCCTGGACTGCCTGAGCACCGCTCACTACGAGCCGGTGGGGTACGAGCCGGCGGAGGGGTCTCTTCCCTGGGACGACGTCGTCATCTTCCTCGCCGATGACGGCAGCGGGCAGGAGTTCGAGCCCTCGCGCAGGGTGGACTGGTGCGTGGGTTTCCACAAGGCGATCATCTCCAGGATCGGCGACGGCGCCCCCTCCACGGTCACGGGGCGCTTCCCCGAGGGCGCACGGGTCCCGGCGAACCGCCTGGCCATCCACTACCTGCCCGCCTCTGTGCTCGCGCAGTCGATCATCGGGGATATCGGTGGCGCTCCGGGGGCCTTCCTCATCCTGTTGCCCCGGGGGATGAGCCCGGGGGAGAGCGACGTCGTCCTGGGCGCTTTGGCTGGGATGCGGCAGGTGAGGTCGCGTTGGGGCGTGGCGCGGCTGCTGCCCGCCGATGAGATCCTCCCCGCCGAGTCCTTCTGGGCGCCGCCCGCGCCCGGCACCGCCCGCCTCTGGTCCCCAACGCCGGCTGCGGTGCCCGAGGTGGTGCGCCAGCGCGGCGAGTGGAGTTTTGAGAGCGCCATCCTGCTCTCACTCGGATTCGTCTGGCGCGATGCGCTCATGCCTGTGGGGCGCGGCCCCCAGGGGTACCGCGACCTCGTCTCCCAGGTCCGGCGCAAGGGCGCCTCGGTGATGTGGTACCAGCATGTCACCCACCGCCCCGCGGCCTACTCCCACAAGATGCCCCAGGGGATGGTCGCCCAGCCCTACCGTGCGCTCATCGACGCGGGGGACCTGCTCCCCGAGTGCGCGCTGGTCGCCGTGGGGCAGAGCCGCCACCTCGGCGGGGGCCTCCTCGCCCCCGCGGATCTCCCGGCTGAGCTGGTCCGGGAGGCGACCTGGAGGAATCATGCTGAGCATTGATGACTTCGGGGACTTCTTCGAGGCCGTGCACGGCCAGGGGTGCCGCCCCTTCTCATGGCAGGAGGATCTCCTGAGGCACCTGGTGGGCCAAGGGCAGTGGCCGGAGCAGATCGCCGCCCCGACGGGCGCGGGCAAATCGAGCGTCATCGAGGTCCATGTCTTCGCCAATGCCCTGGCGGCTGTGGGCGCGGGCGCGCGAGTGCCCCGCAGGCTCGCCGTCGTCGTCAACCGGAGGGCCCTCACTGACGCCCACGCCGAGCGGGCCCGCCGCATCCAGGATCTCCTGAACGCTTCTCCCGACGGCGCCGCCGACGTCGTGACGCGAGTCTGTGACGCCCTTGCCAGCCTCCGCCCGGAGGCGGCGGAGAGCCGCGATCCCCTCGTGGTGACGACCATGCGCGGGGCGGCCGCCACCGACCGCGCCTGGCTCAACGCCCCGGAGGCCTGCGCGGTGCTGTGCATGACCCCGGATATGTGGGGCTCCAGCCTGCTGTTCCGCTCCTACGGGGCCTCGCGGCTCGCCCGCCCGAGGCTCGCAGGGCTCCTCGCCCTCGATGCGGCCATCGTCCTGGACGAGGCGCATCTGAACCGCCAGCTGCTCGTCACGGCGCGGCGCGTGGGCGAGCTCTGCGCTGCGGGCGCCGAGAGGATCGGCGTGCCCGCGCTCCAGGCGGTGGAGATGACCGCGACCCCCTCGGGGGCGGCGAGCCGCGTCGTCGGCGTCACCCGGGAGTCCCTCGCGGACGATTCCCGCCTGGCCGGCCGGGTGCGGGCGCCCAAGACGATCCGCTACGTCGAGACCGAGCAGTGGCCCGCGAACGGCAAGATGACGGCGAAGTACCGGGACGCTGTGGTGGAGCAGGTGCTCGACGCCGTCGGCGCTGCCCGCGAGCTCATCCCGGACTCTCCGGGTGGGGAGGCAGGCGCCCATCCTCCCAGGACCGTTGGCTGCGTGCTCAACCGTGTGGACAGCGCCGTCCAGGTCGTCGGTGAACTGCGGAAGAAGGGGCTCGCCTGCCGGCTGTGGGTGGGGCGCATGCGCCCGTGGGATCTTGAGAGGCTTCGGGCGGAGGACCCGGGGCTCTTCGGCCCGGCGGGCTCCCGGAGCGTGGATGTCCTCGTGGCCACGCAGACCGTTGAGGTCGGAGTGGACCTCGATCTGGCCGCCATGGTTACTGAGCTCGCCGCAGGCAGTGCCCTCGCGCAGAGGGCGGGGAGGGTCAACAGGCTCGGCCTGCGCGAGTGTGGCGACGTCATCGTCCTGGGGCCGGCGGCTGGCGTGGAGGTGAAGGCGGACGCGCTCCCATACCGCAAGGATGACCTGCGCTCAGGGCGGAGCTGGGCGGTGGAGCGCGCCGGGGATGGGGATCTTTCGCCCCTGGTGGTCAGCGAGAACCCGCCGGAGCCGGATATCCCCCGCCGTGCGCTCTACCAGCGCCCGGAGCCGTGGGACGCGGCCTTGTGGTCGAAGACCTCCATGGACCTCATCGTGGAGCCGGAGCTCGACCTGTGGCTCCGCGATGACCTCGACCCCGAGGACTCCGCAGTGGGAGTCGTCCTGCGCGACATATCGGGCCTGCCCGATGCGACCGCCGGGGAGACCCTCGTCCGCGCGGTGCCCCCACAAGACTGGGAGGTCTACCCGACGACGATCGCGACGGCACGAGCCCTCATCACGCGGCTCGCCGACAAGCAGCGGGAGGTTCTGGGCGGCTCGGTGCTGTGGCGCGACGGCGAAGCGTTTCCTGAATGGCGAGCGCGCCTCGCCGACCCCGGGCCTGATGCCCGGGAGGTCGCGCGGCTCCTTCGCCCCGGGGACCTGATCGTGCTCGACGCGGCTGCGGCGATCCTCACCGAGGGCGTGGTCTCCAGGGATGGCGGCGAGACAGGCGAGCCTGTTCCAGCCTCGGCGTTGGAGGGCATCGTGAGGATCATGACCGATCCTGATGAGCTCGCGCGCCTCGCCCGCCTGGAGGCAGAGGAACTGGGGGAGGAGTTCCCTGAGGGTGAGTGCGAGTGGCCCCCGGGCTGGGATCCTGAGAGCGGGATCGCCCCTGCCTGGCTGGTGGTTCGGGGCAGGGAGAACGTCGACGACGAGTCCGATGAGCGCTCGGCGTGGTCCCGGAGCCGCCGTGTGCTCCTCGCCGACCACAATGCCGCGGTGGCCGCGCGCGCCGGGGAGGTCGCGGAGCGGGTCGGCGCGCGCCCCTCCCCGGTGGAGGCCTTGAAGGAGGCCGGACTATGGCACGACGCCGGCAAGGAGGATGAGCGCTTCCAGGTGCTTCTGGGGCGGCGGAGGGATCAGCAGGAGGGCGCTCCGCCGCTGGCCAAGAGCGGTGGGCGCCCGTTGAGGTCTGTGCGCAAGGCCTGGGCGGACGCTGGCCTGCCGGTGGGGTGGCGCCACGAGCTCGCCTCCGCGGCCATCTACTGGGCGCGGGCGGACTCGAGTGGCGACGGCGAGGGCGGCGTCGAGTGCGGGCGCCGCGATCTGGTCGCCCGCCTGGTGGGCACGAGCCATGGCCGGGGCCGGCCCATGTTCGACCATGACCCTGTGACGGCCGGTCCCAGCGCGATGGAGGCGCTGGTGGAGCTCGTGGGCGAGGGGGAGTGGGAGTCCCTCATCGCCCGGACTGACCGGATGTGGGGCCCGTGGGGCGCCGCCTATCTCGAGGCGCTTCTGCGCGCCGCTGACTGCTCGATCTCAGCCGAGGGGAAGTGAGAGAGATGATTCTCGGTGGTGATATCACGAGTGCGCTGACCTCTTTCGCGGGGCTCGGCCTCGCCCTCATCCTGGAGGGCGAGGGCGCTCAGCGGGTCCGTCTTGGCTGGACCGATGAGGCCGAGCCCCGACTGGAGGTGAGCGCTGAGGACTACGACGACGATGCGATCGCCGCAGTGGTCCACCGTCATGCGCAGGCGGCTGCGGCACCGGGCACCTGGATCCACACAGATCTGGAGGGGGAGCCGTGGAACGGCACGAGCGCCGTGTTCAGTCCACGGGTGAAGGCTGCCGGGACTGTTGAGCAGTGGCGTGAGCTTCAACGGCTGCGTCATGACGGGATTGATCGAGTGGCGCGGCAGGAGAGCGCTGCTGATCTGATCGGGGCACTGGGCGAACCCGCGTATTGGCGTTTCGCGGATAAGGAGATGAAAAAGCCAAGGCCTGACGACGGGGCGAATCGTTGGGAGATGAAGACTCGGAATCGAGGCGAGGACTTCGTCACCAACCGGCTCCGCAGCCTCGCCCAGATCGTCTCAGCCAGGACCGTTGAGCGGGTGGCTACTGGGCTGTGCGGGCAGACGCTCATCGACGAGGCCTACAAGGGGAAGAGGTCCGAGGAATCCCGCACGCCCACGGGGCTGACACCGCCTCGGTTCACCGACAGCGCTCTCGCCTGGTGCGCCCTGTGGGGGATCGCCTCCTTCCCGGTGATCCATCGATTGCGTCAGCCATCGGTGACCGCCGGCGCGGTCCCGGTGGGCCAGTTCACCCCGGAGTGCTTGGTCCTCCCGGTGATCGTCGGCGGAGTCTCCTTGGAGAGGTGGCGGGCGCTGCTCGTCTCCCGGCAGCTCGTCATGGCGAAGGATCCCCAGGAGAGAGGCCCGCGGGCATGGCTGCGTTCCCACGGCGCCCGGGCGGTGGTCTCCTTCCCCCTGCATGTCAGTGATAATCCGAATGCGCCTGAGAGGTCTCTCGGGGCGGGCCGGATCGAGGTCCTGGCATGATGGCCGATCCCATTCCGATCAGCCTGGTGACGCATACGGCGTTCTGCCCGAGACGGGCATGGCTGGAGTCGGTGGGGGAGAAGACCGACACGATGCAGATGCAGGCGGGCACGGAGGCTCACCGGCGCGCCGACGACGCCTCCCAGAGCCGCCCAGCCGAGCACCGAGCCGTGAGCATCCGCTCTGAGCGGCTCGGGCTGTCAGGAAGATGCGACGTCGTTGAGGGAACCGCCGATGGGCCCCTCACGGTGGTGGAGTACAAGGCGACGCCGGTGCGGCGCCGTCCGGAGGTGACCGAGGCGAACCGCCTGCAACTCGCGTTGCAGAGGATCTGCTTGGAGGAGATGGGGCACGTCGTCGCCGGGACGGAGGTCTACTTCACCGGGCACCGCAGACGGGTGGAGGTCGATCTGACCGCTGCGGATCTGAGGGGCGCTGAGGAGGCGGTGGCCAGGACTCGGAGCATCATCACCTCGGAGCGCGCGCCTGAGCCGCTCCAGGATGATCGCCGCTGCCAGTGGTGCTCCCATGAGTCGGTGTGCCTGCCCGCCGAGCACAGGTATGAGGCCTCGCGTCGCAGGGTTGTCGCGGCTGCGCCTGATGCGCAGATCGTCCATGTGACCACGCCGGGGTCGCGAGCATCGTTGTCCTCCGGGAGGCTGGAGGTCAAGAAGGACGGGGAGAGCCTGCTGAGCGTTCCGATTGAGCGTGTGCTGGGACTGGTGGTCCACGGCAATGCGGATGTCTCATCGGCTCTGCTGCGGGAACTGTGCTGGCGCGACCGGTGCGTGGTGTGGTGCTCCTGGTCAGGCAGGGTGATCGGCTGGTCCCGGGGCGCCGACTCGCCCAATGGTCTCCAGCGCGTCCGCCAGCACGTGGCGAGCGCGGAGGGGCGCCTCGATATCGCCCAGCAGATGGTGGCGGCGAAAATCGCGAACCGGGCCACCCTGCTGCGCCGCAACGGGGATGCTGCGGAGAGCGTCACCCGGATGCGGCGGCTGCAGCGCGATGCCCTCGAAGCGCCATCGCTCACTGATCTCCTGGGAGTGGAGGGGGAGGCCGCTTCCCTCTACTTCGGGGCGTTCTCCACCATGCTGGAAGGACGGGCGGCGCGGTTCGCGGCGAGTCAGTGGAAGGGGCGCTGCAGGCGCCCCGCTCCGGACCCGGTCAACGCCGCGCTCGACTACACCTACGCCATCCTCCTGGGGGAGTGCGTCCGCGCGCTGGTGGCATGCGGGCTCGATCCGCACGCGGGATTCCTCCACTCCAGTTCCCGGAACAAGCCAGCGCTCGCCCTGGACCTCATGGAGGAGTTCCGCGCCCCCGTGGCTGATTCCGTTGTGGTCCGCGCGCTGCGCAACGGCGAGATGGACGAGGCTGATTTCACCTCGGTGATGGGCGCTTGCCGCATGACCGACCGAGGCCGCAAGCAGCTCATCGCCGGATTCGAGAGGCGCATCGAAACCTCCTTCCGCCATCCGGTGTTCGACTACGACGTCACCTGGCGCCGTGCCATCGAGGTCCAGGCGAGGCTCATCCTCGGGGCGATCGACGGGACGCAGCGCGACTACAAGGGCGTGACGGTGCGCTGATGCGCGACGATGTGAGACGGGTGCTCGTCGCCTACGACGTTCCCTCCGACCGGCGGCGCGGCCGTGTGGCGAAGACGCTCCTCAAGTACGGCGACCGTATCCAGTACTCGGTGTTCGTGGTCGACTCCGCCCCGGCCAAGCTCATGCGGCTGCGGGAGGAACTGAATGGGATCGTCGATCCGGATGAGGACTCGATCCTGCTGTGCGACGTGGGGCCACTGGCGTCGGTCGACGACAAGCGCTTCACCTATGTCGGCCTGACGCGGACGATCACTCCTGACGGGCCCCTCATCGCCTGATGCGAGCGCTGCGGTGGTACGGGGACCCCCGGGGAGCGCTCGCGGCCCAGAACCGTTGAGATTCCAAGGAAGGGCGAGTAGGCTGCCTGCCAGCCGAGTGTCTCGGCCGCCCCGACGGCGGCAGCGCTCGCGGACACCCGCCAGAACCCTTGAATCACAGCCGAATCTGACGGGGCGGTTGCAGTTCCCTTAGGAGCTGCACTTCATTGAGGCTTGCAGGCATTGTGGTGTCCTTTCTCAGTTGTTCGCCAGGTTGCAGTTCCCTTAGGAGCTGCACTTCATTGAGGCTTTGAGTTGATTATTTTCAATTGCGAAAGACTGAGTGGTTGCAGTTCCCTTAGGAGCTGCACTTCATTGAGGCCATGAATCGTCAATTGTGAAATTGTCGTCGAAGTCGTTGCAGTTCCCTTAGGAGCTGCACTTCATTGAGGCACCGTGTCCCAGGATCGCGCCGGTAGCGGCCTCGGCGTTGCAGTTCCCTTAGGAGCTGCACTTCATTGAGGCAGAAGACAATCGCGCGCCAAGCCTGAAACCTCTCAGTTGCAGTTCCCTTAGGAGCTGCACTTCATTGAGGCGACCACCAACGACCTTCATGAGTACGTGACCACTGTTGCAGTTCCCTTAGGAGCTGCACTTCATTGAGGCATCACATTCTTGGCACCCGGTCCGTTGTTTTTTGTTGCAGTTCCCTTAGGAGCTGCACTCCATTGAGGCAAAACATCACACCCATTGATCGGGCCACCGCCCAGGTTGCAGTTCCCTTAGGAGCTGCACTTCATTGAGGCCTGAGGCGTCTCTAAATCGACCTCGCTCATGTCGATAGTTGCAGTTCCCTTAGGAGCTGCACTTCATTGAGGCTCGTGCGGATCTGCGATGTGGGGGGCATGAGGGGGTGTTGCAGTTCCCTTAGGAGCTGCACTTCATTGAGGCTTCTGCCAGTCGGCTTCCAGCCGCTCGCGCCAGCTATCGTTGCAGTTCCCTTAGGAGCTGCACTTCATTGAGGCGAGCGGGACTTGCCTCGAAGAAGGAGCTCGACAGCCAGGTTGCAGTTCCCTTAGGAGCTGCACTTCATTGAGGCCAGATGAACTCGGCGGACGCCTTGTCACCCGTCGTTGCAGTTCCCTTAGGAGCTGCACTTCATTGAGGCCGACAACCGCGTTCTTACCGCCGTTCTTCGAGGAGTTGCAGTTCCCTTAGGAGCTGCACTTCATTGAGGCTCAATGGCCACCAGCGTGTTGGCCGGCTGCCCCCGTTGCAGTTCCCTTAGGAGCTGCACTTCATTGAGGCTGACTTCGGTGGGGGCACGCCGCTCGCGTCCATGTTGCAGTTCCCTTAGGAGCTGCACTTCATTGAGGCCCGCGGACGTTGTAGGCGCCGTTGCCGGTTTCGATGTTGCAGTTCCCTTAGGAGCTGCACTTCATTGAGGCCATTGATCGCGGCAGTATCCGTCGGGTAGTAAACAAGTTGCAGTTCCCTTAGGAGCTGCACTTCATTGAGGCCTCCTGAACTGTTGTCATTGGCTGCCTCCTCGATCAGTTGCAGTTCCTTCGGGAACTGCACTTCATTGAGGCTATGTGCGCGATTACGGTGACCCGATCGCCACGCGTTGCAGTTCCTTTGGGAACTGCACTTCATTGAGGCGGTAGGCGAGCTTGTCAGTGTCGATGCTCTCGCTGACGTTGCAGTTCCTTTGGGAACTGCACTTCATTGAGGCCGATGATCCCAGCCTCACGCAACAACGTCGTCCACGTTGCAGTTCCTTTGGAAACTGCACTTCATTGAGGCTAGGCGTATCCCTTGCTGACGGTGGCCCGGTCGGGTTGCAGTTCCTTTGGGAACTGCACTTCATTGAGGCTTGATGAACCCGAGTGGGATGAGCGGACGATTCTCGTTGCAGTTCCTTTGGGAACTGCACTTCATTGAGGCAACTTCGCCAGGGCGCTGGCGGCGCCCACGATGTCTCGCGGTTGCAGTTCCTTTGGGAACTGCACTTCATTGAGGCTGGCTGGGGCGGTTTTCGATGAGGGGGGTGGTGTGTGGTGTTGCAGTTCCTTTGGGAGCTGCACTTCATTGAGGCGAACACGCTTGGGGACGGACAATGGCGCGTATGGGTTGCAGTTCCTTTGGGAACTGCACTTCATTGAGGCGCACACACGGCCTCAGGGAACCTCTGGGCCATATCGACGTTGCAGTTTCTTCGGGAACTGCACTTCATTGAGGCACATTCGATAAGGTGGGATCGGGCTTGCCCCCCGTGTTGCAGTTCCTTCGGGAACTGCACTTCATTGAGGCGTGTCGTTCTCCTCGGACAGTGGCTGGATGGTGTTGCAGTTCCCTTAGGAGCTGCACTTCATTGAGGCTCGTCGTCAATGAGAGCGGCAGCGCGGGCGGCATTGAGTTGCAGTTCCCTTAGGAGCTGCACTTCATTGAGGCGTGTAGAACAGCGGTCGCGTTGGCGTCGCATACCACAGTTGCAGTTCCCTTAGGAGCTGCACTTCAATGAGGCCACATGACGGGGTATGTCGCGACGGTCTTCCCTGAGATTGCAGTTCCCTTAGGAGCTGCACTTCATTGAGGCTCGTCCGACACTCATCATCGTTGTCCTTCCCCGTCGTTGCAGTTCCTTTGGGAACTGCACTTCATTGAGGCTGGGCGGCCTCTCCCGACGCCAGCCTGCACGGAATGTTGCAGTTCCTTTGGGAACTGCACTTCATTGAGGCGTGACTCGGCTGTGCGTGCGGCCGGACGCGCCGGTGTTGCAGTTCCTTTGGGAACTGCACTTCATTGAAACTCTCCATTCGGTTCTTCTCGTGCTCCGTCAGCGCCGCGTTGCAGTTCCTTTGGGAACTGCACTTCATTGAGGCGGTCTTGACATACATTCCAGAAGTGGAAGGATCGAACGTTGCAGTTCCTTTGGGAACTGCACTTCATTGAGGCTCGACGTCGATTCCGACGCAGGCCATGCGCCAGAGTTGCAGTTCCTTTGGGAACTGCACTTCATTGAGGCTGCTCAAAAGTAAGCAACCATGACCATCATGCGCAGTTGCAGTTCCTTTGGGAGCTGCACTTCATTGAGGCATCGAAGCCGCGATCCACGAGACCGTCCGAGAGCCCGTTGCAGTTCCTTTGGGAACTGCACTTCATTGAGGCTGTCCAGACACATTTTCGGGGCGAGCGGAGGCAGGAGTTGCAGTTCCTTTGGGAACTGCACTTCATTGAGGCACAGGCAATATGCGCCGACTTTTGTGCGCACGTGGCGTTGCAGTTCCTTTGGGAACTGCACTTCATTGAGGCACAATTACCATCGCCCATTCCGATGAGACTCCGGTGTTGCAGTTCCTTTGGGAACTGCACTTCATTGAGGCGGGTCAGCCTCTGATTACTGGTACACGTACACCAAGTTGCAGTTCCTTTGGGAACTGCACTTCATTGAGGCAGGTTATACGAA
>ERZ773070.1493-NODE-1493-length-14414-cov-8.604011_pt1 | contig 14414 bp, 18 predicted proteins | sample MGYA00580618_ERZ773070 | MGnify/ENA primary metagenome ERZ773070 (study PRJEB29015, sample SAMEA2738023) | human oral metagenome | biome: human oral; feature: human-associated habitat; material: dental | place: China | collected 2019 ...
AAGAGTTCCTAAATCCATAATAACCTGCCTAGGTATTTATAATTTTATTCTTAATTTTGACAAATATCTTCCCTTAATTATAAAATAGTCCCAATGAAACATTTTTTCAAAGAGGAAAATCACATGCATACACAACATCACAATCGTAGCATAAACTTAATCCCCCGTATTCCCGGAACTTTCTGGGTAAAGTCAAAAAATGGCAACGGCCAAACTTATACTATCTTTGCCGCACATAGCAATAATATGTATCAGGCCGTCCGTAGTGCGGATAAGAGTTTATGGATTCAAAACTCACCCGATATCATTTGGATTGAGACATTGGCGGATTGCGACGTTGCTCTTGTCGCGTAATATCAAATATTCCCTTTCAAGGAGAAACTTATGCCCGATATTTCCACGGCGCAAGTCCGGGCGGCCATACTGGGTTTTCTGCAAAACCAGTATGAAAAAAAGGCCGAGGCGGATTTGAAAAAGCTGGCGAAGGCGGAAGAGGCCGGCGACGAAGCGGAGATTGCTTCGCTTCAGACGGCCTTATCGGCCTTAAAGGCCAAATACGGTTTGGACGCATGGCTTGAGCAGGATGCCGTCCGTTTTGCCGCGCAGCTTAAATTCGGTTCGCACATCGCCAAGGGCGTGCATCCGGATTCCAAAGGCGACAACGTTAATTTCCAAACCGGTTTCGATCTGCCCGCGTTTTTGGCGGGTTCGCAATCTTTGCGTAAAGCCGAGGCGGAATTGGATGCGAACGGCAATGCCGCCGCCCTGCCTTTGGCGGCTTTTTTCGATACCGTCGTCGACGAGGCTTCGCAGTCCACCCTGCTGGATTTGCTGTTGCAAGACCATCCCGCACTGAAGGGGGCGTTTGCCGACGACTTGGAACGTTCCGACCGTTACCGGCAGGTTTTTCAGACGGCCTTGCAGGCGCAAACGGATACGCCTGCGGCACACGAGCGCAACAAGCAGGTGTTGTGGCCGCTGGGGAGCGATGCCGCCGCAGCCGACCGCTACATCACGCTGATTCCGCTGCATCCCGCTTCGCTGACCCACAGCCTTTACCGGAAAGTCAACGAACTGCGTTTCGGCGAAGAGAATGTCCAAGCCAGAAAAAACCGCCGCGAAGGCAAAGGCAGCCAAACGGCCCATGCTGTGTTTTCGCCGCTGGCTTATGTGAAACTCGGCGGCACGAAACCGCAAAACGTCAGCCTGCTGACCAGCCGCCAAGGTGGCAGGAACTACCTGCTGCCGTCGCTGCCGCCGCAATACGAGCGTCCGAAACAGCTTCATTTTTCGCGCAAGAGTAACTCTTTCTTCAACAACGGCCTGCGCTATTTATGCCGTTCGGGCTATCACACCCTGACCGATGCGGTGAAAGCGAAGAAAAACAAGAAAGACACGCGCCTGCTGCGCGAACAGGCGCTGGAGCAGATGGTGCGGCAGATTGTCGTCGTATCGGAGCATCTGCGCGAAACGCAACCCGCAGGCTGGACGGACGATTACCATAATCTTAATGCCGACCACAAGCATTGGCTGGACAGGAAATACCCGCTTTCAGACGGCCCCGACGGCTGGCAGGAAAAAATTGCCGACGACTTCGGGAAATGGTTGCAGGATTTATTGAGAAAAGACTTCCAATCCATCAAACATGATTTTGACGAGATCGAATGCGCGCAATGGTGCAAAACGCTGGCCGACGCGCTGAAGGCGGCGCAGCGGCGCAACAAACGGAGGGCGGCATGAATACCGATTTTTATCTTTTGTTCGACCGCGTGGAGATTCAGGGCGCAAACTGCATTTCCTCGCCGCTGACCTACGGTTTTCCCGCGCTCAGCGGCTTCCTCGGCGCCATCCATGCGCTGCAACGCCGCCTGCCGCAGGATTGCGGCCTCACCCTCGGCGGCGTGCTGATTGCCTGCCACCGGTGCAGCCCGCAGATATTCCGCGCCGATGCCTACAGCGACGCAACCTTTATCCAAAGCCGCAACCCGCTGAAAAAAGACGGCAGTACGGCTTCGATTATCGAAGAGGGCAAAACCGACCTGACGGTCAGCCTAGTTGTGGAAGTGGGCGGCACCCCGAACGACATCAGAAAAAACAAAGAGCTGCGCGAAACCTTATTGCAATCCCTGCTCCATCAACAGCGCATTGCCGGCGGCAGCGTGCGCCATATCGAACGCACCGCGCTATACGAATCGCATCAGGCCGAAGAATTGATAGCCGCGCTGTTTCCCGCCTATGTCTTGGCCGATGCCGGCAACGATTTGGCCGCCATCACGCAGGAGCTGCAACTCGGCTGCCGCGTTACCGCCGATAAAGACGGCGGCACCGCCGTCTATGAAGATCGGCCCACCGGCCTGCCGCCGCAGCCGGAGGCCACCGCGCTCGACGCATTGTTTGCCACCGCGCAGTTTTTCCATCTGCCGCCCGACGACGAACATCCGGAATGGCATTCGTACCATATCCGCCAAGGCCGCGGCTGGCTGGTGCCGATACCCGTGGGCTATCAGGCTATCGCGCCGGAACATGCCGCCGGCGTGATGCAGCATGTGCGCAATCCCGAATATCCGTCCCGCTATGTGGAAACGGTATACAGCCTCGGCAAATGGCTGTTCCCCAACAAACTTTCAGACGGCCTCCACGCCTATTTCTGGCGCTACGGCACACCGCAGGACAACCTTTACCTTATCACCCAGACAACCCGCCCCTAATAAGGAGACACATCATGGCAAAACCCGAAACCCCCAGCCTGCTGGCCTTTGAACGCAAACTCGACTGCTCCGACGCCGTGTTCAGCCAAACCGACGGCAACAATCCCGAAGCGCAGGAGCAGCCCGTTACCGTCAGCGAAAAATCCGTGCGCGGCACCATTTCCAACCGCCTGAAAAACGCCATCGCCAACGATCCGGCCAAACTCGACGCCGAAATCGAAAAAGCCAACCTGCAAACCGTCGACGTCGCCGCACTAAGCAGCGGCTGCGACACCCTGATTGCGCGCTTCACGCTGAAAGTATTGCCGTTCGACGGCAGCCCGTATGTCTGCAACGGCGCTCAATACCGCGGCAGGCTGCTCGAAACCGCAACGCAATACCTGCAAACGGAAGGAATGCAGGCACTGGCCGAACGCTACGCCGCCAATATCGCCAACGGCCGCTGGCTGTGGCGCAACCGCATGGGCGCGGAAAACATCCGCATCACCGTGTCCAACAAAAACGACAGCGTAACCGTCGACAACGCCAAGGCCCTGCCGCTGGACCGCTTCGACAGGCCGTCTGAAAACGTCGCCAAAATCGCCGAATGGATCCGCCAGGGCTTAAGCGGCGAAGCCTTTACCCTGCTCAGCGTCGAAGCCCGCGTTCAAGCTGGTTACGGACAGGAAGTCTATCCCTCGCAGGAACTGATTTTAGACACAGGCAAAAGCAACAAAAGCAAAAGATAAAGAAAAAGAAGATAATGATGATAATGAAGATTCAAAATCATCAACATCTAAAGCTAAAAGTGATGAAGAAAAATATCGTGAAAGTCAAAACTCTAACAACTCTAACTCATCTGCAAATAGATCATCTAACAATAACGCAACATCAAATAATAGACGTGCAAATAATAGTAACAATAACAATTCAAGCGATAAGAAAGATGATAAAACACCTTCTACAACAACATCTGGAACATTTAAAACTTCAGAAGAAGCTAAAAAATATGCAGATGCAGAAATTGCTCGTTTAATAAAAGAGAATAAAAAAGGTTATTCATACACACTAGGACGTAATAGTAAAGGTGAAATAACTGTAAATATTACAGAGAAAAAATAATATCTGAAAATATATAAAACAATCTTGAGTATCTTAACTAACTGACAAGTTTTGGAAAAAATCTTGTTGATAAAGTTAGGTAATACTCGAGGTTGTTTTTTATTTTGTTGTTGCGGCTAAAGGAGCGAATAACTAAAGAAATATGGCTTATAGTTTCATTTATTGTTTGACAAGTGAGTGATTACTCACTATACTAAAAGTAGAAGATAAATATAAGTTTTGATAACAAATTTAATTATTATTGAGAAGATATTTAAAATGATTTGATTTTAGAGTTATTAAAAAACTAAAGTCAAAAATTTTTTAAAACAAAGGTGAGTATTCACTCATCTAAGAAGCGAAATAAGTTATTATTAAATAAAGAAGGGTGGTTAATATGGATAGATTTATAGATATAACTCAGCTAAGCAAAAGTTTTGGTCAACAAAAGGTTTTGGATAATATAGATTTTCAGCTAAAAAAATCTGAGATAATAGGTTTAATAGGACCGAGTGGTTCGGGGAAATCTACATTAATAAAAACTATGTTAGGAATGGAAAAAGCAGATACAGGAAAAGCGCTCGTTTTAGATAAAGTAATACCAGAACGAAAGATATTAGGGGATATAGGTTATATGGCGCAAAGTGACGCACTATATGAAGCGTTGACCGGCTATGAAAACTTAGAGTTTTTTGGACAGATGAAAAACCTAAAAGGCGAAAAATTAAAAGAAGAAATAAGTTATGTCGCAGAAGTGGTAGATTTGTCGGCGGACTTGAAAAAGCAAGTAGAAAATTATTCTGGGGGGATGAAACGTCGCTTATCTCTAGCGATTGCACTGTTAGGTAAACCAAAGTTATTAGTATTAGATGAGCCAACCGTAGGTATAGATCCTGCTTTGCGAAGAAAAATTTGGAGAGAACTTTATAAACAACGCGACAATGGTGTAGGCATTTTAATAACGACGCATGTTATGGATGAAGCGGAACTTTGTAACAAGGTAGGTCTGCTTTTAGGTGGGAAAATAATTGCCTTTGATACTCCAAAAAATCTAAAAGAAAAGAATAATGTAAATACTATTGAAGATGTATTTTTAACAGTGGAGGTAAAATAAAATGAGAACGATAGCTATTGCTAAAAAAGTTTTTAAAGAGTTGCTTAGGGATAAGAGAACTTTTGCGTTGATGTTTATTGCTCCGATACTTATAATGTGGCTGTTAAATATAGTTTTTTCAGCCGACACAGTAGAAAATGTCCGCATTGGTGCGGTAGATGTACCGACAAAAGTAGAAGAGGTTATGAAAAATGTAGATAATGTTAGTTTAGAAGGTATAACTACAAAAGAAGAAGCGGAGAAAAAATTAAAAGATGGACAGCTTGATACGGTAATATATTATAAAGACAACAAGTACGAAGTAACATATGCAAATACTGATTCTGTAAAAACTGCCCAAGCTCGCCAAGTCTTAAAAGCTAGTCTAACCGGCGCAGAGATAAAAGGATTTATAGAAACTATACAAAAAGTTAATCCCAATCTAGCACTTGCTAAACAAAAACCAGAAATAACCGAAAGTTATAACTACGGAAGTGAAGATACGACATTCTTCAACAAGATTGCACCGATATTAATCGGCTATATATCATTTTTCTTTGTATTTTTAATTTCTGGTATAGCTTTGCTAAAAGAACGAACTAGTGGAACATTAGATAGATTATTAGCGACACCGGTAAAAAGAAGTGAGATTATTTTCGGTTATACTATCTCTTATGGATTTCTTGCGATAATTCAGACTATTGTCATTACATTGTCTGCTATATACCTGCTAAAAATAGAAGTTGCGGGAAGTTTAGTTTATGTGATAATTGTTAATATGCTGCTTGCTCTTGGAGCATTGGCTCTAGGTATGCTTCTATCAACAGCCGCGAAATCAGAGTTCCAAGTTATGCAGTTTATACCGTTGGTAATTATACCACAGATGTTCTTTACGGGTATTGTTCCTGTCGAAAGCATGGGGAAAGTAGCGGTATACATAAGTAAAGTGTTACCTGTAACTTATAGTGGAGATGGATTGAGTAAAATTATTTTGGAAGGTAAAAATCTTTTAGATGTAAAAGGAGATATTATCGCTTTAACAATCTTTTTTGCAATTTTAATTACGTTAAATATAATAGGGTTAAAACGTTATAGAAAAGTCTAAAAAGAAATAGAAAGGAGAAATAAATGGTAGAAAATATATTAAAGTCATCTTTGGATTTGATGGCTGAAGGAGATATGCCACCTGGTAAGAAAAAAACATTAGAAGCAGCAATAATATTATTTGGTAAAAAAGGATATAATGGCACTTCAACGTTAGAAATAGCGAAAGCTGCAGGAGTAAGCCAGGCAACTGTGTTCAAATACTTTCGGACAAAAGAAGATTTGCTTATTTCAATAATTACCCCGATTTTACCAAGATTATTTTCAAATTTTTTAGGTAGGGTAAAAAATATTAATACTATAACTGTCAAAGAAATTATTCATTATATAGTGAGAGATCGTTTTAGATTTATGAAAGAAAATAAAGATATTATAAAGATTATTTTCTCGGAAGTATTAACTAATGAGCAGTTAAAACAAAAGATAATTATAGGTGCAGAAGAAGTCTTTAAAGAAAGAAGATTGGATGAGTTTTTCGAGTATTTAAAACAGAATAATCCAGAAATCAATAAAGAATTGACATTACCTGAAATAATGAGACCTATTGCGGGAGCGTTAATTACATATTTTATTCAGAGATTCATTGTCTTTGATGGAGTTATCTGCGAAACAGAAGAACATGATTTAGATGTGATAGAGCGCCAAATATATAACTGTTGGACAATATAGATATAACTAAAAAGGTATAGGCTAAAAAACCTATACCTTTTGTCTTATCCTAATTTAATTATCTTATCACAAATTGATAAAGTAGATTTGTTGTGTGAGATAATAATAGTAATCTTATCTTCTTTTTCTGCTTCTAACGCTTTTAAGACTTCGATTTCACTAAAAATATCAATGTTTGCTGTTGCCTCATCTAGTATTAAAAGTTTACTTTCGTTATAGAATGAACGAGCAACTGAAAGACGTTGTTTTTGTCCAGAACTGATATTAGAACTACGTTCACCAACAATCTCATTTTCGCGACGGCGTAGGCTATCGACGAAATTTTTAAGGTTAGTGTGTTTAAGTGAATCAGCTAAGCGCTCTTTGTAAATATCTTTGTCAAAGAAGCTGATATTATTCTTAATTGAAGTGTTGAATAGATAGCTGTCTTGTAAGATTATAGAACTATTTTCTCTAAAGAAGCGGTTATCTATATCGCATAGATTTATGTTATCAATAGTGATATTACCTTGCATATTCTCATCAGAGATGAATTTCATAATAAGTTTAGCAACCGTTGATTTACCACAACCACTTGGGCCGCTAATACCGATGATTTCACCACGTTTTGCAGAAAAACTTAGATTTTCGACAACGTTAGAATCATTATAACTGTAAGTAAGATTGTCTACTTTTAACTCTTTAAAATCAACGATTTGTCCAGTGTTCTCTGGCTCTTCTGGTGTATTCATAAGTTCCAGAAATCTCTTTCCACTCGCCATAGTTTGACTTAGAGTAGAAGCAAGATTTCCCATATACAAGATAGGAATAAATGATACGATAAACATTGCACTAAGGGCGATAGTTGTATTAGGGTTACCAAGCGTTGTAGCGAAGTAAATAAAACCAAGCACTCCAAAATTGTAAGTAATAACGTTTAAAGTATTTAAGTCTATTAGGAACTTATTCTTTATGTAAGAACTATGAGTTAATTCTTCTGTTTCCATGCGGATATTAGCTTTTTCTTCTTTGATTTTATCATATTGAAGAGCTTCAAAAATACCATAGGCTTGTTCAGAAGAATTGTTATTAACCGCAGTTAGTTTACGACGATAACCTTCACCAACTTCTTGTCCTTTATTACGAAAAGCAAGTGGGTAAACTAGCCCGATAATTATATAAACAAACAAAGCAACAAGGCCAAGTTTCACGCTGAAGAATAGTAAAAATGTGCTAACAACTAAACTTTGAGCGATATAGATTAGAAATGGTGTAATAGTATGAGCGTAAAACACCTCTAATAGTTCTATATCGGTAGTAATCATCGTCATGTAATCTCCAGACGTATTTTTCGTAAAGCTATCGATAGAAATACGCTTGAATTTATCTAACACTTTAATACGTAATGTGTGTAAAACTTTAAAAGCTACATAGTGATTTAGTAGTTGTTCTGTATAACTAAACAGACCTTTCAGTATCGCTAGAATAAATATTAAAATAAATAAAATAGCCGCTACTGTTGTAATTTTTGTTATAAAGAACAATGCTATAAAGTAGGTAAATACTACTAAAGTAAGATGTCCTAGACTTCCGAACAATGTCGCACGTAAAAGTGGTCGCTTAAACTCTTTCGCAATCGCTAAAAGTTGTTTTAATTGTTTTAGTGATGTCATTACTCTACCTCCTTAGCTAAAAACTTCTCTTTTAATTGTTGTTGATCGTTAAATAATTTTTTGTATAGAGAAGGTTGATCTATAAGCTGTTCATGAGTACCTTCTTCGATTATTTGCTGATCTTTCAATACATAAATATTATCAGAATTAGTAATTGTTTCTAAATCGTGAGAAATAACAACGATAATCTTTCCATCCTTGATTGAATCAAATGCATCAAGAACAATTTTTTTACTGTAATCATCAATGTTAGAAACAGCCTCATCTAATATGTAGATATAACTATCTTTTAAAATAGCTTTTGCAGCAAGTAAACGTTGCTTTTGTCCGCCAGAAAGATTGCCAGCACCACAGCTAAGCTCATAATCAAGACCACCATTTTCAACAACGAAGTCTTTTAGATTAACTTTTTCAAGAGCATTGTACATATCTTCTTCTGTAATATGTTTGTTGACAGAAAGGTGAGAGCGGATTGAACCTTGAACAAGATAGCTATCATTAGTAATAAGAGTAGCTATTTTAGACATTTTATTCGCCGGAATAGTGTCTATATCAAAAGTATCGTATTTAATACTTCCTGCGTAGTTAGAATTTAACCCTAGTATTAGTTTTATAATAGTAGATTTTCCGCTACCACTTTCTCCAACAAGAGCAGTTTTTGTGCTAGGTTTGAAAATCATGTTAATATCTTTAAGTGTCGGCTCTTCGTTATAAGAAAAACTTACATTGCTTAAAACGATATTTTTTCCAGATGTTAGAGTGATATTATTGTCTTTTTCTTGTTCAGGATAATCAAGAAGTTTGTAGATATTATCTAACTCAACATTTCCCTTCATAGAAATATGGAACAATCCACCTAAAGCACGAAGCGGTTTAAAACACTCAAGTGTAGCAACGATAACAAAGACAATAAGTTTTTGATCTTTTACAACGAAAATCGCAATAATAGATAAAACAAAAATCGAAACATAAGTTATCGCATCCATTACATTAATTGAATTAAGTTGATGGCGTAACAGAGCCATTGTTGATTTTCTATAACGCGCACTACGATTATCAACATCGCCAGCTACGTTATCTTCTTTTCCATAAATTTTTGCAGTAGTGAAACCAGATAATCTATCATAGAAAACTTCTGATAAACTAAGGAAATCACTAAAGTTTTGTTTGTTGGCTTTTTTTGATTTTTTAATAATAACCATAATAGATATAGGTATTAATGGATAAAGAACCAACATCGCGATAAATAGCAGAATATGAATTTTACCATAAACAATAAACGAACTTAAGACGATGAACAACGTCGCGAACATCTGAGGAACGAATTTGTTGAAATAAAACTCAATATTAACTATTGAAGAAGAGTTCATAACAAGAAGACTCCCTGTATTAACAGCCTCCGTGTAATTAAGCGATAACTTCTCAACTTTATTATAAATTTCCTCGCGTAAAGTATTTCTAACTTGTTTAGAAATCTTGTGACTAAAGAAGTTATCTCCAGTAGTAGCTAAGTAGTAAATAACCAAGCTTAATGTTGTTCTAAAAGCAAAAGTTAAGATAAAACCAGATTTAGAATGGTTATCTAATAAATAGAAAAGTAAATCTACAAAATTGTAGATGAAAAATAAAGAACACCAAAAAGCAACAAGTTTACACAAAGCAACAAGGTAAACTTCTTTTTTAATATTAAAGAGCGCCATGGCTCTACCGTCAATCTTCATAATATCTCCTTTTAAATATATTTAGATCTATAAAACAACGAAAAAGTTTAAACAAATATAGTAAAGCTTAGCTGACTTATATTGCAAAATATAGTTTAAAAATTATAAATACCAGTATTTAAAATTTTAATTACATAGAATAAACTTATTTCGTATAGGGGATCTATGCCCTTATTTGATATTCGCTATCAATTAATATCTAATTTATTATACTATATAGAAAAAGTAAAAGATACATAAATGTTCATTGTTACGAAAAAGTTCAAAAATACGGTGATATTCAAATAGAAAATGTGTTAAATGTTGTGAGATAATACATATGTGACAAGAATATACAAAAAAAGAAAGGTTTCTGATATAATGTAAGCCAACCAAAACCACATTAAGGAGAAGCCTTTCATATGAGTGGTATATCAGAAGTATACCGTATTCGTCAACGGGTAATTGAGTATGCAATAAAACATAATAATTCAAAGGCAGCAATGAAGTATAAGACATCACGTCAGCAGATAAAACGTTGGAGAGACAGATACGACGGCACAGTCCAGTCTCTTCTGCCAAAAAGCAGAAGACCTAAGAGCCACCCAAACTAGCACACGCAAGAAGAAATAGAACTGGTTATGAAAAAATACAGGAAATGTGGCTATGAAGGGCTGGCAGAAATTTATGTCAAAGCAAGAAAGGAAGGCTACAGCCGTACATACGATTCAATGTGCAAGATAATAAGGAAAATGAAGGGCAATGCCAAAGAAAAGCCTAAAAAGCTGCATAAAAGAAAAAAGAAGGCTGAACAGGCTAAGTACCCTGGGGAAAGAGTACAGATAGACATAAAATATGTTCCGGAAGAATGCATACAGTTTGGCACACGTGACCAGAAGTATTATCAAATAACGGCATTAGATGAATATACAAGAAAAAGAGTGTTAAGGATAGCAGATGAAAAAAGCACCTATCAGACTGCAAAGTTTCTAGAGAACTTGGAAAAGGAGCTGGGATTTGACATAAAGAAAGTTCAGACAGACAATGGGAAAGAGTTCACAAATTCTGAAAGTGATAAGAAAACGCTGTTTGAGGTGAAACTGGAGGAGAAGGGGATAGAGTACGTGACAACCCGTCCATATTCGCCATGGGAGAATGGAAAAGTGGAAAGAAGCCACAGGCTTGACAGCAAGTACTATGCAGACAAGAAATTTAAAAGCAAGGAAGAACTGTTAAGGTCAATAAAGAAATACAATACAAGATACAACACCATATCAAGAAAAGTACTAGGCTTTAAGAGTCCAAATGAAGTATTAAAAGAGTACAAGCAAAATCATTAGGTTAAAGCTACATTAGGAAAGAAATATTTTTTTAATGTATTTTTGTAACAAATGTTTGACATCTATACAGAAATTCAAATAGAAAACGTGTTAAAAATATTGATTAGTATTTATTTTAGGTGTATAATTTTAGCGAAGAGAGTAAATATGTCAAAGCTAGCAAAGCAAGTTGTAGAATTTATAAACTTTATTTTAAGTTTCGGATATATAATAAGCTCGCTAAAGTAGATAAATGAAAAATTATAAGTGTAAAAGTTATGGCGAGGAGGAGTTTGCTATGATAGAGTCATTAAATAGAATATGGAATAATTTCCTTGAATTTTTAGAAAAAAAACAAATCTATAAAGTTTATAATGGAGCGATGATTGCTGGTGTATGCAATGGGCTTGGTGAGAGATTCGGAATAAGTGTAAGTTTGTTAAGAGCGTTATTCTTAATTGCGAGTATCTTTTCTTTTGGAAGTCCAATATTAGTATATTTTTTATTAGTAATAGTTATGCCGAGTAAACCGATAAAACAAAATTATAAAAAATCAAGCTACGTTGAAGGACGCGCTTGGGAAAAATAGATGAAATTTAGACTTTATTCTTATCAGTTAAGAGTAAAGTCTTTTTTTGTTTGGATATGCTATTAAAAGGCAAGATTTTAGATAAGGTAATTTTTCAGGTGATAAAATATTTTGAATAAACTAAGCTCTATTTTATAAAAAAAGAATAATAAAAAGTATGCTATAATAAGGTGGATGGAAAATAGAAAGGAAAAAGATCATGAAAAAGAATATATTAGTTATACTAAGTATTTTAATAACAATAATGTTAGCAGGATGTCAGGATAAGGTGAGTAATTCGGAAATAAAATCAGAACAAAAAAGAATCGCAGAATATACAGTGAAAAATTATGAAGATATCAAGAAAATAGAATTTTTAAATTTTTCTCAAAATACTTCAACAAGAATGTGGAGTGTAGATGCTATTGTAAACGATAAAATATATGTTACTTACACTATTAGTAAAATCTCAACTGATGATAAAATAGGGGTGGGGCAACATACATCAGAAAGTAAAGGAGAACAATTAAAGAAAAAGAAGGGAAATAATAAGAGTACTATTGATATAGAAAATGTGGAAATAATTTATTATGAGGTAGAAAAGTAATGAGAGATAGTGAATATAAGTATTTATCCAATAGTGTGTATGAAGTAGATACAAAAAAAGTATCAAGATCTTGGAAAGAAGGAGATACACTTGAAGGAAGTCAATCCAATAACAACTTCAAAAGCCTAAAAGTAGAAGACAACCAAAACAATGGAATGCAAGCAATGGCAGTGGCTCCAGTAAATGGAAGAAGAGAAGTCGATACAAGTAAGATAACAATAGCATAAGATAGAACACGAATTTCAAGTAATAGGTGAGATTGAGGGTTCTATTTTTTTTGATAAGAAATATGATATAATAAGGAAAAAACGAAACATAGAAAGGAGGAAAGTCATGAAAAAGAATATATTAGTTATGCTAAGTATTTTAATAATTACAATATTGTCTGGATGTCAAAAGAAAGAAGAAGTAAGTACATATGAACAAGATAGGGTAGTGCAATATATTTTAGATAATGTAGAGCTGGTAGATGAAAGCGAGATAAAAAAGATAAAATTTTTGAGTTTTGAAAAACCAAATACAGCAGCACAAACTTGGTGGATAACAGTAGAGATAAATGACACTATAACCATGCATCTTAGTGAAAATAAGTTAGGGGATGAAGTGCGTTTTGGATTTTATAGAGGGGATGTTAAATTTAGAGAAGCCAAAAAAGAAAAAAGAAAGATTGAGATAATATATTTAAAGGAAAAGTAGATGACATATAGAGATTATAGTAAAATAATCTAATTAGGTAATATATATATATATATATATTAAAAGGGAAAGTGGGGAATAGAAAGGAAGAAAGTCGTGAAAAAGAATATATTAATTATACTGAGTGCGTTAATAATTATAATATTAGTTGGATGTCAAAAGAAAGAAGAAGTAAGTACATACGAACAAGACAGGGTAGTACAATACATTTTGGATAATGTAGAATTGGTAGATGGAAATGAGATAAAGAAGGTAAAATTTTTGCAATTTGATAAAAATATTTCAACTCAGACTTGGCGTGCGACTGTGGAGTTAAATTCAAAGTATGATGTATCGTTAACAGAAAATTATATAGGAGGAGAATTGCGTTTTTCAGGTTTTTATGCTGAGGAAATATCAATCAGAAAATAAGGGAAAAGGATTATTAATAAAAATAATATAGAAATAATTTATGTGAAGGATAGAAAATAACATGGTGACTGATAAGAATTACAGGGAGGTATCAGGCGAGCTAACAAGTGATAATATAATCAATAGATTGAAGAACAATTAATTTCTAAATAGCTTTAATAATTAAGGAAGGTCAAGGTTTAAGAATGTTGAGTAGATTTTTTAAAGTAATATTATTACTATTTATGGCAGCTCCAGTAATAGTCGTTTTGTATGATGTATTAGAAGCTCCTAAAGTCTTAACAAGAGAAAACAATAAAGGTAATGAATTTGAACAATTAGATAGGTTGATGAATACAACGAGATATGCTGAACAAATAAGAAAGGCAGGATATCAAGTAGATGATTATGATTTAAAGATGATGGATAGGATTCCAGAATTAAAAACGTTAGGGAAAAATAAATTAAGTATAGAGTCTCCTACAGATAAGACTATACATATATTTACTGATGGGAATCACGATTTAATAATTTTTAATAAAGATATGACTATTACGGGAAGTGTAATAAATCAGGGGAAAGATAAACCCAGTAGAAAGTTAACAGAAGAAGAAAAGAATAAGTATGAAAAAGAGATAAAACAAGAAATAAACAAACTATTGGATGATGTCTATAAAGCTGGGGGAAAATAATGTTAATACAAGAATAATCAAGATAATATTCAAGATTATTACAGTGAAAAGTAGGTATTATAATGAAAAAACTAAGTAAGAGCTGGAAAATATTTATAATAACAACGGTAGTATTAATAGGTAGTATATATGGATA
>ERZ773070.1494-NODE-1494-length-14380-cov-7.048377_pt1 | contig 14380 bp, 15 predicted proteins | sample MGYA00580618_ERZ773070 | MGnify/ENA primary metagenome ERZ773070 (study PRJEB29015, sample SAMEA2738023) | human oral metagenome | biome: human oral; feature: human-associated habitat; material: dental | place: China | collected 2019 ...
ACACTTTACGGAAACGGCAGAACAGATTTGTACTGCATTACTGCGCGTGAAGAAGCTGTCCAAGGTTGAAGATCAGGCGATTGTGCGTGTTGCAATTCTCTACGCCGTGTCTTATCTCTATGAACACAGAGAGGAAGCGGACCATCGAGGGCTTGCGCTGACTCTTCGCACCTTGCTTTTCGGTGTGCGGAAGGAGGTCTTTTAGATGCGAGTATCCATGAGCGAACTGCGCCATCGAATCACCTTTCTTCGTCTCGTAACAGATACGGACGATGAGGGAAATATCCTCTCATCGTCTGTGCAGGAGATTTCAAAGGCGTGGGCGCTCGTTATGCCCTTTGCCGCGAAAATCTCCGACGGCTATGCGGAGAAGGTGCAGGAGGTGGATTATCGTGTCGTTGTACGCTACCGCACAGATGTGCGAGTGACGGATCGTATCCGTTGGGGCAATAAAACACTCACACCGATTGCACCTCCATATCCACTCGGCGGGAAGAAACGGTGGCTCGTTCTGGAATGCAGGGAGTTGGTGGAAGATGGCTAGATACCAAGGTTTCGTCTCTGCCGAAAAGATCCTCTCGGAACTTGGCGCTGAGGCGACAGCTGCGGCAAAAGAAGCCCTCGCGCATGGCGCGGACGATGTGGTAGCGGAGTCAAAGAATCGCTGTCCAGTCTATACGGGAACAGATAAGCGTGTAGTGAAGGGCGCACTTCGCGACTCCATCCACAAGCGGCTGCGCAGGAAGGACGGCTCTGTTTGGAGGATCGCAGCAGATGCAGCGTCTCAGGATGGCGTATTCTACGGCGTGCTCGTTGAGTTCAGCCCACGTATTAACAAGCCGTTCCTCTATCCCGCGCTCGATGCCAAGAAGGACGGTATTCGTTCTGCCATCGTTGATGCCGTAAGGTCTGCCATTCGGAGGAGAGGGAAATGAGTACGGCACGAATGGTGTATCAGGCACTTGTACGCTCAAAGGAGCTGACGCAGCTTCTCGTACATGGGAGAAAGGGCATCTACCACGGGCGCAGTCCCAATGCGGGGACATACCCCATTCTCGTCTACTCTGTCATTTCCGACGTTCCTGCGCTCTCGGCAGACGGTGCGGAACTGGAACGCCGAATCACGGTGCGTATCCATATTCTGACGAAGGATGGACGTTTTCGAGAGATTCACAGAGCAGTGCAGAATGTGCTTCTGCCGCTCGGCTTTGTCCGTGTGCAGACACAGGAACTGACAGAGAAAGATATATTCGTAGAAATCACAGACTATAAAACAGCAATGGAGGGAGAATAATATGCCAAGTCCAACACCGGCAGCAAAGCCCGCAGGGAATCTGACAAGCGGGCAGTTCATCAACATCCAGAAACTTCATATCGCCAAGATGCTCACCGACGAGTCGGGCGGCACAGCGACCTACGAGAAGCCGATTCCACTTGGGAAACTGCTCCGTAGGCTGGACATCAAGCCGCAGACGAATCAAGCGGAGCTTTTTGCCGACGGTCAGTCCGTGGATACGGCATCCAATACCGCATCCTACGATTTGACCTTCGATACTGCCGCGCTTCCTTTGGAATACACAGCCTATCTTTTGGGACACATTATTGAAAACGGCGTGATGAAGGCGGGCAAGGACGATGTTGCGCCGTATTTTGCTGTGCTCTTTCAGTCGGATAAGAGGAACGGCAAGAAGAGATACACCAAATTCTACAAAGTCCAATTCACGGAACCCTCCGAGAGCGGCAACTCCAAGCAGGAGAGCATCCAGTTCGACACACCGACACTGACGGCAAAGGCGATCTATCGCCTTTCCGATGGGCTATCCTATGCCAAGGCAGATGAGGAGGCGGCGGGCTTTGCCGCAGAGACAGGCTCGAAGTGGTACGAGCAGGTCTGAGGGAGGAAGCTATGGAAACACCAACACTGCATATTGCGGGCAGGGAGATCACGCCAAATCCTCCGAAGATGAAGGTGTGGCGTGAGTTCCTTGCCTTTTTTGATGCCGACAAGCAGGACATGGATCTTGAGACGTTCTTGGACGAGCACGTCCGTCTGATCGTCCTTGGATTCGGACGTGAGGAAGTGACAAAGGAATCCGTGGAGGAAAATGTCGATGTGGCGGACATTGTGCCGCTGACACGCGCACTCTTTAGATGGATTCAGTCGCTGACCTTCTCCAAATTGGTGAACCTCCCAAACGGGGAGACGGGGAAAGAGGCGTAGTTCTTTCTCCGTACCAGAATTTACTGCGTTACTACGAGCGGCTGCAGTCGGCTTATGGGTGGACGATGCAGGAAATCGACGGACACGAGATAGGATTCCTGCTCGATCAGCTTGTGGTAACGGCACTGTGCGAACAGCAGCAATGTGAACGCTATATTGACGACGTGATGTAGGGAGGGGATAGGGTGGCAAAGCGTGGACAGAAGATCGATGAACTCTATCTCGACATCGGTCTCAACATCGCACAGTTGCAGCTGGACTTTGACACGGCGGGCAAGACCGTCTCAGATTCCATTGCACGGCTGAACGGCAAGGCAAACAACATCCATCTGAAACTCGATGCCGACCTTGCCAAACTCGACGGTGTGGGGACGGAACTGGATAAGATCAAGGTGCGCCATCAGGCGATCAACCGAGAACTGGACATTCAGCGGCAAAAAGAACAGATTCTTGCGGCCGTCCTCAAATCCGCGAAAAAGAATGATGGCGTGGACAGCGCGTCCTACCGCCGTGCCGAGAGCAATCTCCTGCGGCAGCAGCGGACGGTCGCACAGACCGAAGCCGAGGTGCGGAAACTGAATCATCGCCTCAAGGAGAGTGCGGTTCTCTCCGGTACGCTCGGTGGGCGCATCACAGCGGGAATGACAGCGGCACAGGCGGGTGTCAAGAATCTAACGAGCGGATTCAATGTCCTCTCAACGAAGATGGCTGCCGTTATGGCTGTTGCTGCAACAGGCGCAGGGCTGTTCAATATCACCAAAGATGCGATGCTTGCGGGTGAGAACGTCTACAAGCTGACGCAGCGTCTCCACGTCTCGGCGGGTGAAGCCGCTGAACTTGGGCGTATGTTTCAGCTTGCGGATACGGATATCAAGAGCGTCATTCCGCTGATTGCACGACTCGACAAGCAGGTATCCGCTGCAGGAGAGAGCGGGAATGATACAACACGCGCACTCTCGCGCTTCGGCATCGCAATCAAAGATCAACAGGGGAATCTCCTGCCGCTCAACGAGCAGCTGGCACAGCTCGCCAAAGGGTACAAGACCGCAAGCGAGGCTGGGATGGAGGAGGCGTATACCGCCGAGGTGCTCGGTGCGCGTGGTGCGGCACTCATCCCGATTCTTGAACAGTATGACGACCTGATGACGATTTCCTCGCGTGTCAAGACCACGGGGCTGCTCGACCCGGAGCAGGCACACGAGACCTATCTTAAATGGCGTGCGATGGAGATGGAAGCGGGGCAGCTGAAACTTGCCCTCGGTGCGGCTCTCCTTCCTGTCGCCGAGGAACTCATGCCCGAGATCAATGATGGGTTTCAGACATTCATCGAGACGATTCGGGACAACAAGGACGAAATCAAGGATGCCGTTCTCGGATGGGGTGAGGCACTCAAGACCGTTGCAGAACTTGCGGGCTTTGTTGGTGAGCAGATTCATAAGGTAAACGAACACGCCGAGGCGAACAGCTGGCTCATGAAGAATCATCCTGTGGCTGCGCCCCTTATCCCGATTCCGTTCCTCGGCGGTGCAGTTCTGGACGCGCTCTATGGTGATGAGTACAAGCAGTTCCAAGAACAGCAGAAACTCGCCAAGGAGAAAGCGGCGGCAGAGGAGAAGGCGCGTGCCGAGGCGGAGAAGAATGCCAAGGCGCAGGAGCAGAATGCCAAAGCTGCGAAAATCCGTGCGGCGGCAGAGAAAGATGCCGCAAAGACGGTCAGCGAGTCTGCAAGGGCGACCGCACAACTGACGGATAATTTATATACACTGACGCACACGGACATCCAGAACAGCCTTCATGCGTTGGATCGTGAGGCCTTCGACTCCTTTCAGAAGGGGGCAGATCCTCACCTCATTGACGAATACCGTCTGGCAAAAGAAGCGAAGATTTACGCTGACTTTCAGCGGGACGTTGTGGACAAGGCGAATGCGCTCTACAAGACTGATCTCCAAAACAAGCTAGATTCCATCGCCCGTGAAGCCGATGCGTTTCGTCAGAAGGGACTAGATGAAGTCCAAACGCAGAACTGGCTCAGTGAGAGCAAGGCACGAGTGATGGAGCAGTGGGAGCGGGATGTCGCTTCCAATATTGACTCCATCTGGAAAACGGAACTCGAAAATCGCCTTGCGGAGATCGAGCGAGAGAAGGATGCGTGGGTACAGAAGGGACTGGATGAGGTCGAAGCGACACGCTGGGCGGAGAAGGAAAAGCTCGATGCCAAGCGTAATGCCGCTCTGGAAGTCCTGCGCTCCCAGAAAGAGGAACTGAAGGTATTCAAGCAGTCCGGGCAGGTCGGGCTGATGGAGTACCTGCGCAAAAAGAACAAGTTTACGGCAGAGGATCTGAGGCTGACGCCGGAACTCCTGCAGCAGTTCCAAGAGGGGCGCAAATGGGCGATGGAAAATTTGCTGCCAAACTTCAGCCCTGAGCATCGTGCGGACAGTTCGCATATTCGTGTCAACGGGCAGGAGTTTTCGTATGCGGAGCTGATGGGAGGGCTTGGACGGCAAGCGCAGATTGTTTCAAGCGGGGGACAGAATGTCCCTTCATCGAGAAATGGGGAGCAAACTGCGCCATCCATGACGGACAATCGGCAGATTCACATACAGGTACAAATCGAGAACGCTGTTACGGAGGACAACGAGGGGATGCGTATGCTTGCCGACCACGTCGCCGACCGCATCCGCCCTGCCGTTGAAAATGCCCTAGGGGGTGATTCCAATTCATATTCACATTGGTGAGGTCAGAACACTGAGTGTCGAGAACTGGCAGACCGTTCCCGACGATCGTCAGCAAATCATTGAAATCGTCGGCGGTGCGGTGGTTCAGGATTTCGGGCATATCACAGAGGGCGACCGCATTTCCTGCTCCGTTATTGTAACGGCTCGTGACTGGGAGAAAATCAAAGGCTATTGGGACAGCCGCACAATGGTGTCCGTGACCGATGAGGGCGGGAACATCCTGTCCTCTATGCGTGTTGTGGTGAAATCCTACGAGTATATGGCGCATTTCCCGAAGGCATATAAACTGTCTCTGGAATTTTGGAGGGTGTGACAATGGCAGAACTCTTGCATATCTATACGAACAATCCGACAGAGGGTGGGAAAGACGGGACGGAGGTCAGCTCCGGTACAGAGCTTTCTCCGATCTCCGTCCTCCTTGATGCGGGCAAGGCAGAGGAGAAAGCCGTCAAATGCGCCATGCGCTGCGAGAGCGGCTTCCATATCGACGGAGCCTTGACGATCAAATTCGTTGGAGATCATGCGGATAAGTGGAAAGCGGCAATCAACAATGGATACACTGCCGAAACAGTATTGGAGTCCGCCGAGTGGAAAGACAGTATCTCATTATCCAATGTTGCTGATAAGAATACGATTTTCTGGGTCAAGGCACTCAGCGGTGTCGATGAGCCGCCGCAGCAGGATACGAGCGTGGACATTCAGGCAGAGGGACTCCTAGTCTCGAATTGAGGAGGTTCGTATGGCGTTCAAATACATCAATCCGGGCTATGCGGAGCTGCTCTCAGTTCGTGGCGGCACGACGGTGACGGGCGAGCAGTACAGTAAGACGGGCGTATCCTTCTGGCAGCCGGAAGAATATAAAGGGCTTCCCCTTTCCGAGGCACCTAACGAGGTTTATGTAAAACTCGATATGTACCTCAAGAATCCAAAAAATGCATCGGATTCCCGTCTTGAAATCGGTATTGGATTTGCCAACTGGGTCAGAGTGTACCCGCACCGAGGGCAGTGGGATATTGAGGGGCATGATGACAGCACTGTGTTCGATATTTACGAAACTGCTGAATTTGTGCGCCCGGATGCAATCAACAGCTTGTGGTTCCACATCAAACAGGGAAAAAACAATGACGGAATCTTTCATGTGATAGTAAATGAGCGCGTACTTTGCAACAAGCGGGATAGAAATATCTGGTACGCCAATGATACACACGCGAAGATTCTCATGGTACTCAGCAAGAATGATAATATCCTCATCTCGAATCTTATCCTATCGGATGAGGAAATCAGTCCGAGAGAGCAGGTCGTTATGCTGCCGATTAAGGAAACGCAAACGACCATGACCGACTCCGGGGATGGAAGTTATGAAGCGACGGCTGCGAATCAGGAGCTTCTGCAAACGGTTGATGTCACCGCACTGTCCACGCAGTATGGTGCAGATTCTCGTGTGACAGGAATCGCGCTCATTGGGAATCCTGCCTATCGGACGGCGGAGGGACTGTGCGCTCTGACGGCACTTGAAAAGAGTGGCGGGAATGTTACGGCGTATGGCAGACATATCGCCGCGCAGAATCCGACTTCTGTCATTATGGACGGGCGAACTACATCTATGACGATTGCGGAACTCTCAGGACGGCAGTTCGGATGGAGAGCGGGGACATGAGCATCAAGCTGAAGCCCGGCATCTGCATTGCGTGGCTGCCGATGGGGCGTGTTCACATCAAGCCAGTCATATACGTCAGTGTGATTCCCGTATTTCGTCAATCCGTACAGGTGAGCGGAGATACGTCACGTAAACTTCAAGTTGTTTTCACTCTTCATGCAGATACGGTGCGCCACATCCGAATCACGCAGAAGATTGTTGTCAAGGCAAAAACCATACGCCGCATTGGTCGTGGGGATAAGGTTCTAGCAGATACAAAGCGAACTCTCATCAAGCAGTCGCACATCCTTGCAGATACGAGGATTGAGATTCCGCACACGCTTACCTACGCTGCGTTCAGAGAGCGGGGCATTCGCTCCTTCTCCGTGACACTCGGGGAGCTTACGCTGTCCGATACGATTCAGATTGAAACTGTGCATCCGCTCTCCATCGGCGACAGCGTTCAGGGGCGCGTACTGGATTATGCCTTTCGCTTTCTCGTCGAGGAAACGAGTCAGCGGGGCATCGTGCAGTCCGTCAAGGGAACGTATAGCAGGGATTCTCTCCTCTATACGGCAATCCACATCTATGTCGAGCGGGCAAAGGTGTCACGCTATGTCGCCGAGATCGCGGGGGCACTTGGCTTGAAACTGCATCGTCTGACCGATGATTTCACCCCATCCCAGAACTTCGAGGGCAGTGGGATGACCTACCATGATTTCATCGTGGCACTTTTCGGATGGACGGCGAAATTGCCCCAGAGGCAGATCAACGTGTTCATACGGGGAGATACGCTTCATATCATTCAGCGCGGTATGGAGGAATCTGTCATTGACATTACGAACTGGCCGCACGCGCAGCCGACCATCGAACGGAAACTCGTGCGCTCCGTCTGGCACAGCGCGAACAACAATCATGAAAGTGGAGCGCACAACGAGGAGGATACCGCTCCCGTTCCTTTCACCGGCACAATTTCCTTCAAAGAAATCAGCCGCACTTACTCCAACGGCTTTCTCGTCCGTGAGACGAATGAGAACGGTTACAGCACCTACACATACGATGGGGAATACCTCGCGGAGAAGCGCACGCACAATGTGGGCGGCTCGACCAGCCGCACGGATTACGCCTACGCCTCCACAGGTCGCGACGTTTACCTCTTCAAGGAATGGGAGCGTACAACAGAACCCGTCAATGATGGGAAGAAGCACACGGAATATGACTGGGAAGATTGGAGCAATGAGAAGGGAACGGAGCGCATCACCTACCACGCGCCGCTCGGCTACGGATGGTATGCAACCACGGTTTATGTCGATGGCGCATTGGAGGGGAGCAGTTTGTCGCAGGGAAAGCCCGGCGGCAAGGCGAGTCAGTTCACCGTCGAGCAGTCGAATCTCAGCCTTGGTGCAAGTTACGCGAGCGATGATGAGCTTCCGTATTCCTCGCTCATCGACACCGAGTTTCCCGTTGTGGGCGCAGATTATCTGCGAATGCTGACGAGAGAAATCGAATGGCTCAATCGCAAGACGCAGGAGACAGTCACGGTGGAGATTCGCGCACGGATTCGTAGCGGCGTTCCCGACATTGACCACATCGTCGATTTTACCGAGCGCATCCGATTCGAGGGACACGAATACTTCCTTCAGTCCAATACGGTAGAGCTTACGCCGCGTCTTTTGCGGCAGACAATCAAGATGGTGAGGTGGTACGGATGAATGGAGTTGTTGGGCTTGCGGCAGCAATCCAAGCAGGACTGCGTAATGGACAATCTCAGGAATCTCGCGCCCAGCGCGGTATCATCCGTAACGGACGTGTCCATATCGGGGAGCGCTCCTATCCCTTCCGTGCGGCGGTGGACTGCAATACGTCAGAGGGGAGTTTGGTGTGGGTACAGATTTCAAGGGGCGGTATCGCCGTCATTGTGGGAGCGTGAGGGATATGCACAGGGCGCGAGTGAAAGCTGTGAGCGGGAATCGGGTGCTTGCGGATGGCGCATGGCTTACCTGCATAGGGAATCGAACCGTTCGTGAGGGAGAGTGGATCTGGACGGACGGTCGCTGCGTCTACGGGCATGAATCCGAGGGTGGCATCAGTTATGTTCCGACGAATGTCCTTTCCGGCATCCCACTTCTCCAAATAAAGTGGAAGGATCAAAAAAACCAGATGCTCCATTCGTACTACGCAAAAGGAAAGATTCATCCGCTCGGCTTTTCCCAAGAGGATATATGGATGGTCAACAGCAGTCGCCACTTCGCGTATGTCTCAGGCTATGGAATGCTCGATGCCGAAATGGATGAACGGGGAAATCTCTATACCCTCGAAGCTGTAAATGTCCTCGTGTTCCCGCTCATCGGGGCAGATCAGCGTGACAGTATCCTCGCTGTTAAATGCAACGGAGAGATTATCGCCGCATACGATCTTGTGCAGATGTTTGGTGCTCCCGCTGTATCCGGTCCCACTGACCTCTATAGCTGTCAAACAGAAGGCGGGCGGGTGGATAAAGCTGGGAACTTCAAAGTGATGATATGGCACGCAACATCAGAGCATGGGGGAGGCGGAAGTCATGTCAGCACAGACCGTTATGTGTTCTTCGATGGCAGCAATCTTGAGCCTTGGATGGAGAAAACCAAAACAACGTCAAGAGACTCTGTTACAGGGGAAACCTATACTTCGGAAAGCAGATGGAGCGCACCGGATTACAGCATCCGCTATCCTCTCCATGACGGCATGTATATGCGCTTTCCTGCAAATCTTGACTATCTTATCTCTGGGAAAAAGTACATTTCAAAGATTTACAGTGCAAAGGATGAGCTGCTCATGGAACTGGAAACGAATCCGACTGCCCGTACAAGTCTCTGCCCTCTCGGACAGGGGAAATATCTGGTCAGCACGGGATCGCCATTATATTTATGGAAAGACGGTCAGTTTACAGAACTAATGCGCGGATGCTACAACTACCGTCTGCGCAGGATGAGCAATCTCAATAAATGGAAAAAGGCAGGAGGTATTTGATATGGATCAGATTTTGACGATACGTCTCTATGCGGCGGGCATCGGCATCGTGGTCGGAGAGTTCCTCGGCAGCTTTGACGATCTGCTCTATGCCCTCGTTGTGTTTGTGGCAACGGATTACATTACAGGTGTTCTCCGTGCGATTGTGGAAAAGAAACTGTCGAGTGCGATCGGCTTCAAGGGAATCTGCAAGAAGGTCTGCATCTTCACCCTTGTGGGCGTGGCGAATGTCCTCGATACCCACATCATCGGCAGCGGCTGCGTCCTACGCTCTGCCGTGATCTTCTTCTACATCTCGAACGAAGGAATCTCGATCATCGAGAACGCAGCACGGATGGGGCTTCCCGTTCCGCAGAAATTGCAGGACATGATGTACAGCCTTAAAAATCAGTAGGATACATAACAACCTCAACGCCCGGCGAATGATCGTCGGGTTATTTTTTTACTTTTTGGGTGACCACAAGAGCCGGTTTTGTCCGTTGTTCCATGAAGGGAGATGTTGAGATGAGCAAGGAAGAAGGGCTTCGGGAAATGACGTATCAGGTGGTAATGCGCACTTCATGGAAAATGCTTCAGAGCGGACTTTTGTCAGAGGACGAGTATCTTGCGTTTGAAGCGAAAATGCGCGAGAAATATCGCCCCGTCATAGGGCTTCTATTTTCAGATATTGACTTGCTATCGTGCGGATAGTACGGGACCATGGGAGTGGAAAATTAATCATTTACGGGTGATCGGTTTTTGTCGGAGCGGCATTATACTATTCTTTGTCATGAGAGCAACTTTTACATATTAGCTTGCTCCTTGATATTCTGCTCTACATAGTAATGTCGCTCAAGGAAAGAAATCTTATGATCACTGAAAAGTGAAATGGGTTCTTCCTTATATCTTATGTTTCTGCGCAGATTCTCAAGGGGAGAGGGAGAAAAGAGGAGAGACTTGAACCGTGCGGTAAAATCGAGTTCATTCTCATAAAATTTTGTTTCTTTTACCGTTTTCACCTGTTCACCTTCGATAACCTTCAGACACATGGGAGAATTGGTAAGGATATTATAAAACAGATTTATGTCTACTACAGGAATTTCCTTAGTGTTGAAACCAGCGTATAGCGGATAGTTTGTTATGACAACGGGGATTATCTCCTTTTGCTCAACCATAGGATATATTTTCAGCAACTCGTGACGATGCTCAGCAATGAAGCGACTTTTTATTTCAGCCTGTTTTATCCCTTTATGTAATTCCTTGAAAGCATTGTGCCAACCAATGCTGCTCATAGGATAGGACAGTGCCTTCAGTTCTCCCACCACAATGTAATCTTTCAGCACCAACACCAAATCTATTTCCTGTACTCCTCCTTCGACTTCATATTTCGTTCTTTCATCAATAAGTGCACCTGCCAGCACGCCTCCACTCCCCTTCCTCAGGCGTTCTTTGCAATGTCGCTCAAATTCATGACCACGACCAGATAGTGGGAGACCGCAATCTTCTAGCCATCCTTCTGTCAATTGGCATATATTGCAACATTGGAGGGGAAATACCGCAAAATAATAATATCCGTCAAGATAAATGAACATTTTTTGCCAAGAGTTGAAACGTCCATAGACATCTTTTTCCGATTTCTGATTGACTATCAATTCCAGAAAACGCTTTATTTGACGTTTCTGAAACCGCGTTGTTCCCGTTAGGTAATCTATCAAGGCGTTTTCCTTTATCCTATATCCGTATTCTGCTAGGTGATGAAGCTGATCATTTGGGATAGCTCCATTCTGAGGATAGTATTTTAGCAAGCTCTCGGTCAGAGCTTGTAGCCTAGCAAATAACATAGCCGCCCCATAGATGTTCATTCTGTATAAGCGATCAATGGGCTTATCATAATGAGCAAAAAATAGGTTTGCCTGCATAGCATAGAACCGTCCGCCCATTTCATCAATCATTTCCTGGCTAATGGGGTGGGGAAATGAGCCTTGCTTAAGAATAATTTCCCCATTCTTTACATCAACAATCCGATATGTCTTATTCTGTTTTTCCTTGCTTCTGCTTTTTTCTTGATACACAAATCGTGCCATTTTCATTATCTCTGGCGCACCTATAGGCTCTTCCTCTATAAAGCGTCTGGTTCGTAGCAAGCCTATACATTTTTTGATGGGATAATCTTCTTGATAAAGGATCTGATACTGACCTTTAATTTCGTCGGAAGGTTTCAGATAGGCATTCTCCCAAATTATTTTATCAAAAATTTCTTTGATGACTATGTAATGGCTAGTTAAGGCATATACTTCCTTAATTTGGGCAGAGTCAAATTCTAGACCAGATACTTCCTCCTGAGGGAAGTATCTGTAAAAGCTCATAATGCAATCAATGTCGTCAATAGTGGTTTCTAAAGCTGCTACGCCAAGGAGCTTATTGCCAAATACTGAGTCTATAGGGATATTTCTAAGATCCTGCAAATACACATGGGTTTTTCTCTCCAAATGGTGCGACAGGATTTTAAAGAAGGTTATGAACTCGCGATTAGCCAAGGCTAATAAATATTGATTCAAAGTAGATGAGGTAAATTTGTATTTTCCTTGTAATTTTTTTAAGTACGCATAGTAAGTCTTGTAGTATTGATGAAAATGAGGAAGTAGGATAAGCAAATGCTTATCCTCTGTTGAAAGAGGAACGCTTGTTTCTCTAGCGTAGATCTGAATCTTTTTGTAGTCGAACTTGTCATTGAAAGGTTTGAAGAAATTTTCACTCTGTATATTCATTATCAGGGAACGAGTGATAATTTTTGACCAATTCATGAATATTCCTCCTGGGTGTCAATGATTTTCTTTCTTAGTATAGCATAAAACCACTTAAGTACAGATAGAATTCATATGTAAATTCATGGTTTTTGAATCGATGGATTGATGTGTATGATACAAGATTGAAAATCAAATAGTAGATGTGATGCATAATGAAAAGAACTGGTTGTGAGGGCTTGATGGGAAATGTTGCAAAACGGGCTTTTGTCGGAGGACGAATATACGGCTTTCGAGGCAAAAATGCGCGAGAAATATCGACCCGTCATCGGGCTTCTATTTTCAGATATTGGCTTGCTATCGTGCGGATAGTACGGGAATATGGGAGTGGAAAGGAGGGAGCACCATGAAGATACGACGGGTTCAACCAAGCCCTATATTGCAGAAAAAGCTGCGTGTGGCTGCCTACGCCCGCGTTTCTGTGGATACGCTCCACCACTCTCTAGCGGCACAGGTCAGTTACTACAGCAGTCTCATCCAAAAGAATCCCACATGGGAATACGCCGGCGTGTACGCAGACGAAGGAATCACAGGCACAAGTACCGCACATCGGACGGAGTTCAAGCGGCTGATCGCGGACTGCAACGCCGGGAAGATCGATTTGGTGCTTGTCAAAAGCATCAGCCGTTTTGCCAGAGATACCGTAGATTGCCTTCATACCGTCCGACAGTTGAAAGAGAAGGGGATTGCCGTCCGCTTCGAGCGGGAGAACATTGATTCTACATCCGAGGACGGAGAGCTTCTCTTGACGCTGCTCGCATCCTTTGCTCAAGAGGAGAGCAGAAGCATCGGCGACAACATCCGGTGGGGCGTGCGGCGACGGTTCGCAGAGGGGATTCCGAACGGGCATAAAGCACCGTACGGCTACCAATGGGACGGTGAGATGTTTCGCATTATCCCTGCTGAGGGCAAGATCGTCAAGGAGCTTTTCCGGAGATACCTTGCCGAAGAATCTGCCTACGCCATCGCGAAGAGTCTCGCAGGGCGCGGAGTCACAGGACGGCAGGGGAGACCCATCGAGCAGACCACGGTAAAGGATATTCTCTCCAACATCTCCTACACAGGCACAATGGAATTGCAGAAGAACTACATCAGCGAGGGACATATCCGCAAACGGAATAAAGGTGAACTTCCAATGTATCTTGTGGATGGCGTGTTCGAGCCTCTGGTGTCAAAGACAGACTTCGACAAGGCACAGGAGATGCGGAGGTTGCGAGCCAAACGGGCTGTGAATCGGAATCCTGTGCTGATGCCATTCTCCGGAATGGTGAAATGCGGATGTTGCGGCGGCGGCTTCAGCAGAAGAACCGCAGGGAAGTACAGACGGTGGGGCTGCAACACGAGAGAGCGGAAGGGTAGCACTGCTTGCGATAGCCGTCCGATCAAGGAAGAGGAGCTTGTTGCTGCGGTCAGAACCGTCATGGAGAAGGATGATTTCGATGTTGCAGAACTCAGGCGTAAGGTGTTAAAGATCGTCATTCACGGTGACCGGATCGACTTCCATCTTGTGAACAGACGTATAAAAAAGACTGCCCGCATCTACAACGGGCAGCGCGGCAGCAATCCCTTCACCAACAAAGTGTACTGCGCCTCCTGCGGCAGCAAGTGTGAGCGCGATACTTGGACAAAGGGAGCAAAAGTGTGGGCTTGCAGTCAGCCGCGCACGAAATGTCGACTGAAGAGATTGACCGAATCCGAACTAAAGGAAGCAGTAGAATCCTTGTTCGGCGATGGCTATGAGGGACAGATTGTGCAGAATGTCGAGCAGATTGTCATATCCGACGATGAAGTCATATTTCAACTCAAAGAAGGAGGCGCATACCGATGGCAAAGACAGTGAGAGTCATCCCAGCAAGCCCTAAAATCTTTCGCTCTGAGGTTACGGCAGAACCAAGGCGGCGCAGAACGGCAGGGTATGCCAGAGTTTCGACCGATCATGAAGAACAGGCTTCCAGTTATGAAATGCAGATGGCGCATTACAAGAACTACATCG
>ERZ773070.1496-NODE-1496-length-14348-cov-3.442035_pt1 | contig 14348 bp, 9 predicted proteins | sample MGYA00580618_ERZ773070 | MGnify/ENA primary metagenome ERZ773070 (study PRJEB29015, sample SAMEA2738023) | human oral metagenome | biome: human oral; feature: human-associated habitat; material: dental | place: China | collected 2019 ...
CCCATGTATGCGGATTAATCTCATTCTATTAACCTGTCTACACATTTAACGGAAGAACTCAAAATAATCATTTATATTTGCAGCACAAGTCGTTAGTAAAAATGTATATTACTTATAAAAAGTCGTTTGGAAAAGTGTAAAAACCCAACAAAAGGTCGTTCAAAAAAGTGAGAACTTTATAGATTTATTATATAAGTAAAACCAAACTGGAATAAAAATATCAATAAACTTGCTTAGAATAAACCATCTATCACAAACAAAAGTAAAATGAATGTATTCTCGTTGAAGTAAAAGCATCTACTGGAAACACAAAGAGTACTAAGACGATTTTACAGCATCCTGACAAGTATCACGTATATCAAGCTATAAAGTTAGGAGATTATAATATAGGAGAGAAGGATGGAATTCTCACGCTTCCCATATATATGGCGTTCCTCTTGAGGGAATATTAGCAGGATAGAAAGAAGTTTATATTATTCCAATCGGTAGCCATCACCCCTGTCAGCCACAATCTTTAATCCGCAACGCTCACTGACAATAGGCTTCAAACGACGGATAAGTGTATAGAGCGTTTCGCTTGCATCGGGTTTCTTAGGCCAAAGCGTTTCACAGATAACTGCCTTCGATAGTTTCCTATCTGTTGCATTGATAAACAGCTCCATCAGTTGCTGTTGCATCGGAGTAAAAGCTATCTTTTCTCCATGCCAGTCACGGAAACTATGGTCAGAAGTAGTATATACCATCCTACCCAGCACCAACCTGCCTGCCCGATGACGACGAAAATACACGACAGATGCAGCCAACCAAACCATTGATAACAACAGAAAAGCAAATGGTAAACGCTGATCTGACAACCCCCACACCGTAGCGAAGGAACAATCAGCATAACTTTGGAATAAAAGCGAATGACCACCCGACTGCCACTTCATCTGCCTACTGCACAGCGAATGACTATCTTCACCCAACGCATATGACACAAACGAACGACGTCTAAGGTCGGCTATCTGTAAATATTGCCGATAACTTTGTATGGTATCGGGCGTAATCCACGCCTCACGTTTCCCAGCGAGTGTCTTCGACAAAGCCTGATTCATATCCTGTACAATAGCCGTTTCAGCACAGTGATAGCTGTCAAAGCCAGCCCATACTGCCGAGCAGACGAGTAGTAAAAATATGATAACTGACGATATAGGTTTCATAGGCTTGTATCATAAAAAGTGATAGAATGTTTCGAGTTAATGTATGTTGCAAAGATAATATTTTATCTTATCAATGCCAAACGGAGTACAAAAAATATACAGTAAAACAGGTATAATCAGCAAATATTTACTGCACAAGACCTATAGATGCGCAAAATTATACAGTAAAATTTGGGCATTAAACTAAAAAACATTACCTTTGCACTCACGATTGTCCTATGGTGTAATGGTAGCACTACAGTTTTTGGTTCTGTCAGTGGTGGTTCGAATCCGCCTGGGACAACACAGAAAATCCGCGGATTCTTTATGATTCTGCGGATTTTTTAGTATCAGCTAATTCCTAAATTATAATTATAATGATTGAGCAACTATCTAAACTTCGTAAATCACTTTTGTTTATTGCAGCCTTTTTACTGACTCCATTGCACATAACTGCTACTAATCGGGACTCTTTAGCACTGACACCTCCAATGGGTTTTATGACCTGGAACAAATATAAGGAGGACATCAACGAACAGCTTATCCGACAAATTGCCGACAAGATGGCGGCTGATGGCTATGCTGAAGCTGGATATAAATACATCTTCATTGATGACGCATGGCAGGGAGGACGCGACAAACGCAATAACATTATCCCTGACCCTAAGAAGTTCCCAAGCGGAATGAAGGCACTCGCAGACTATGTTCACTCAAAGGGTTTACTACTCGGTATCTACTCTGATGCCGCTCAACTCACTTGTGCAGGCTACACTGCCAGCTACGGGTTTGAGGAACAAGATGCCAAGACCTTTGCACAATGGGGTATTGACTATCTGAAATACGACTACTGCCACGCACCTTCTGACAGTGCTGTTGCCCACAAACGCTATAAGAAGATGGCTGATGCACTACAGAATTCAGGTCGTAAGATTGCCTTGGGTGTCTGCGAATGGGGACAGCTGAACCCAGAGATGTGGGCTCGTCAGGCTGGCGGTTCGCTCTGGCGTGTGAGCTTTGACGTACGTGATATGTGGAAAGACATCGTGAAGCAGGGAGGTATGGGTATCATTGATATCATCAACATTACCGAACCACTTTATAAATACGCAGGACCAGGTCACTGGCTCGACATGGATATGCTCGTCGTTGGACTTGACGGAAAGGGTGGACCATCAAGCGATTTAGGTGGTGTAGGCTGTACTTATACAGAATATCAGACACAGATGTCAATGTGGTGCATGTTCGCTTCACCATTGGCAGTAAGCCACGACATCTTGAACGAGAACGCTGAAACACGTCGCATCCTCCTCAATAAGGAGATTATTGCAATCAACCAAGACGCCCTTGGCGAGGCAGCCCATAGAGTTGACTTCCCCGGTGCATGCCGTGTCTATCTCAGAAACCTAAGTGGAAACCGTCAAGCTATTGCCATCATGAATCCTTCTGACACTCCTCAGCGTGTTCAGTTGCCACTTTCTATCCTCGGCAATGCAAAGGAATACAATTTCAGAGACGTATGGGAGCACAAGACAAACCGGGAACGAAAGGCGTGGCAAGGGGCGGGAAGCGCTGATTTTGCGGGGCTTTCTGATTAGCCATACTTTTGTCTCACTTAAAAGAAAGGAAGAAACCACTGTGGCAAAATCCGTCGAAACCCCCTTGATGAAGCAGTATTTTGGCATTAAGGCCAAGCATCCAGAGGCCATTCTGCTCTTTCGCGTGGGCGACTTCTATGAAATGTATGGGCAGGACGCTGTCGATGGGGCTGAGACGCTCGGCATTGTGCTGACGAAGCGCTCTAACGGCGCGGCGCAGGATGTGCCAATGGCGGGCTTCCCTTATCACGCGCTCGATGCCTACCTGCCGAAGCTGGTGAAATCGGGCTGGCGGGTGGCGGTATGCGTCCAGCTGGAGGATCCGAAAATGGCCAAGAAACTGGTCAAGCGAGGGATCACGGAGCTGGTCACCCCCGGCGTTTCGATGGATGACAATGTGCTGGAACGGAGGGAGAATAACTTTCTGGCTGCGGTGCATTTTGGGAGGTCCAAATGCGGGGTGGCTTTTCTGGATATTTCGACGGGCGAGTTCCTCACGGCTGAGGGCACGGTGGAGACGGTGGACAAGTGGCTGGCGGACTTTGCGCCTAAGGAGGTGCTGGTCTGCCACGGTCTGCGCGACCGCTTCGGATGCACCTTCGGGCCCGTGGGCAGTGTGTTCGAGATGGAGGATTGGGTCTTCATGCCCGACACGGCCCGCGATCGGCTCCAGCGCCACTTCGAGACGGTCGGGCTGAAAGGCTTCGGCGTCGAGGATCTGGAGGACGGCATCGTGGCCGCAGGCGCCATCCTCGTTTATTTGGATCGCACGAAGCACACGCAGGTGGGACACATCACGTCGCTCCTGCGCATCGAGGAGGAGGGTTACGTCAGGCTCGACAAATTCACCGTCCACAGCCTTGAGCTTGTGCGATCAATGAGCGATGGCGGCCGCTCCCTTCTGGAAACGATTGACGAGACCACCTCGCCCATGGGCGCACGACTGCTGAAGCGCTGGCTGCTCTTTCCACTCCGCGACGAGGCCGAGATCAGTCGCCGACAGGACGCCGTGGCCTTGCTTGCGGGCGACGCCTTGCTGCGTGAGGCACTGATCGGGCAGCTGGCCGAAGTGGGCGACGTGGAGCGGATCATTTCCAAGGTGGCCGTGGGGCGGGTATCGCCGCGCGAGGTGGTGCAGCTCAAGCGTGCCCTGGAAGCCATCGGACGGATACGCATGCGCTCGATGGCGTCGGATAACGCGGTGCTTCGGGCTTGGGGTGAGGCACTCGATCCCTGTTCGGAGATGAGCGAACGCATCGGACGCGAGTTGGTCAGTGAGCCACCCGTCACGATAGCCAAAGGAGGACTTATCGCCGAGGGGGTAAGCCAGGAGCTTGACGAGCTGCGCCAGCTGGCCTATTCGGGCAAGGACTACCTGACGAAGGTGCAGCAGCGCGAAAGTGAGCGGACGGGCATTCCGAGCCTCAAGATCGCCTTCAACAACGTGTTCGGATACTATATCGAGGTCCGCAATGCGCACAAAGACAAGGTGCCCACGGAGTGGATCCGCAAGCAGACCCTGGTCAATGCCGAGCGATACATCACGGAGGAGCTGAAGGAATACGAGGAGAAGATCCTCGGCGCCGAAGAGCGTATCGTGGCCTTGGAAGCGGAGCTGTTCAACCGACTGACGGCCGATCTGACGCAGCTCGTCCGCCCTATCCAGCGTGACGCACAAATCGTGGCCCAGCTGGACTGCATCGTCTCCTTCGCCCGCACGGCCTCCAGCCAGCGTTATGTGCGGCCGGTGGTAGACGACTCCGATGTGATCGACATTCGAGGTGGCCGCCACCCCGTCATCGAGCGACAACTGCCCTCGGACGAGCCTTATGTAACCAACGACGTCTATCTCGATCGTCGCGAACAGCAGATCCTCATCATCACCGGGCCAAACATGGCCGGCAAATCGGCGCTGCTCCGCCAGACGGCCCTCATCGCTCTGCTGGCCCAGGTGGGCAGCTTCGTGCCCGCTGAGAGCGCGCGTATCGGTTGGGTGGACAAGATCTTCACGCGCGTCGGAGCGTCGGACAACATCTCCGCGGGCGAATCCACCTTCATGGTCGAGATGAACGAGGCGGCGAACATCCTCAACAACCTCTCTGCGCGCAGTCTTGTGCTCTTCGATGAGTTAGGACGCGGCACGAGTACCTATGACGGCATCTCCATCGCCTGGGCTATCGTCGAGTATATCCATGAGCACCCGACGGCGTCGGCCCGCACGCTCTTTGCCACCCATTACCACGAGCTGAACGAGATGGCCCGCAGCTTTCCGCGTATCCGCAACTTCAACGTCTCGGTGCGGGAGTCGGGCAATCGGGTCATCTTCCTCCGCAAGCTCGTATCCGGGGGCAGTGAGCACAGCTTCGGTATCCACGTGGCGCGTATGGCGGGCATGCCGCGGAGCATCGTCGAGCGGTCGGGCGAGATCCTCGCTCGTCTGGAGCGAGGCGGGGCGCAAGCCAAGCCCGTAGTGGTCGATGTGCCCAAATCGGCGAAGGGCCAGGCCTATCAGCTGAGCTTTTTCCAGTTAGACGATCCGGTGCTCAGTCAAGTGCGCGACGAGATCTGCAACCTCGACCTAAACAATCTCACGCCGCTCGAAGCGTTGAATAAGCTGAGTGAGATCAAACGAATTATTCAAGTCAAATAGAGGGCGGAGAGGAAAGAATGATGCTACCGATGCGGTTCTTTCTGCTATTCCCTACTGAATCAAAACAGCTTCTAAGTATGATACGTGGCATGAAGTCGATCATCAAGTCCACCCGCGGGCTGCTGCTCCTTGTGGCGGCCGGTGCGGTGCTGCTCACCCTCGCCAGCTCCTGTTCGGAGGTGAGGCACATGAGCGCCGAGGTGGCTTACCGGACAGAAGCCCAGCTGGGCGAAGGCGCCATCTGGCACCCCGATCGTGGCTCCCTCTTTTGGGTAGACATCGAGAAGCGCACGCTCTATGAGTTTATGCCGGAGAAGAAGAAATGTCGCTCGTGGCAGTTCGATCGGAAGGTGACGACCGTCGTTCCCGAGACGGATCACACCGTCATCGTGGCGCTTGAGAACAGCATCGTCCGCTTCGATCTAAACACCCAGCAGAAGCAAGAGATCACCCCCGTCGACACCAAGAGCGGTCGGCTGCGCTGCAACGACGGCAAATGCTCGCCTAACGGTTGGCTGTGGGTGGGCACGATGAGCATCGATGAAAAGTCGAACGACGCAACGCTCTATTGCGTCCGTCCCAGTGGGCGCATCGACGCCATGATTCGCGGCGTGACGATCTCCAACGGCATCGTCTGGTCGCGCAACAACAAGTACATCTATTATAACGATACGCCTACGGGTAAGATCCGCCGCTATCGCTACCACCAGCATTCGGGTGACATCATCAAGAACGGTATCGCTGTCGATATATCCGAGGGTACCGGACTGCCCGACGGTATGACCATCGACCGCAACGACAACCTCTGGGTGGCTCAGTGGGGCGGCTTTGGTGTCTATTGCTACAATGCCTACACCGGCGAGCTGATCGCCAAGGTGGAAGTGCCTGCCCCGAACGTCACCTCGTGTGCTTTTGGTGGCAAAAACATGGACATCCTCTACATCACCACGGCCCGCGAGGGCCTTACACCGGACGAGCTGGCAGCCTACCCCTTGAGCGGCTGCATTTTCTCGTGCAAACCGGGAGCCATAGGCGTATCCCCGAACTATTTCGGGCAAGAGAATAAGTAAGCAGAATGAAGATTACACGTAAAAAGAAGCCCACGTCGGCGGGCAAGCAAAGTCGACGAAACGACAAGGACACGCGAGGCAACAAGAAGAAAAAAGCCGCCCAGTCCGCCCATCACGGCAAGCGCATCCTTAAAAAAGACGCCCTCACACGGGCCATCTTGGATACGTTCCAGCTCAATCCTCGCACGATTTATAACTACAAGCAGATCGCCAAGGCTATCGGCGTCGAAGCACAGGTGCAGAAGCTCCAAACGGCCGAAATACTGCGCAGTTTGGCGGACGACGATGTGCTCACGGAGACCGAACCCGGGCGTTATCGCTTGAATCGCATCGGCGAGTCCGTTACCGGAATCTTTCGGCGGCGTAGCAACGGCCGACATGCCTTTATTCCGGACACTCCTGCTACGGACAATGCGGACGGTGACGTTCCGACGCCAGAACCTATCTATGTGGACGATCGCCATACGGCCCACGCACTCGATGGCGATCGTGTACGTGTGCAGCTCTTCAAACGTCGTCGGGGCGAGCCTGAGGCGGAGGTGATGGAGGTTTTGGAGCGTGCGACACACACCTATGTGGGTCGGCTGGAGGTTTCCAAGAACTACGCCTTCCTTGTTACTGAAGATCGCACGCTCTCCAACGACATCTTTATCCCTAAAGCAGCGCTTCAGGGCGGTCGCACGGGCGATAAAGCCATCGTGCGTATCACCGAGTGGCCCGAACACGCGTCGAATCCGACGGGTGAAGTCGTCGAGGTGCTCGGCCGCGCGGGGGATAACGACACGGAAATGCACGCCATTTTGGCCGAGTACGGTCTGCCGACGCGTTATCCGGAAAATGTCGAGAAGGCTGCGCGGCGCATCCCACGTGAGATTACGGCGGAGGATATCGCCGAGCGTGAGGACTTCCGCGAGGTGACAACCTTCACGATCGACCCCAAAGACGCCAAAGACTTTGATGATGCACTCTCGATCCGTCGCCTGACGGACGGCCGCTGGGAGGTGGGCGTACATATTGCCGACGTGACGCATTATGTGAAGCCGGGCAGCGTCATCGACAAGGAAGCATACGAGCGCGCAACCTCCGTCTATCTTGTCGACCGAACGATTCCTATGCTGCCGGAATGTTTGTCAAACGATCTCTGCTCGTTGAGGCCGGATGAGGAGAAGCTGACCTTTTCCGTCGTCTTTGAGATGAACGAGGAGGCCGACATCCTCGCCTCACGCATCGTGCGGACGGTGATTCGTAGTGACCGCCGTTTCACGTACGACGAGGCACAGGAGGCGATAGAGACCGGCAGCGGAGATTTCTGCGAAGAGATCAACACGCTGGACCGTTTGGCTAAAAAACTCCGCGAGCGACGGTTCGCGCAAGGTGCCATCGACTTTGATCGTTACGAGGTGAAGTTCGAGATCGACGACAAGGGTCGCCCCTTGAGCGTGTATTTCAAGGAGTCGAAGGACGCCAACAAATTGATCGAGGAGTTTATGCTCATCGCGAATCGCACGGTGGCGGAATCCGTTGGGAAACGTTCGGGCAGTCGGGGGGCGAAAAAAACGTTCGTCTACCGCATTCATGAGCAACCCGACGCAGAAAAAATGGAGACGTTCGCCACGTTTGTCCGACGGTTTGGATATAAACTGAAGACGGACGGCAGTAAAAACGAAATCACCCGCAGTATCAATCGCCTGTTAGACGATGCCAAGGGTCGGCCGGAGGAAAATCTGATCGAAACGCTCGCCGTGCGATCCATGCAGAAGGCCCGCTACTCGACGGAAAACATCGGGCACTATGGCTTGGCCTTTGCCTACTATTCGCATTTCACCTCGCCCATCCGCCGCTATCCTGATATGATGGCGCATAGGCTCTTGGTGCGTTACGCGAACGGTGGTCGGAGCGTTCCTAAGGACGCGTGTGAAGAAGAGTGCGATCATTGCTCGCAAATGGAACAGTTGGCGGCCAACGCGGAACGTGCTTCGATCAAATACAAGCAGGTGGAGTTTATGAGCGACAAAATCGGGCAGGTTTTTGATGGCGTGATATCTGGCGTCACCGAATGGGGACTGTATGTGGAACTGAACGACAATAAATGCGAAGGTCTCGTGCCCATGCGAGACTTGGACGATGATTTTTATGACTTTGATGAAGCCAATTATGCCCTGGTCGGTCGTCGTCGACACCGTACCTATCGTTTAGGAGACCCGATCACCATCACAGTAGAGCATGCCAACCTGGAACGTAAGCAGCTCGATTTCCGGCTGGCATAACCGCCCGAAAAAATGGGTTCCGCCAACGTGCGCGGAACATTTTTCGATACGTACCGAATAAATACGTGATTCCCCGAATCATTTTGAGACAGATACGAGGGATGTGCACGTTCGCATAACAAAAAACCAAGCCCCGATTCCTTGCATGCGAAGGGACCGGGGCTTTTTCTTGGGGCGAAAACGTTTCCTGCGGATCGGCATCCATCTTTATTTGTAACAGATAAGCCCTGTGCACATTGGCAGAGCCTGAGCACGGGACTTATTTTATTCACTTACAAAGTGAAGCCACTGATCTGGAATGAAGGAGCATATATTTGCAGATGAAATGAATGCGAAATAATCATGGGCACCATAGAATTAAAAGAGACGACCTCTATCCGTATCAATAAATCCTTATTGGACAGAATGAGAGCCAAGGCTAAGGCTGGAAATCGCACGTTTAGCAATCTTGTGGAGACACTCCTGTACGAATTTGATGATGCAGAGGATGACAGCTTGATCACCGAAAAAGAATATTTCGATCGGATAGATGCCGCGAAGAAAAGTATTGAGGAGGGACGATTTGTGGAAGTTCGCAGCAAAGAAGAACTTCATAGATATTTAGACAGTTTGTAATGTACAGACTTCGAATTTCAGAAGAAGCCGATCATGACCTATCACGGCTGAAAAAGCATGAGCCACAAGCGTTCAAAAAAGCTTTACGGCTACTTGAAGAGCTCGCAGAACATCCCCAAACAGGAACTGGCCATCCAGAACTGCTAAAGGGAGACAGGCCCGGACAATGGTCTCGTAGAATAAACAAGAAGCATAGGCTTGTTTACGAAATACAAGAAGAAATAGTGCTTGTCCTTGTCCTTCGTGCATATGGGCATTATGATGATAAATGAAAGGTAGAATAGATATCCAACCTTCCCCACAAAAACATACGGCCAAAAACGTTTCCCGCCGACTCTTTTCGGAAAAAACCAAGCCCCGATTCCTTGCTTGCGAAGGGACCGGGGCTTTTTCTTGAGGCAAAAACGTTTCCCGCGGATCGGCATAGATGTTTCATGTACCCGTGTAGGGCGCAAAAGCATACGCCCGCCAAACGCCCCAGAACGGGGCGAATACATGTGAATCGGCATATATTCTGCATGCGTATAAAAATGAATGGTGATAAATGACATGGCCTTCGCTTCCTGCCGGAAACGTCTGGTGGGCGTATGCGATACGCCCCTACACGGATACACGAAAGATATTCGCTTTTGCATGGCCTTCGTTTCCTCCCGGAAACGTCTGGTGGGCGTATGCTTGTGCGCCCTACCCTACCGGCAGGAGGAAATGTAAATTCTCACAGATCCATACAGCGGGTACACGAATGCTATGCGCCTTTGCACAACAAAAAACCAAGCCCCGATTCCTTGCTTGCGAAGGGACCGGGGCTTTTCTATGATCAAAAAACGGCTGATGCTTATTTGCCGAAGATGTGCAGGAAGGAGAGATTGCCTACTGTGCTCAGCGAGAGGCCTGCCTTGCCCGTAGCCGGGTTATATGTAAAGAGGCCCGCCTGTTTTTCACCGAAGGCACCGAGGAGAACCAAATTGCCTTGGGTCTCAATCGCTGTACTATGGCCATCCGTCATCGGAACTCCCTCAATTTGTTTGATCGTTTTGGCCCGGAGATCCATGATTACGGCCATTGCGCTCTTAGACGTGTATGGATTCGTTCCGTTCAGCTCCAGAATGGCCACGAAAGCCACCACTTTACCGTTGCCCAAGTATTTACAGTTCAGAATCGCGGATGATTTGTATTCCGAGCCTTCAATCGCGACGCCAGAAATCTCCCACGTACGCGACGCGTCGAATTCATCCTTGCCAGCAGGGATGCAGACAAACCCGTTCTCCCGATACTTCGGATTGTAACCGAAGTATCCAGCGCACGCGATATAAATATCGCCCTGTTCATCGGTAAAGATCATGTCCTTATACAACGGTCTGGTCGGGAAGGCAATCTTTTTGCTGTTCTCGGTGATCACTTTCAGCACTTTGTCGGTCTTCGGGTCGATCACAGCCACTTCCACTTGCCGACGATCTTCGTACGGCATGTAATTACCGCCGATTTGGTCCAGAGTAAGGAAGTACCGATCGCCACGAAGAATGCCCAGACTGGGCTCGGGGCTTGCATCTTTGTACGCATACTGCTTCAGGTCGATCTCGCCTGTTTTCTGTAGCGTGGTCGGATTCATCACCCAGACAGTACCCAAGGAATAGTGCGGCATATACATTTTGTCGGCAGAGACCTTCTGGACATTGTACGGCGTAGCTCCCGCGGGCACATCGATGGTCTTGAGGTTTCCCATCGTCTGTGTTTTCGGGTCATACGTGTAGCGGCGAATCTTAAACTCTGCATCTTTTCCCATACCGGTGGGCAGGACAAAGATGTAGTTGTCAATCACGGAGATCATGCCAGCAAAAGCAATCTGAATGCCCTTCGAATTGTCGATGGAGCCACTGAGATTGTTCGTCAGCTGCAAATAAGACGAGCCGCTCATACCGTCGGGATTCTTCACGGTCGTCTCTAAGAGGTACTGGCCTTTGCCGCCAGGCACCACGGTATTCGTCGTGTCCGGTTTGGGTTGGGGCTTGGGTTCCGGGGGAGTGTCTTTTCCACATCCGGTTGTCATCACAAGGGCAACGAGGCATGCTGCCCACATCATTTTCTTGTTCATCATCTCAATACGTTTTGTCGGTTAAAAAATAGGGGTTATGGGCTTTCGCCCGAAAAAAATTCAATCGGAAAAGGGGACGGTGAAGCGTTGCAAGACGCTGCATCGGGCGGAAAAAAGGTTCACGAACGTATGCAGCTGTCTGTCTTTTGCTCTAAATAGGTTCTGGACAAATGTCGGGGCCAAATTTTTAGCGACTGATTCGCTGATGCAGGTACCCGGCAAACTTCGTAGGGGGCCGAAGCCCCCCATGCCGTTTCACTTGAACACATATCTCACCTTGACGCCGAAGCTGCGACCTGGCAGGGGGCGATTAAATTCGCTGAGGACGCGCGCGTCGGTCAGATTCTTGATCTTGGCCGAGAGAAAAAGGCTGTTGTTGAAAAAGCTATGCTCCAAACCAAGGTCGACGGTTGTGCTGCGGGGTATGCGGCGTTGATCTGCCGCCATTTCGAAGTCGTAGAGATATTCCTCCACAAAAGATAGATCGCTAAAAAGACGCGTGTTCTGTCCGCGACCGCCAAAAAGGTTCTCTTTGTGGAATTCCAATCCTGCATTGCCCATTAAATAGGGAATGTTGGGCATGCGCAGACCTTTAGTAGGATTAGGTAGCGAACTTCCTTCATCATGCTCACGTACATCACGAAGATCTTGGAACGTAGCGTTCGCATACCCATAGAGCCAAGGCGTTATGTCGGCTTTCACCTCTGCCTCGACACCCATCGTACGCATCTCGCCAAAATTTTGATACTGTGCGCCGAGGATTCCCTTCGTATAGCGGATCATATGTTGCAGATACATATAGAAGGCATTGACTTCAATCTGAAGATTACTGGCTGCCCGACCTGTCAGGTCGTACAAGAAGCCCACATTGAGGCTCGTGTTTCGCTCCGGCATTAAATTTTCGGCCGGTGAGACCGTGTAGCCATCGCCCAAGAGTTCCGTTTCCGAGGGGATACGCACGTCATACCCCGCGGACAATTTCGCCATCAAATCCGGCAGGATGCGGAACCGCAGGGCGTCATTAACGCCCACAGCGCTCTTGTTGACGTCCACATCATGTACCTCACCGATGCCAAAAATGTCCGCCTGACGTGTCTTCATCGTGTATAGGTAGTAACGCACGGTCAGGGAGTTCAGCAGGCGGTCTTTCGGCGTGCGAAAATCGTACGTTAAGCCTGCCGACCAACTCCTCATGCGCGAATTGAAGACCGCTTCTCTTCCTATGCTCAATTCTCGCAGCGAATCTTTGGGGAAACCGTTTGCCAGGATAAAAAGTGAGTTGAAATTGAGCGAGTGCTGCTTATGCAGCAAGTATTCTAAGTTCAATTTGTGGCTGATGGTAAACTTCTTATCCGAAGAATGCGACGCATAACGGTTGCCCAATTCCCCGCCATAAATAGATGGCGAGGGATAGGCCCGTCCGTCCCAGTCGTACCATTGCTTGGCCGTATCCACGAGCCCGTAAGACGTAATGGCCGCTGCCAGATGCATATCGAAGTCCAAGCCAGGCGTCAGGAAGTTTTTTTTCTCCAATTTATTGGCCAGGGCAAAGAGCATGGAGTGCGTTTCCGCCTTACGGATATCCTTTTCAATGCCCTGTATCTCATGATTCGTCAAAGCGAAAGCCGGTTCAATCTCCACCTTGTCAAACCACCATTTGTAGGCCTTCAGAGAGCCGCCCAAGATCAATTTTCGAAACCCATCGTGGTCGCGGCGGATCTTCAGGCCGTCCACATAGGGCGAAAGCATGGTGTAGTTGTTGTCCGAGTACGTATATCCGCCGCCGATGCCGAACACGAGGCCCTGATTGCGCAAATTTCGCTTCAAAACGGTTTGCACTTTGTGCGTATTGAACGATTCCAGCGTGTAACTAAAGTCCGCGTAACGTGCCGGATACTCTTTCAGTACCAAATTGACGGCCCCGCCCATTGCCGAGCCTCCAAATTTGGCCGGAACGACACCCTTGTAAATCTCAATGCGATCAATCATGTCGATAGGGATATCGTTGATGTCGATAAAGTCCGAATTATCGTTCATGGGCGTCTCGTCGATAAAGAACCCGATCCTTTTTCCCTCCAAGCCGCGCACGGACAGTCTTGTAGCGCCTCCCACTCCGCCAGACGAGCGCAATGTAACTCCGACCGTCTTCGACAAGATGTCTGCAATGCCTGCCACCGTTCCGCTCAACTGATTCATCGATATAACCGAGATAGGCATCGCTTGTTCGCGCAATTGTCGGGCCTCACTTTTGGCTGTTACCACTACTTCGCTGAGCGATTTCGACTCCGATTGCAGTTGTACCTTTATGCGGCGCACCTCCCCTTCGCGTAGCGTGACCCGTTCCGAATGGCTTTCGTAGCCCATGTAATCAAATCGGACCGTGTAGGTGCCCGGGGGTAAATTTTGGATCGAAAAGTTGCCCTTGGCGTCTGTCACCTCTCCCGTTTTCAGTTGTTCGATAAAGGCGCTGGCTCCGATGAGCGGTTCGTTGTTCGCAGCGTCGGTCACGACGCCCGTAATGCGTGCCGTTTGCGCCGTGGACGTACTCCAGGCAATCGTCAGCAGGCACGCGAAAAGCATCCATAGGGTGTTTCTCTTCTTCATGTTCTTATGATACAATATAAAATACATTCTGCACTTAAACAAATACGGCGGCAAAAGTAGAACGTAGAGAATGCTGTTCACAATCCCCAATAATGGGGATAATAAGGAGCCTATGCGAAAACACATGACGAAAAACACCCAACAAAAAACAATCACGCAGAAACACACAACGAAAAACACCCAACAAAAAACACTCATGCGAATCTGCATGAACCATTCATGTCCCCGTGTAGGGGCGTATTGAATACGCCCCACAAACGTTTTCAGTAGAAAACGA
>ERZ773070.1499-NODE-1499-length-14340-cov-11.914526_pt1 | contig 14340 bp, 12 predicted proteins | sample MGYA00580618_ERZ773070 | MGnify/ENA primary metagenome ERZ773070 (study PRJEB29015, sample SAMEA2738023) | human oral metagenome | biome: human oral; feature: human-associated habitat; material: dental | place: China | collected 2019 ...
GGGGCGGCAGGGGGGAGCGGGCGAGTGCGGCGAGCACCCGCTCGGGGTGCGCCTGGCCGGGCAAGACCGCTTCCGTCAGATCCGCCAGCCCACGCGAGCCGATGGGGGCGGGCCCCTCCTCGGTGGTGAGGGAGAGGGTGATCCTGGGGCCGAGGGCGATGTGCGCCCACGAGCGCGCGTTGTCCAGGTGCGCGGCGACGAGCTCCCGCGCGGAGCACGTCTGGGCGGACTCCTCGACGACGGGGACTTTGAAGCGCGTGATGAGCGCTTGGCGGAGGCTGATGGACGCCTCGTCGAAGCCCGTCGAGTACAGGACCGTCACGTCCGAGGCGATGGCCTGGTCGTCGAAGAGCAGGCCGATGCCCGCCAGTCCGCCAGGTGCCGGGGCGCAGTGCGCGAAGGCGGACACGCACTCGCAGATCGCCTGGAGGAGCTGGTCGCCCGAGCCCGGTTTGATGGGGACTTCCAGGGTCCGCGCGCCGAGGCGCCCCAGGCCCATGTCGTGGAAGCACACCGTGGTGCGCTGGCGCTGGATCTCGGCGATGGCCATCACGCCGCAAGCGGGGTTGATGCCGAGGAGGCGGCGGCCCCGTCCCCCGGTCGACTCCGTGTCGCCGGTGTCGTGGACGAGTCCCTCAGTGAGCAGGTCCGACATGATGGTCGAGACCGTGGAGGGGGACAGGGCGGTGCGCTCGGCGATCTCCGCGCGCGACAGGGGCGCGCCCTCGGCGAGCAGGCCGAGGACGAGGCGCCTGTTCGCCTTGCGGAGGGAGTGGAGGTCTTTCTTGCGCATCGGTGCGGGCTTTCTTGGTGTGCCGGGGCGGGCGGGGCGCACGGGCCGTCGGTGGCCGTGGCGCGCCGGGCACCGAGGCCGACGGGGCCGTGAGGCGCCGGGCACCCAGGCCGATGGGGCCGTGGCGCTGCGCGCTGGTGCGGAACCGCTTTTTCCGGAATCCGAATTAAGGTGTGATCAAGGTAGCACTATGTGTGCGGCCGGGCAAGTGGGCGGTTAGGGCGACGAAGTGGTGGCCGGGCAAGTGGACGGCTGTGGACAAGCGATGCGGGTTCGCATTGGGGTAGGCAACAGGGCATTGGGGTAGGCAATTTTCCTACCCCAATGAGTGGTTTCCTACCCCAATCAGGCTCGGCGCGCGCCGCGGTGGTGGCGTTGGCGGAATTCTCTTCCGCGGCTCCGCCGTATCCTCTGCGGTTCTGATCCTCGTTCCTTCCCGGTGTCGCACACAAGGGAGGGAATTAGGCAACATGGGACCGCACACAAGGGCTTGATTCCGCCCTTGTGTGCGCAGGGTGTTTCGTAAATCAGGGTCCTTGTGTGCGTGCCCAGGGGAGAATGGGAAGAAGTCGGCCTGCGGCCCGGTCCTGGCGTCGGCCCTGCCCTGGCGTCGGCGCGAACCCTGACCGCCGGACCGCGAACCTCCGACCGCCGGACCGCGAACCCCGCTGGGCCTCCCCCACCCTCGACTCTGAAGAGCCGCTTATACACTAGGACCATGACCCCGGAGCCGACTCCCCGCCCCCGCCTCGTCGACGTCGCCCGAGAAGCGGGGGTGTCGGTGGCGACCGCCTCGCGCGCCCTGGGGAAGGGGTCGGAGCTGATCCGCGCCGACACCCGCGACCACGTGCGGCAGGTCGCGCGGCGCCTGGGCTACCGGGTCAACCCCGTCGCCCGCTCGCTGCGCCTGTCCACGACGGGGCACATCGGCATGGTCGTCCCCTCCATCGGGAACCCGTTCTTCATGGAGCTGGTGGCCCAGGTGGAGCACTGCCTGGCCGAGCGAGGGCTCAATCTGCTGCTCGCGGACGCGCGCATGTCCGTGGCCCACGAGGACCACCTGCTCCGCTCCCTGGAGAGCGGCGCCGTGGACGGGCTCGTCGTCGCGCCCTGCCACGAGACCTACTCGACCCCCGCCCTGGAGCGCGCCGCCGCCCATGTGCCCACGGTCCAACTGGACCGCGGCGTCCAACTGGACGTGCCGATGGTGGGGGTGGACGACCCGCACGGCATCCGCACCCTGCTCGACCACCTGGCCGAGCGGGGCGTGGAGCGGATCGCGCTCCTGTCGAACACGGGCTCCAACGTCTCCTCGGTGACCCGTGTCCGCGCCGCCCGCGCAGTCGCGGAGGAGCTGGGGATGCGCCTGGACCCCGACGACGTCATCGAGTGCAGCTTCTCAGTCGACGAGGCGGGGGCCGCCGTCAACCGGGTCCTCGACCGTTCGGGCGCGGTGCCCGACGCGTTCCTCTGCCTCAACGACCTGCTGGCCATCGGCGCCATCACGGCGCTGCGCGGCCGGGGCATCGCCGTGCCCGAGCGCGTCCAGGTCACAGGGTTCGACGACATCCAGTTCGCGGCGCTCATGCGCCCCACGATCACGACCCTGCACCAGCCCCTCGACGCGATCGCCCACCGGGGGGTGTCGATCCTGATGGGGGACGACGACTCCACGGGCAGGATCCATATCGAGGGGACCCTGGTGGAAAGGGAGTCGACGAGGCGCCGCCCGGGCGCCGTCGGGGAGTGACGGGCCCGGGCGGGCGGGCGCGGGTCCGGCCGGGGCCAGCGGCTCCAGGCCGGGGGAGGCTGGGCGCGCCGGGCGATCAGCGCCCCCCGGGGCGGAGCGGGCTCAGTAGGCCAGGCCCCGGGGCTGTTCGGCGAGTTCGGCGGTCTGCGGGTCCACCACTTCGAAGCCGTTGGCCTTGTAGGCCTCGTAGTCGAAGTTCTCGCACTCGTCGTAGCCGATGCGGTGGTAGGCGTAGAAGCCCTCCCAGTCCTCGTAGCCGCTGCCGAGCTCGGAGGCCAGGAACGCGTCCGCCATCGCCATCGCGGTGCGGGGCGCCACGTAGAACGCCCCCATTGCCAACAGGTTCGCGTTGTTCGCGGCCGACGCCCTGCGGGCCGAGGGCACGGATTCGCACACGGCGGCGTGCACGTGGGGCACCTTCGAGGCGGCGATGTGGATCCCCATGCCCGTGCCGCAGAACGCCAGGGCCCGCTCGAAGCGGCCCTCAGCGATCTGGGCGCCCAGGGAGAAGCCGACGCGGTGGTACATCGGGGTCTCCTCGAGGACGGGCGTCAGATCCGTCACCGTCCACCCCCTCTCCTCCAGGTGGCGCTTCACGGCCTCCTTCAGTGGGAAACCCGCGAAGTCTGCCCCCACGACGACGTTCTTGGATCGGACGGTCTTCATTGTTGTGTTCCTTTCTTGAGGAGGCGCCGCGAGGCGTCGATGAGGCGGCGCACGGAGAACGCCCCTTCGTTCATGCAGATGACGAAGAGCAGGACCGCGCCCCAGATGAGTGGCCTGTAGAAGTTGGAGATGTTGGGGAACATGTTGAGGCCGGAGGACAGGACCTGCAGCATGACGATGGCGAAGAGCACGCCCGACAGGCGGCCCGACCCGCCGTTCGGGTTCACCCCGCCCAGCACCACGATGAGGACGGTGAGCAGCGTGTACGAGGCGCCGTAGTCGGACTTCGCGGAGTTGTAGTTCGCCAGCATGACCAATCCGGCCATCGCGGCCATCACGCCCGACAGGATGTAGGTGCGGATCAGCAGGCTCGCCACGCGCATGCCGGAGAAACGGGCGGCCTTCTCGTTGGTGCCCAGCAGCAGGATCCTGGTGCCGAAGCCCGTCAGCCCCAGGATCGCGGCCGCGACGAGGGCGCACACGATGAACACCACCAGGGGCATGGGGACGACCCCGCCCACGCGCGAGGCGAACACCGCGCCGAACGCCTCGGGGACGCCGGACACGGGCTTGCCGTCGGTGAGGACGATGGCGATGCCGCCGAAGAGCTCCAGGGTGCCCAGGGTCGCCAGGATCGGCGGGATCTTCGCGACGGCGATGAGGACCCCGTTGACGAGGCCGCACAGCGCGCCCACGGCCAGTGCGATCCCCAGGGCGACCGCGGTCGCCGTCGCCATCGACGGGGCGGTGGCCGCGGGCTGCCCCTCCAGGACGGCCCGCAGGGCCAGGGCCGCGCAGATCGACGTGACATTGGCGATGGCCACCGCCGACAGGTCGATGCCGGCTGTGAACATGGTGAACATGACGCCCAGGCTCATCAGGCCGAACTCGGGGAACTGGACGGCCATGGACTGCCAGGTGCGCACCGCGAAGAACGGGCCGGATTTGACGATGGCGAAGAACGCCAGCAGCAGCACCAGCACCAGGACCAGGCGCGTGATGTAGGGGTCCCGCGTGAGGAACGCGGGCAGTGCCCCCGTCTTGGTGGAACGGGTCTTCGTGTTCATGGGCGTCTCCTCCTACGCTGTGCGCCCGCGGGAGCGGGCGACCTGGACGGCCGAGATCCCCGTGCCGACGATGATCAGCAGGCCCAGGGCGAAGTTCTGCCAGATCGTCGGGATGCCGGTGAGGATCATCGAGTTCTGAACGATGACGATGAGCAGGGTGCCCAGCATGACCCCGGTCAAGGAGCCCTTGCCCCCCGTGATCGCGGTGCCGCCGAGCACGACGGCGGCGATGACCATCATCTCCATGCCCAGCAGGTTCGTCGGGTGCATCTGGCCCATCGAGCACGTGCGGACCATGCCGGCCATGGCCGCGATGATCCCCACGATCACGTAGAGCCAGAACTTCGTGCCCGCCACGGAGAACCCGGCGCGCGCGGCGGCCGCCTCGTCGCCCCCGATCGCGAGGATCCCGCGCCCGAACATCGTGTACCGGGTGAGGAAGAACGCCGCCGCGACCACTGCGACCAGCAGCAGGAACGACACGGGCATGGCGGACTGGAGGCCCGAGGCGCGGTTCTGCGCGACGAAGAGGGACGCCTGCCCGAAGGACTGCATCGAGGAGGGGATGGTGTTGATCTGCACGGACTTGAGGGCTCCCTGCATGAACCCGTTGAACACGTTCGCCGTGCCCAGCGTGATGATCAGGGTCGGCACCGTCAGCCGCGAGGTGAAGATCCCGTTGAACGCGCCCAGCAGCGCGCCCAGCCCGGCGGCGATCAGGAAGGGCACGATGACGGGCCCGTCGAAACCGTTGTCGACCAGTACGCGCGTGGTCGCGTACACGGCCAACGAGGCCAGGGCCGGGAACGACACGTCGATGCCCCCCGAGACCAGGACCAGGTGGGCGGCCACGGCGAAGAGGCCGGGGACCACCATCGCGCCCGCCAGGTCCACCAGGTTGTTCGCGGTGAAGAACTGGCCCGAGCGCATTTGGATGATGAGCGCGAGGGCCACGACCACCAGGAACACCCAGAACTCGTTGGCGTGCAGCGCCTTCTTCTTCAACGCCTCCATCATCGCCCTCCTTCGGGTTGGTCGGCGCCGGCGTTGTCGGCGGGCCCGGAGGATCCGGGCTGTGGGTCGGTGGCGGCCAGCAGTTCCCCGAGGCGCGCCTCGGAGGTCGTGGCGGGGTCCACGGCCTCGCGCAGCTGGCCCCCGCGCATGATGAGGACCCGCGAGCAGTTCGTGAGCACCTCGGAGATGTCGTCGGAGATGATGATGACCGCCATGCCGTCCGCGGCCAGCTCGCGCAGGATCGAGTGGATCGTGAACTTCGAGCCGATATCGACGCCGACGGTGGGCCCGTTGAGTATCAGCACGTCGGGTTTGATGGCGAGCCACTTGGCCAGGACGACCTTCTGCTGGTTGCCGCCCGACAGTGTGTTGACGGCGTTGCCGGGGTCGGGCGTGGCGATCTGGAGGTCGGACACCCAGCGCGCCTGCTCGGCGGCGATGGCCTTCTTGTTGACTCCGCCCAGGGCGTTGGTGAAGTCGGACAGCTCCGAGATCACGATGTTCTCGCCGATGGAGCGCGACAGGAACAGCCCCTCGGTGAGGCGGTCCTCCGGCACGTAGGCGATGCCCGCGTCGATGGCGTCGTTGACGCTGCGCAGGCGCACTTCGTCGCCCTGCACGCGGATGGTGCCCGCCTGGGTGGGGTGGGCGCCGAACAGCGCCAGCGCCAGCTCCGTGCGGCCCGAGCCGAGCAGGCCGGTGATCCCCAGGATCTCGCCGCGGCGCAGCTCGAAGGAGACGTCCTCGAAGGCGCCGGGGGCGCTGAGGCCCTCGACCTCCAGAACCGGTTCGTCGCTGAGCGCGGTGGGCTCGAAACGGGTCTCGTCGAACTCCTTGCCGGTCATGTGCTTGGCGAAGGAGCGCCGGTCGAGGTCCTCCTTGGGGCACGTGATGATCTTCCGGCCGTTGCGCAGGATGGTGAAGCGCTCGGCGATCTCGAAGACCTCCTCGAGCTTGTGGGACACGAAGAGGATCGCGATGCCCCTGGCGCGCAGGTCCAGGATGATGCGGAAGAGCGCGGCCACCTCGTTCTTCGTGAGCGCCGTGGTCGGCTCGTCCATGATGATCACCCTCGCGTCGGAGATGAGGGCGCGGCAGATGGCGACCAGCTGTTTGTCCGCGACCGACAGGTCCCCGACCTTGGCGTCCAGGTCGACCTTGAAGCCGATGGTCGCCACCGCGCGCTCGGCGATGGCGCGGAAGCGCTTCCAGTTGACCAGCGCGCGCCCGGCGGCCACTTCCGTGGTCAGCGCCAGGTTCTCCATGACGGAGAGGTTGGGGAACACGGAGAAGTCCTGGTAGATGACCTGCACGCCGGCGGCGATGGCCTCCAGTGGCGTGAGCCGGTCCCACGTGATCCCGTCGATCGTGATCGAACCCGAGTCCGGGGCGTGCACCCCGGAGATGACTTTGATGAGCGTTGACTTGCCCGAGCCGTTCTCGCCCGCCAGGCAGTGGATCTCGCCCGGAGCCAGCTCCAGGTCGATGCCTTGCAGCGCGTGGACGCCTTTGAAGGACTTGCTCACGCTCGACACAGTGAGCAATGGGGCTTCCATTTGCTTTCCTTTCAGCCCGCAGTGCGCCGCGGCTGCCCGGTGGGGTCGCCGGCGCGCGAATCAGGTGCGTGCGGGGCCCGCCGCGCCCGTCCCCCGCCCCGTCGATGGGGCCACGGGGCGGGGGACGGGGCGGTGCGGAACGGGCCCCGGGTGGTGGTGGGATCAGAAGCCGAAGGAGTCGACGTTGTCCTTGTTGATCTGGATCCAGCCGTTGCCCTCGAGGACCTTGTCGGACCCGGGTGAGAAGTGCATGTTCTCGTAGCCGGTGACGCCCAGGTTCACGCCGTCCGCGATCTTCTCGCCGTTGAGGATCTTCGTGGCCAGCGAGGCCATCGCGTAGCCGGCGTCAGCGGGGTCCCACAGGGTCAGCGAGGCGACCGACCCGTCCTGGAGGATCTGCTTGTTGGCGTTGGGCAGGCCGGTCCCGGCGGTGAAGACCTTGCCCTTGAGGCCCAGCTCGTCGATGGCGCGGGCCGTGCCGGGCGCGTCGAAGGAGGAGGTGCCCAGGATGCCCTTGACCTCCGGGTACTTCTTGAGGACCTCCTTGGCGGTCTGGTAGGCGGTCTCCGAGTTGTCCTGCGACTCGACCCGGGGCTCGGCCTCCAGCAGCGTCATGTTCGGGTACTTCTCCTTCTGGTGGGCCACCGCCCCGTCGGCCCACTCGTTGTGGGAGGCGTTGGTGACGTGGCCGACCATCGTCGTGTAGGTGCCCTCCTCGCCCATGGCCTCGGCCAGGTTGTCCATGATGAAGGCGCCGTACTCGGCGTTGTTGAAGGCCTCGATGTCGTACATGGTGTTCTGCTGGGAGGCGCCCTCGTGGGTGACCACCGTGATGCCGGCGTCCATCGCCTGCTTGAGGACGGGCTCGATCGCCCCGGGATCGACGGGGACGACGCAGAGGGCGTCAACGCCCTGGGCGATGAGGTCCTGGATGACCTGCGCCTGCATGGTCGCGTCGGTCTCGGCGGGGCCCTTCTGGAAGACGTTCATGCCGGTCTCCTGGGCGTAGCGCTGCACGCCCGTCTCCATGCGGACGAACCAGGGGTTCGTGGAGTCCTTGGGGACCACGGCGATGGTGTAGTTGCCCCCGCCTCCGCCCGCCGTCCCCGACTGCGTGCCGCCGCCGCCGGAGCACGCTCCGAGCGACAGCGCGATGGCCGAGGTGAAAACGATTGCACTCGCGGCGATTCGGGATTTCATGTCAACTCCTCCGTTGATTCTCAACCACTGTGTTGAGCCCTCGGGCGCTCCGCCTGAAGGCCACGGCTCCTGCCCGTCCGAGGTGGGACTCCGGCCGCTGACGGCGCGGTCAGCGGGGCACCGGGCAGCAGCGCGGTAGGTCCACTATACGGGCAGCCTCTTGCGCGCCGGAAGCGCTTCGGCACAACGGTTATGCAATCGTTATCATCAGCGGGTTCGCAGGAGTCCGGGGAGGGGCGGGCGTGGGTGTGGACCCAGTCATGGGCAAGGCTGGCTGCTGACGTGGCCGACCTGGACGTGGATGCGGAGCGTGGGCACGTGCATAGTGCCCGGAGCGACGGCGATGGGATGGGCGGCCGCCCGGAAGCGGGCGGGCTTGGATGACGCCCACGTCGCGGGCGGGGCCCTGGAGGCAGGCTGTCCGGGTGCGGTGGGCCTGGGGGCGGTGGTTGCGGAGCATGGGTGCGTGGGCCTGGGTGCCGGTCCGTCAGTGGCCGTGGGCGGATGCGCGTCCGCATTGGGGTAGGTAATGGCCTATTGGGGTAGGAAACGGGTCGTTGGGGCAGGTCAATAGCCTGCCCCAATGTGGATTAACCTGCTCCAATGCGGCTAACCTGCCCCAATGCGACCCGCGGCGGCCGGGAGGGCGCGGTGCGCGCGCGGCGGGGGCCGTTTTCACTGCGGTACCGCCTGGCCCGTGGGCATCTGAGCCGGGGCGTGCGGCGCTGTGGGCTGTTTCCACGGCGGTTCCGGTGCGGCGGGCCCAGTTTTCACAGTGATACCACGCTTTTACAGCGCTACCACACTTTGCAAGTGTTATAACACTTGCAAAGTGTCGGTATCCCTTTGAAAATTCCGCTTCGCTTGTAAAACGGCCCGGGTGCCTGCCCCGTGGGTGCGGTTCCCCGCTCCGGCACCGCGGTCGGTGCTGCGCCGTGTGAGCGCCCCAACTGGCTCGCATTCTGCGGTGGAGGTCCGTCAGGAGGGCGCCAGACGGCTGGGCGCCTCTCTGGCAAGATCATTCCGCAACACATGACTCCACCGTGGCGCCCCGGCCAGGTGGATCTGGAGGATCCCGCGTAGCTGTGGAAGGCGCCCCCATGGCCGGTGCGCTCCTGGTGCCGGCTTCGGCCGCCTTGGTGCCACCAGCGCCCGCACGCCCGGCCGGCAAGGAGTCGGTGAAGCGGGGGATCTTCCGCCGTCGAACGTCCCCACGACCGGAAATTAATTCGGGGAAAATAGCCGGGAATAACCCGGGGGCGCGAAGTGTTGACTGGAAATTTTATTACCACTATGGTGATGGCGAGCGGTTCCCGCGGACGAAGGAGGACGAGGTCCCGCGGAATGGCGCATCGGAGGAGAACGGTTCTCCGTCCGGCGCGAACGGCCCATCCTTCATGGTGGACGGCCGGCCGAGCACACCTCTGCGGAGTACTCTGCCCGGGAGCCGTTGAAAAGCAGATTGATCTATTGCGCGCATAGGAAGAGAGGCTGCGGCATGGACCTGTACTTCGGAGACGTCTCGTTGTGCTACACCAACTCTTTGGCCATGGCACTCGATTCATACGGTTTCCGTTTCCGCCCCGAGTATTTGGAGGCGCTGATGGTGATGGGCAATGGCGCGAGCGTCGTGGAGCACGACGCGGAGCACCCTTTGGTCTTCTTCGACAACGGTCATCCGGATGCCTCCATCAGCAACTGCCTGCGCATCCTCGGGTTCGAATACGAGGACTTCTATGTCGAAGAGGCGGAGGGGCCCAGCGCCGATGGCGCCTGGGAGAGGCTTCAGCGGATGCTGGCCAATGGCCCTGTGGTGGCGGGGCCCTTGGATATGGGCTACCTGACGTACAACCCGAACTGCCGGGACCTGGAAGGGGTTGATCATTTCGTCTGCGTCTCCGGCCTCCACGAGGAGCGCGTCCGCCTGCACGATCCGGCGGGATTCCCCTGCATGGAAATGGGACTCGAGGACTTCGCCAGGGCGTGGGCGGCAGAGAGGATCGCGTACAAGAGGGGCGCCTTCTCCATGTGGGGTGATTTCACGCGCACAAGGGAACCGGATGCTGAGGAGATCTACCACGAGACCTCCCTGGTCATGCGGAAGCGGTACGAGCAAGGCGAATCGGGCGTCATGCGGATGTACGCGGACTCGATCAGGCAGAACGGGATGAACCGCCAGCAGAAGCAGATCCACCAGTTCTTCAGTTTCCGCCTCGCTGCGGCCAGGAGCATCTACATGGGTCGGTTCCTCGAAGAACACGACCCTGAAAGGGCGGAACTGAAAGAACGGATCGCCGCCCTGTTCGGGCAGGCGCACCTCAACAGCATGGAGGACGACAGTGCTCGGCTGGCCGATACCCTGGCCAGGATCGCGGAGCTCGACGAGCGCTTCAAAGCGCTGTGCCTGCAGTACGAACGGGGGTGACCCGTGCGAGCAGCCGCCGGAGCCGCACTGGGAGCAGGGCGGGGGTCGGCAAGCTTGCGGACCTGGCTGCGCGCATTGGCGTAGGAGGGCGCGGGTCGCGTTACTCGGATCCGCTCATAGGCGGGACGGCAGGCGGTACTTCACCCACCTGCGCTCGCCGGAGCGCTCCGCCAGGCCCCGGCGCACCAGGTCCGCCAGGTCGGCCCGCGCCTCGTCGGCCGAGACGCCGAAGCGCGCCCGGTAAGCGGAGTTCGTGAACACGGTCCCGTGGCGCATGTCCACCAGCGCGCGCGACTGGCGGTGGGACAACCCGCTGGCGCCCAGGGAGCCCAGCCACGCCAGATCCGATTCGGGCAGCAGCGACGACGACGGGAACAGGACGGTGAAGGACACGCCGTTGTCGAAGAAGCGGGGCTCGGGCAGGCCCGCTTCGCGCAGCCGCGTCACGACGGTCGCGTCGTAGGGTGGGCGCCAGCCTTCGAGGATCTTCGAGGCGCAGGTCGTCGGCTGACCGCGCGAGACCATGTTGTCCTTGATGGCTACGGGGACGCCGGCGAGGCGGTGGAGGGGCCGGCCGGCCGCGCGCTCGGCGTCGACCCGGCGGGCGGCGGCCAGGGCGCCGTCGTCGTCGACGAAGAGGAAGGCGCCGACCCGGCGGTCGACGGCATGGATACGGTCCAGGCAGGCCTGGGTGAGCTCGAGCGAGGTCAGCTCGCCGGCGGCGAGCATGCCGGCGAGCTCGAGCGCCGGGAGTGTGAGGAAGTCCTTCATCATTCCTCCCCGAGGATCTGCGGCACGAGGAATCGCCCGTCCTCCTGGGCGGGCGCCGAGGCCAGGACCTCGTCCCGGTCGAGGGTGGGAACGACCGCGTCGTCGCGCATGACGTTGGTCAGGGGAATCGGGTGGCTCGTGGCGGGGACATCCGGGGTGGCGACCTCGGAGACCTTCGCCACGGCGGAGGCGATCACATCCAGTTCTCCAGCCAGGCGCCGGATCTCGTCCTGGGTGAGCGAGATCCGGGCGAGGCCCGCGAGACGCGCCACCTCGTCAACAGAAAAAGACGACATGCCCCGATTCTACGTCGCCGGAGGGATGCCTCCCGCGACGTCTCCCACACGCCGCGCCTCGGGATGGGTCCGGACTGCGCGGGCGGTCTGCCCGGTGCGCGGGAAGGGCACTGGGGACATGAAACTACGGTTGGCGCGGGGGCAGGGAGACGAATCGCCGATTTTCCTTCACCGCGCCGGGACTGGCTACAGTAGTGGCATGTCCCGACTTCGCCGGCCTCGTCGGAGGCACATCGTCAGCGCGGTCAAGTGGGGGGCGCTCGGGACGCTCGCCGTTCAGACGGCGGCCGTGGCAACCGTCACCGCCATCGACGCGATGCGCAAACGCCGCTCCCCCCAGTCGGGGAACTTCCCGCACCTGCCACCGCAGGAGACCGTCGTCGGACCCAACGAGATGACGGTCTACACCTACGGGAGGGACTTGTACGACGCGATGCTCGAGGACATACGCTCGGCGACCGACCACATCTACTTCGAGTGCTTCATCGTCAAGGCCGACGAGACCGGCTTCGAGTTCCGCGACGCCCTCATCGACGCCGCGCGCCGCGGAGTCGAGACCTACGCGATCTTCGACACGTGGGGCAACTTCAACCAGGATCCGAGGTTCCGGCACCTGCCGAAGATGCGCAACCTCCACACCCTCCAGTTCCCGCTGGTGCGCACGGGGATCTTCACCGGCAGAGCGCGCGACAAGGGACGCGACCATCGCAAGATCCTCGCGATCGACGGGAAGGTCGGGTACGTCGGCGGCTACAACATCGGCACCCTGTACGCCCACCACTGGCGGGACACCCATGTGCGGATCGAGGGGCCGGCCGCTTGGGAGCTCGAGGGATCCTTCGCCGACATGTGGAACGACTTCCGCCGCAGGGAGCACCCCACCCTCCCCGACAACGGGACGCACCTGTGGGACAAAACCGTCAAAGCCACGGTCAACACCCCCGCGCTCAACGACTATCCCATCGGATCCCTCTACCTCGACGCGATCAACCGCTCGAGCCGGCGCGCCTGGATCACCATGGGGTATTTCATCCCCGACGAGCACATGCTCACGGCGCTGCGACACGCCGCCCGGCGGGGGGTGGACGTGCGGGTGCTCATCCCCGAATACTCCAACCACATCGTCGGCGACTGGGTGGGTCGCCCGCACTACGATCAGCTCCTAAGCGCCGGGGTGCGCATCTTCCTGTTCGAGGACGCCATGGTCCACGCCAAGACGATGGTCGTGGACGGGAAGTGGTCGACCGTCGGGACCGCGAACATCGACCGGTTGTCGCTGCGCGGCAACTTCGAGATCAACATCGAGGTGTACGACGACGACTTCGCCCGTGCCATGGAGCGGATCTTCCAGGTGGACCTGGACAACTCCCACGAGCTCACGCGCGCGGCGTGGGACGCCCGCGGGCGTTCCAACCGCGTCATCGAGAGGATCCTGCGGCCCCTGGGGCCCCTCCTGTGACGGCGGGTGCGGTCACCGGGGGGAAGCCGATGCCTGCCCGTCAGGGCAGCTCGCCCGTGTCGAGGAGCGCCGCGAACTGCTCCTCGTCGATGACCGGGATGCCCAGCTTCTGGGCCTCGGAGACCGCCAGGTGCTCCTTCTTCGTGTCCACGACCCACAGGGCCGCGGGCAGCTTGGACATGTCGCGGATGCCGCCGAGGGTCTTGACCAGCTTGTCCTTCTCGCGGCGCATCATGAGCAGCTCCTTCTTGGTGCGCCCGGAGCCGGCCACGTCGTCGAAGTCGATCTGCTCGAGCTCCTTCATGCGGTCCAGGCGGGCGCGCACGGTGGAGAAGTTGGTGAGCATGCCGCCCAGCCAGCGCTGGTTGACGTAGGGCATGCCGACGCGCTGGGCCTGCTCGGCCACGGCGGCCTGCGCCTGCTTCTTGGTGCCGACGAACAGGATGTTGCCGCCGCGGGCGACGGTCTCCTTGACGAAGTCGTAGGCGGTGTTGATGCCGGAGACGGTCTGGTTGAGGTCGATGACGTAGATGCCATTGCGCTCGGTGAGGATGAATCGCTTCATCTTCGGGTTCCAGCGGCGGGTCTGGTGGCCGAAGTGAACGCCGGACTCCAGGAGCTGACGCATGGTGACAGTGGCCATGACGGTCCTTCCGTGCGCGTGCGGAGGTCGCCTCACGCGCGCTTCTCTCGGGGGGCGGGCGCCGGGTCCGACGCCGCCCCGAAGGGTGGTTCCTCCCCTGCCGCCGACCCGGCCGGGCGGCGGCTCCGCCTCGCGGAAGGCGGGTGGGGCCTGGTGCCCGCGACGCCCGGCCGCCCTCCGCCCGCTGGGGTGGGAGGGACCTCGGCCGTGGCGCCCGAAAGGACGGCCCGGCGCCCCGTGGCGGAAGGCTCCGTCCGGGCCGCGGGTGCGGACACGCGAAGTCAGCCGCCGACCGCCGACCCGGGACAACCGGCTCGACCCACAGGCGACTGCGTGCGCGACGGTATCACACGGGACGGATCTTCCGGCGTCCCGGCGGGGGAATCCGGAGTCCGGGGCCGTGTCGCGCGCATCACCCCGTCGCCCCCCGCCGCTCCTCCCGCCTCCCCGGCCCTGGAAGGTTATTCAGTGGGCTCATGGCGGTGCTCTCCTTGGACCACTTGCGTGCGGTTGGAACTGCCCGCTCGAATGCGAAGTGCACGTCTCGGCGTCCGGGGCGCAGCGGCGCCGGGCGCAGCGGTCCGCGAGATCGCCGGGTAACCGCCGAGATCGCCACTTAACCCGCGAGAACGTCTGCCAGAGGTACGTGCTCGCGGGTTAAGTGACGATCTCGCGGGTTAAGTGACGTGCTCGCGGGTTA
>ERZ773070.1500-NODE-1500-length-14338-cov-3.609886_pt1 | contig 14338 bp, 16 predicted proteins | sample MGYA00580618_ERZ773070 | MGnify/ENA primary metagenome ERZ773070 (study PRJEB29015, sample SAMEA2738023) | human oral metagenome | biome: human oral; feature: human-associated habitat; material: dental | place: China | collected 2019 ...
GATTGATCTTAGTATATAAACTGTGACAGGCTGTCGATATTTTATGATTTGGTAAGCTTTGTTTTTGATCGATTTAAATTAGCAAGGAAAGGAAGTGATATCTTATGAATACTGTCGGTAATAAAGAGTATGCTTATATCGGGAATTTATTTAAAAGACTGAGGGTGTGGGCATTACTTGTATTATTTGCTATAAGCAATATGGTTGTCAATGTTAATACGGTATATGCCGATTCCGAGTATAGCAGTTATGTAGGTAAGTTAGCTATAGCAGCCTACTGTGACAGTTATAAAACATACAAGGGAGGTGATCCTACCTCCGGTAAAACTGTTGCAGCTAAGCTAAAGATGTTTGACATAGGTGAGAATATCAAGATAGGTGATAAGGTATATACGGTTGAGTCTGTGCTTTCCGAAAATTCAGAGAATGACATTATGATTTATTTTGACTCCAAGTCTTCAGCCTATGATTATGGAATGAAGAAGGCGGATGTATATAGAAAGCCGAGAGGTTCAAACAGCTCAAGTAGCTCAAGCAGTTCGGGAAGCTCCAAAAGTTCCTCTTCAAGTTCAGGTTCAAGCAAAAAGGCGGTTTCTACAAAACTTAGTTCCAATAAGGGTAAGAGTCTTGGTACATTTTCTACAACCGGATATTGTAACTGCAGTATTTGTGCAGGGGCTTATGCAGGAAGAGCCACAAGCAGCGGAGTTATGCCGAAAGCCAATCATACAATAGCCGCAGACCCTTCAGTACTCCCTATAGGAACAAGGGTTATAATAAACGGACAGGAGTACAAGGTAGAGGATACCGGCTCCGGAGTAAACGGAAATAAAATAGATATATACTATGACAATCATGATGCGGCTATGGCACATGGTAACCAAAAAGTAGAAGTATTTACGGCAAATTAATAAATAGAGAAGCACTGATTAAAACAGTGCTTCTCTATTTGCTTTTAAAGAACAGTGATTTGTCGGCAATATAAACAATCATATAAATTTATTATAATCTTTTAACTCTAAAAACTGGACATCAGTCAATATATAGTTTATACTATTCTCACTATGGAAGCATGAATGGGTAATAAATAATTATTCATAAAGTTTCAAAAGTCTACTATTTATAATTTGCATAGTAAGGTTTTTTTGTGCATAATATCCAAGTGCCATCATCCTGTTGATGTGAATTTGTAAGATTAGATTTTAGATTGTCAGAATATGACGGGAGAGATTGATGTTTTATAAAAAATCCGTATATAGGAGTTTTTTGTTGGTAACAGGTTTAGGCTTTTCTGTAATAGCTCCTGTAACACTTTGTATATATATAGCTTATTGGATAAAACGAACTTATGGTTTTGATATATTTTTTCCGGCTATAATATTTGGAATATTGAGCGGAATATTAAGTGCTTATAAAAGTGTATGTTATTTTTTAAATAAGGTAAAAGAAGAGGATAAGAAAATTTTAGAAGAAAGGTCTAAAAAAGTAGTAAAACAAACAGCAAACAATCCGAAGAAAAAAAGCAGGATTTTCAAGGAGGACTGATAACTTGATAAGTGATTCGCTTAAAAAAACTTTGTTTGAAATGGCTTTCGGCTTTGTAATATATGAAGGTATACTTGCAATAGTTTTACTGATTATATCAAAAATAATGCGGTATTCCCCGGTTTCGCTGTTTTTAGGCTATATAACAGGAATAATTTTAGCCATATATATACTGCTTGATATGGCTGTAACGATAGAAAACGTAATAGATTTAAAAGATCCGGACTACGCACGAAAAAAGACCATGTTGCATGCCGGAATAAGAAAGACGGTGCTCATAGCGGTTATAATTATTGCCCTTAATCTTAAGTTTATTAATACTATGGCAATAGTACTTACTTTATTCGGTATTAAAGCAGGTGCATATTTGCAGCCTTATGCAAATAAAATTTATAAAAAAAGATAGGAAAGTCCACATAGGATAACAGGCTGTAACAATAAGGTTATTAATTTGGCGCTTTTTATATTGCGGTGTACTTATTTGTTGATATCCGAACTAAATACTGTAAATATTTTACCGTTTCACAATATATACAAAACAGTAATCAGCTCTGATATCACCAAGTCGGTACATTATCATGTCAGTTAATTAATATTGCAATATAAAAACTTAATTGCCGATTATAATAAAATCAAGAGAGGAGGATTTTAGATGATATTGCTTTCGGCAACAAAATCTCTAAGTTTTATGATAAAGGGAATATATAAATATAATCTCTTTGGTCATGAAGTATGGATAACTACAACTACAATATCTTTAATGGTGGTGGTTGTGGCTATACTTATATTTGGAGTATTTGCCAGAAGGACACTTATGAAGGCTGATGATAATATCGGGGCTTTTCAGAATTTCCTGGAGTATGCATATGAACTCTTGGAAAATATGGTAGGAGGTATCTTGGGAGATAATGCCTACAGGTTCATTAATTACATAGGAACAATATTTCTTTTTATATTGATTTCGAATTTAAGCGGACTTTTAGGACTGAGAAACCCCACCGGAGACTATGCCGTAACCTTTTTACTCGGTATGGTAACCTTTTTCATAGTGCATTATCAGGGATTCAAGAACAGGAGGCTTAAACATATTACAGTTTTATTTGAGCCGACCCCCTTACTTGCTCCGCTTAATATCATAGGAGAGCTTGCCAACCCTCTTTCCATATCACTCCGTCTTTTTGCAAATGTTTTATCGGGTGTGATCATGATGGGACTTTGGTATAGCATGATGCCCTTGTGGGCTAAGATAGGTGTACCTGCATTCTTGCATGTGTATACTGATGTATTTTCAGGCTGCATACAAACCTATGTATTCTGTATGCTTACAATGGTTTATATAGACGATAAAATGTCTTAAACCGAAAGTTATTATTAGGGCTGAGTAATTGCCCGCTGTGTAATACAGTTATACAGCGTATTGCATATAATTTTATTTTAAGGAGGTTTTTTTATGAATATATCAGGTCAGGATTTTATATATGGTTGCTCCGCTATCGGTGCAGGCTTAGCTATGATAGCAGGTATAGGACCGGGAGTAGGACAGGGAATTGCGGCAGGACACGGAGCATCAGCAGTAGGTAGGAATCCGGGAGCAAGATCAGATATAACTTCAACCATGCTTTTAGGTCAGGCGGTTGCCGAGACAACAGGTCTTTACGGTCTGGTCGTAGCTATGATTTTGATGTTTGTAAAACCTTTTAACAGTTAATCTTGGAAAGGAAACTAAGAGATTGGAAAGATTAATAGGATTTGATGTACAACTTTTGCATGATGCGGCTATCATGGGTATATCTATATTCATCCTGTTCTTTGGTCTTTCATATTTGCTCTTTAATCCGGTAAGAGATGTTCTTAAAAAAAGGAGAGAGAGAGTCCTTTCAGAACTGGAGGATGCAAGTACAAAGTCAAAGGATGCTAATGAATTAAAAGCATTGTATGAGTCCAAGTTAAAAGATATAAGCTTGGAAAGGGACAGGATTTTAGAGGATGCCAGAAAAAAAGCCAAGTTAAAGGAAGCTGATATAATTGCAAAGGCTGAACAGGAAGCAAAAATTATCACACAAAGAGCTGATAAAGAGATAGAACTGGAGAAGAGAAAGGCACTTGATGAGCTGAAAAGAGAAATAGTTGATATAGCCTCTGTTATGGCAAGTAAGGCACTTTCTTCATCTATGGACATGAATATGCAAAAGGCACTTATAGATGAGGCTCTAAAAGGTATAGGTGAAAGTACATGGCAAAATTAGTGGCTAAAGTATATGCTGATGCACTTTTTGAGCTGGGGCTTGATAACGGCATGTTGGATGTTATATACGATGAAGCTTATGCTGTTAAAGATATATTTCTGAATAATAACAGCTTAAGGGATATTTTAGAGTCTCCGAAACTGTCTACGGAAAATAAGAAAGAACTTGTCAAAGACATCTTTTCGGACAGGCTGTCTTCACAAAGCTACGGCTTTTTGATGGAGCTTATAGAAAAGAACAGGCAAAAAGATCTTATAAGTATACTTGATCATCTTGTGGATAAGATAAAAGAATATAAAAAAATAGGCAGGGCATATATTACTTCTGCATATGAACTTGGCGATAGTGAAAAGTCAAGCATAGAAGAAAAGCTTTTGGCTACTACCGATTATAAAAGTTTTGAGTTTGTATATTCCGTAGATGAAAGTCTTATTGGAGGTTGTACTATAAGAATAAAAGACAGAATCATAGACTCCAGTATAAAGACTAAGCTATATAATATTAAGAGAGATCTATCAAGGCTTCAAATTTCTTAAAGAGTATCTACATATGCTTATAAAGCATTGTTTAGTAAAGGTAAAGGTAGGTAGGACTTAAATGAATTTAAGACCCGAAGAAATAAGTTCCGTTATAAAGGAACAAATTGAAAAATATTCAAAAATATTGGAAGTATCAGATATAGGTACTGTAATACAGGTTGCGGACGGTATAGCCAGAATACACGGCTTGGAAAACGCAATGCAGGGTGAGCTTTTAGATTTTGGTAATGATGTATATGGAATGGTACTGAATCTGGAAGAGGACAATGTAGGTGCGGTTATATTATCCGATAAGAAGGCGATAAGTGAGGGCGACAGTGTAAAGACTACCGGAAGAGTTGTTGAGGTGCCGGTAGGCGACGCTTTAATGGGAAGAGTAGTAAGTGCACTTGGAGAGCCTTTGGACGGAAAAGGTCCGATAGAAACAAGTACTTATAGAAGAGTTGAAAGAGTTGCGCACGGAGTTATAGACAGAAAGTCGGTTAATACTCCGTTGCAGACGGGAATTAAGGCTATAGACTCCATGATTCCTATAGGAAGAGGGCAAAGAGAGCTTATAATAGGAGATAGACAGACAGGTAAGACCTCTATAGCTATAGACACAATAATTAATCAAAGAGGCAAGGGTGTAAAGTGTATATATGTGGCAATAGGTCAGAAAGCTTCTACAGTTGCATCCATAGTAAAAACACTTAACGACTATTCGGCTATGGATTATACTACCGTAGTAGTGTCAACTGCCTCAGACCTCGCACCGCTCCAATATTTGGCACCTTATTCAGGCTGTGCCATGGGAGAGGAGTGGATGGAAAAGGGTGAGGATGTTTTGGTGGTATATGATGACCTTACAAAGCATGCGGCTGCTTATCGTACACTGTCCTTACTTTTGAAAAGAGCACCGGGTAGAGAGGCGTATCCCGGAGATGTATTCTATTTACATTCAAGACTTCTTGAGAGGGCTTCAAAGCTTTCAGATGAACTGGGAGGCGGTTCACTTACCGCACTTCCGATTATAGAGACACAGGCAGGAGACGTATCGGCATATATACCTACCAATGTTATATCCATAACAGACGGTCAGATATATCTTGAAACCGAAATGTTCAACTCCGGTTTCAGACCTGCTATAAATGCGGGACTTTCCGTATCAAGAGTAGGCGGTTCGGCTCAGATCAAGGCTATGAAGAAAATCGCCGGACCTATAAGAGTTGCATTGGCACAGTACAGAGAGCTTGCTTCATTTGCACAGTTCGGATCGGAGCTTGATAAACTTACAGCTCAGCAGCTTGCACAGGGTGAAAGAATCAGAGAAGTATTAAAGCAGTCGAATTTCAAACCTTTAGAGGTTGAATATGAGGTTGTTATCATATTTGCGGTGACCAAGGGACTGCTTCTTGACATACCTGTAGCTGAAATTGCGGACTTTGAAGTAAAACTATATGACTATATAGATACCAAGTATCCTGAGCTTATTAACAAAATAAGAGAAAGTAAGGATATAGATAAAGAGTTGGAAGAAAAACTTGTGCAAGTTATAGAAGAATGTAAGAAATCATAGAAGGGGGTATAGAATATGGCTTCTATGAAGGAAATAAAAAGAAGGCGTGGCAGTATTCAAAGTACAAGGCAGATAACCAAAGCTATGCAATTGGTGTCTACCGTCAAGCTGCAAAAAACCCGTACAAAGGCTGAAGAGGCAAAGCCTTACTTTAGCCTTATGTATGATACTATGTTTTCTATATTGTCAAGAAGTAACAATATGAGTCACAGATTCGTAAAGGCTTCCAACGAGAAAGAAGGAAAGAAGGCAATTATAGTTATAAGTTCCAACAGAGGACTTGCAGGAGGATATAATAACAATATCGCAAGGCTTGTGGAAACTTCTTTTTCAAAAGAAGAGGCTTTGATTTATGCAATAGGCAAAAAGGCAAAGGATACCTTGGAAAGAAGAGGCTACGAAATACTTGGAGAATATAACGAAGTTATATTGGATCCTATGTATCAGGATGCTGTAGATATCACAAAGAAACTTTTATCGGACTATGAAGAAGGAAAGATTTCCGAAATATATGTGGTATATACACATTTTAAGAATACGGTGGTACATGTGCCTACACTTAAAAAGCTGCTTCCTATAAGCCTTGATGAGGCAGAAAAAGAAGAGGATAAAGAAAAGTCCACACTTTTGATGAATTATGCTCCTAATGAAGAGGAAGTCTTGGAAGCAATAGTTCCAAAGTATATTTCAGCCATTATCTACGGTTCGCTGCAGCAAGCCATAGCTTCGGAAAACGGTGCAAGAATGAATGCAATGGAAAATGCTACCAATAATGCGGATGAGCTTATAGATAAGTTACTTCTTAAGTATAACCGTGCAAGACAGGGTGCTATTACTCAGGAACTTACAGAGATAGTGGCAGGTGCCAATGCGATATAACAATAAAAATTAGTTTAAGGAGAGTTTATGGCAGAGTTAAATGTAGGGAGAATAAGTCAGGTTATAGGTGCCGTTCTCGATATAAAATTCAAAAAAGACCATCTGCCTCATATAAATGAAGCTATACTTATAAAGACAGAGGATAATAAAACACTTACTGTAGAAGTGGCACAGCATCTTGGAGATGATGTGGTAAGATGTATAGCTATGGATACTACAGACGGACTTAGGAGAGGAATGGAGGCTTTAGCTACAGGAAGTCCTATATCCGTTCCGGTAGGAGAGCATACCTTGGGTCGTATGTTCAATGTTCTCGGAGAGGCTATAGACGGTAAGGAGAACCCTAAAGTTGAAATGAAGCTTCCTATACACAGAAAAGCTCCGAGCTTTGAAGAGCAGTCAACAAGTACGGAGATCCTTGAGACAGGCATTAAGGTAGTAGACCTCCTTTGCCCCTACCAAAAGGGAGGTAAGATAGGTCTGTTCGGAGGTGCCGGAGTAGGTAAAACCGTACTTATTCAGGAACTTATAAGAAATATAGCTACAGAACACGGCGGATATTCGGTTTTTACGGGAGTAGGAGAACGTACCAGAGAGGGTAACGACCTCTATCATGAGATGATAGAGTCAGGAGTTATAGATAAAACCACACTGGTGTTCGGTCAGATGAACGAGCCGCCGGGTGCACGTATGAGAGTAGGACTCAGCGGTCTTACCATGGCGGAGTACTTCCGTGATGAGGCAGGTAAAGACGTACTTTTGTTTATAGATAATATATTCAGGTTTACACAGGCAGGTTCGGAGGTTTCCGCTTTACTGGGGCGTATGCCTTCAGCGGTAGGTTATCAGCCGACTTTGCAGACAGAGATGGGTGCTTTGCAGGAGAGAATAACTTCAACCAAGCAAGGCTCCATAACCTCGGTTCAGGCTGTATATGTTCCGGCAGACGACCTTACAGACCCTGCACCGGCTAATACTTTCGCCCACCTTGATGCAACTACGGTTCTTGACAGAGCCATAGTGGAGCAGGGTATATATCCGGCAGTTGACCCCTTGGCATCTACCTCTCGTATACTTTCTCCGCTGGTAGTCGGAGAAGAGCATTATCAGGTAGCCAGAGGAGTGCAGAGGGTTTTACAAAAGTATAAAGAGTTGCAGGATATAATAGCCATGCTCGGTATGGATGAGTTATCGGAAGATGATAAGCTTACAGTATCAAGGGCACGTAAGATCCAAAGGTTTTTATCACAGCCTTTCTTCGTAGCAACACAGTTTACGGGTCTTTCAGGTAAGTATGTACCTGTATCCGAGACCGTAAGAGGTTTCAAGGAGATACTGGAAGGTAAGTATGATGATATACATGAGCAGTTCTTCCTTAATGTAGGAGGAATTGAAGAGGTAGTGGAAAAGGCTCAGAAAGCGGCTGCCAACTAATAGGAGTTGTTTGATGTGAGAGTATCTGTCAAACAGTAAGGAGACTTAATAAATGGAAAGTTTTAAGCTTAAGGTTCTTACTCCGGTCTGCTGCTTTTATGAGGATATGGTTACCATGGCGGAGTTTACAACAACTTCAGGAAATGTAGGTATCTACAAAGGGCATATTCCTATGACCTTTGTTATAGCTCCGGGAGTTCTGAATATACATAAAGAAAGTGAAGTGAAAAAAGCTGCACTTTTATCAGGATTTGCAGAAGTACTGGGAGATCAAATAACTATATTGGCTGAATCCTGCGAATGGCCCGAGGATATAGATGAAAATCGTGCCAAAGAAGCGGTGGAGAGAGCAAAAAGAAGGCTTGAGTCCAAGGATGAGGATATAGATTTGGTAAGAGCCGAACTTGCATTAAAGAAGGCGCTTGTAAGACTGGGAGTTAAGGACGGAACATATTAAAATAAAGATAGGCTATCTTAAAAAGCTGTAGTAAAATAGATTTTATAGTTGTTTCTTATTTGATATTAAGTGGACAATATTCTATAAAAATCAATATTTTACTACAGCTTTTTTGTGATACTTATTGTATTGTAGTAAGTGATTTTATAAGATATACTTATTTAGATTAAGCATAGGTGCATAGAAGAGGACATTGGATTTGGGAGAAAAATTAACTAAAAAAGATATAGAAAAGATAGAAGAAGAGATAAGGCACAGAAAGCTTGTGCTTAGAAAAGATTTGATAGCTGCTGTCAAGGAGGCGAGATCTCACGGAGACTTATCCGAAAACTTTGAGTACTATGCGGCAAAAAGAGAGAAGAATATCAATGAAAGCCGTATCAGGTATTTGGATAAAATGCTCAGATTTTCCGAAGTTGTGGAAGATGAGAGCGGTATGGACGAGGCAGGTCTTAACAAGCTTGTGGAATTATATTTTGAAAATGATGAAGAAGAGATGACTGTAAAGCTTGTAACTCCCATAAGAGGAGCTTCGCTTGACGGTCGTATAAGTATAGAATCTCCTCTGGGAAAAGCACTGATAGGCAAAAAAGCGGGAGATAGAGTAAAGGTCGTTATATCAGACAAGGTTTCATACTATGTGCAGATAAAATCAGTTGTCTTGGATGATGAAGATGATGAAATAAGAAAATTTTAGGAGAAAAGATATGAGATTGGTTATACAAAGAGTAAGTAAGGCAAGCGTTAGTATAGAGAACAAGGTAGTAGGCAGCATAGAGAAGGGGCTTATGGTTTTAGTCGGAGTGGCAGGCAGTGATGATGAGACTATAATCGATAAGTATCTTAATAAACTTATAAAACTTAGAATTTTTGAGGATGAAGCCGGTAAAACCAATAAATCCATAAGGGATGTGGGTGGAAGTCTTTTACTGGTATCACAGTTCACCCTGCTTGCAAGCTGTAAAGACGGCAACAGACCGAGCTTTATAGGGGCAGGAGATCCCAAAGAAGCAAAAAGGCTTTATGAATACATGGTAAGCCGTGCCAAAGAGCAGGGCATAGAGACGGCACAGGGAGAGTTCGGAGCCGATATGCAGGTAGAGCTTATCAATGACGGACCTTTTACAATAGTACTTGATGAGAACAATATATAATAAATTGCTTACAGAACTTTATAGGATACAAATATAGGAGAAAAGATTTGAAGAAGTTAATAACCTTTGATTTGGATATGACACTGTTAAACCATGCAGACTATACCATACCGGAGTCTGCACTTGAGGCAGTGAAAAAACTTAGAGAAAACGGACATATAGTTGCAATAGCAACCGGAAGAAACCTTGAAAACCATGACGGACCGAGCTTTATAGATAAAATCAATCCGCACGCAACCATAGAGCTTAACGGAACTAAGGTTACGATAGACAAAGAAACCGTATACAGGCATTTATTTAATGAGAAAGTTTTGCGTGATTTGATAAAGTTTTGCTTGGATAAGGGATATACTATAGGGCTTGCAGAAAATGATACGGATTATTATTTTAATCAGGAAAAGCTTGTAGAGTGGGATAAAAAGCAGTGGGGAATGTCTCAAAGAAAATTCGGCGATCCCAACAGGATTTTTGAAATGGAAGTAGGTACCTTGGCTTACATAGGAAACCATGTGGGAGCTAAGGACATAGAGTCGAATTTTGAAAGTATACGCTGTCCGCTTTTTGCAGGAGGACTCGGTGCGGATGTTATAGAAGGAGATGTAAGCAAGGAGTCGGGACTGTTAAGACTTAGTAAGCACTATAATATAGACATTAAGGATACGATATCTTTCGGAGATGCCATGAATGATATGGAAATACTAAAAAGAGCCGGTATAGGAGTTGCCATGGGTAATGCACATGATAAGCTTAAAGAAGTGGCGGATATGGTAACTGATGATATAGACAAAGACGGAGTATACAACGCCTGCGTTAAGCTCGGTCTTATATAGGTTGTAAAAAGTATGCTTAAAAAATTATCAAAACTATCTTGGTACTTTAAAGAAAGGGCAGTAATAAATATTATTGCCCTTATAATATTGCTTATAGTTAATTTCATAACCATAGCAGGACCTTTAGTACTTGGAGCGGCGGTTGACAGCATATCCACAGGAGAGATCACAACAAAACTGCTTATGAGCTATGTGCTTAAGCTTAGTGCGTTGGCAGTGAGTGAATACATACTTTCCTGTATATGGTCATATATATTATTTAAGAATGCAAGAATACTTGAATACAGACTGTCAACTTATTTAATGAATAAGATACTGAAGATGCCGAGGACATTTTTTGAAAAGTTCGGCTCAGGAGACTTGATGAACCGGGCAAGCAGCGATATAGAGGCGGTCGGTACTTTTAGCGGTTTCGGTCTTTTGGCACTTTTTGACGCACTGTTTTATTTGCCGCTTATACTTATAGTAATGGGTATAAGAGTGTCTTGGGTCTTGACACTTTACTGTACCATACCGCTTACAATAGTTGCTTTTATGACTAACTATGCCGGGAAATATATCTATGCATTTTTTGTAAGGCAGCAGGAAGCCGGAAGTAACATGAGTGCCAAAGTACTTGAGTATATTAACGGAGTAAGGCTGGTAAGGGCTTATGTACTTGAAGAAAGCAGCCTTAAAGATTTTGAAGAAAGTACAAAGGATGTATATGAAAAGACCCTAAAAGCCGAGATGGTTACGGCTTCTTTTTGGCCCGTATCCAATGTATTTATAGCAATCAGCTATGCCATATCTTTGATCTGCGGCGCAGGTCTGATAAGTTCAAAAGCCATAACACTTGGAGATATGGTAACATTTAATATTTACTTATCCTATCTTATCTGGCCTATGTATGCTATAGGAGAGTTTATAAATGTAGCACATAGAGGAGCGGCTTCTACTGAAAGAATTTATGAAGTTCTTGAGGAAGAAGAAGATGAAAAAATCCATAAAGGAAGACTTATAAAAGATGAATTAGAAACTGTAAAATTTGCAGACTACAGCTTTAAGTATCCTCAGTCTAAGGAAGTGAACTTAAAAAACATCAATTTGCAGATAAGCAGGGGAAGGACTTTAGGGATTGCAGGAAGAACCGGCTCGGGAAAGACAACGCTTATAAGACAACTTTTGCAGGAGTATCCGATAGGAAGCGGAGAGCTTTCAGTAAACCAAGTTAATATAGAAAATCTGCTAAAGCCTGAATTTATGAAAAAAATAGCCTATGTATCTCAAGATAACATTTTATTTTCGGGAAGTATTAAAGACAATATATTATTCGGAAATGAGTTCGCTACAGAAAAAGAATTAAAAAGAGCAATAAACCTTGCCGAACTTGAAAGCGATATAGAAGGCTTTAGCGATAAGGAAGATACTGTAATAGGAGAAAGAGGAGTAAGTCTTTCGGGAGGTCAAAGACAAAGAGTTGCCATAGCAAGAGCACTTATAAAAGATGCCGAGCTTTTGATTTTGGATGACTGTCTGTCTGCGGTTGATGCAAAGACTGAAAGCAGGATCATAAAAAATATTTACGAGCACAGACAGGGTAAAACCAATATTATAACAAGCCACAGACTATCTGTACTTGTGAATGCGGATAATATTATAGTACTCGATAAGGGAGTTATAACAGAGGAAGGAACACACCTGCAGCTTATAAACAAAGATACATGGTATGCAAAGCAGTACAGAATACAGGAATTGGAAGAGGAAGATGATGACTAACAAAAAAGAAGGTAAGGAAAAAGCGATAAAGCTTGATATCAAAAGACTGGCAGCTTATGCTCTGTACTTTAAGAAAAATCTTTGCCTCGGACTTATATTTTTGCTTATTGCTATGCTTGCACAGCTTTTAGCGCCTATAGTCATAAGAAACATAATGGATCATGAGCTGGTTAAACAGCCTATAGTTATAAGCTTGGTTATTAAACTTTCCGGAATTTATATACTGCTTACAGCATTGGAGTCCGCTTTTCAGTATCTTAGCGGAGTTGAACTTAGAATTACGGCTATGAAGATAGTATCAAAGATGAGAATAGATCTTTATAAAAAAATACAAAGTCTGGAGCTTAGTTTTTTTGACAACAGTGCCGGAGGGCAGATAGTATCCAAAATCATGAACGATACCGAGGCGGTGCAAAATCTGTATGTCAAGGTTATGGGGCAGATCATGATCAGTATATGCTATATCATAGGAGTGCACATAGCATTATTTATTATAAGTACGGGCTTTGCCTTAAGTATACTTATGATTTTGCCCTTGATCATATTTTTAGTATATTTTTATAACAAGAAGGCAAAACAGTATAACAATATCATAAGAAATAAGCTTGGAAGTATGAATGCCTTTATCAATGAAGCAATACAGGGTATGTCCATAGTGCAAGTGTTCGGAAAGCAGGAGAAACTTAAAAAAGACTTTGATGAAATTACTAAAGAAAGTTACAGACAAAAAGAAAAACTGCTAAAGCTTAATGCAAGCTCCACTTATACAGGAGTAGGTATAATCAAGAATATAGCCTATGTAATTATGATATATTACTTCGGAAGACTTTTCCTAAGTACCAAATCACCTACTTCTGTAGGTATGCTCTATGTGTATATAGGCTATATAGGTATATATTTTCATCATCTGACACAGATAATGGAGCAGATCTCGGAAATGGAAAAGTCCGGTGTTGCCGCAAGTCATGTATTTGAACTGCTTGATAAAAAATCAATCATTCCCGGAAGTAAAGAAGTTAGCGATATTAAGGGGGCTGTCAGTTTCAAGTCCGTAAGTTTTTACTATAAAGAAGGCGAGTATGTATTAAAGGACATTAATATAGAGGCAAAAAAAGGTGAAACCATAGCCTTGGTCGGACATACCGGATCGGGGAAAAGCTCTATTATGAACCTTTTGCTTAAGTTTTACAGTCCGCAAAAAGGAGAGATCTACATAGATGGTATGGCTCTTAAGGAGCTTAATGAAAAGTCTGTAAGAAAGTTTATGGCAATAGTATTGCAAGAGCCTTTTCTTTTTACCGGTAGCATACTAAGCAATATAACACTGGGAAATGAAAATATAACAAGAGAAAAAGCACTTAAGGCACTTGAACTTTTGGGAGCGGGAGATTTTATAAGCTCATTAAAAGAGGGCATAGATACTGAGGTGGTAGAAAGAGGTCAGACGCTTTCCTCAGGTCAAAGACAGCTTATATCATTTGCCAGAGCCTTAGCCTATGACCCGAAAATACTTATACTTGATGAGGCGACAAGCTCCGTAGATACCGAAACCGAGCAAGTAATACAAAAGGGTATGCAGGTACTTATGCAGGGCAGAACTACATTTATCATAGCACACAGACTCTCAACCATAAGAAGTGCCGACAGGATATATATGCTTGAAAAGGGGAAGGTAATAGAAAGCGGCACACATGAGGAGCTTATAAATAAGCATAAAAAGTACTATGATATGTATAGAACGCAAAGACTGAGGGTAGAGGCGGATGCACCGGCTCAAACTCCCCGACAAATTAATTAATCTTCATCAAAAAAATGCGTTACAGTTCAGGTAGGTCATTCATCTTCGTCAAAAAGACTAAAAATATTTCATTTTTATCTATAAATTAGACGAAGATGAATTCCGGCGGTAGCCTGATAGATATACATGTATAATATACA
>ERZ773070.1504-NODE-1504-length-14307-cov-3.107073_pt1 | contig 14307 bp, 14 predicted proteins | sample MGYA00580618_ERZ773070 | MGnify/ENA primary metagenome ERZ773070 (study PRJEB29015, sample SAMEA2738023) | human oral metagenome | biome: human oral; feature: human-associated habitat; material: dental | place: China | collected 2019 ...
CATGCGCGCCGCGTAGATGTATGAGGCATAGACGCGGTATTTCTCATCGTCCGCCTCCACCCATTTTGCCTCGATAAAGCGGATAATTTCTGCCTTTGTAATCTTGGATTTTTTAAGCAGCGATCTGTCTAAGAAGACGCCGATTTCCTCCATTATTTTTGCGCGTTTATTCCTACTCCTTTATAAATTTTTTGCCGATCTGCCTTACGGTCTGAAAATAATCGCCGAATTTTTCCTCTACTTGTTCGAAATTTTATCGGCACTGATACCACTTTGAGCCGGAATTTTACCTTGCTCGTTTCTTTGCTTGAGCTGTCCGCACGCTGCACTGATATCTAGCCCCTTGCTCTGGCGGATCGTGCAAGTAATGCCGTGCGCGCATAGATAGTCTTGAAATTTCACCATATTTTCGGGGCTTGGTCTGCCAAAGCTCGAGCCTTCGTGCGGATTAAAATAGATCAGATTTACTTTTGCGCGAATGCCGTGCAGAAGCTTTACTAGCGTTTTGGCATCGCTTGAGCGGTCATTTATCCCATCGATCATTAGATATTCAAACATCACCCGCTTTCGCAGATCGATTGGGAACTCGCGCACCGCCTGCATGATCGATGCAATATTGTAGGCACGATTTATCGGCATTAGTTTTTCACGCAGTTCGTCATTCACTGCATGCAGCGAGATCGCGAGTAGCACGCCAAGATCCATTTCGCCAAGCTTTTTTATCTGCGTAGAAAGTCCGCTTGTACTTATCGTTTGGCGACGCGGCGCTATTGCGAGTCCGTCGTTTTCTTTTAAAATTTGCACGGCTTTGGCAACGTTGTCTAGGTTATTAAGCGGTTCGCCCATCCCCATATATACGACATTGACGCGGCGCTCGTACGGGATCGCGTTCATTTTTTTGATGAGCCAAATTTGAGCCACGATTTCGCCTGGAGTTAAATTCCGTACGAAGCCACCTTTTGCTGTCAGACAGAAGCTACAGCCGATTTTGCAACCTACTTGCGAACTTACGCAGATTGAGTAGCGCGCGTGTCTTATAATTTTTTCGTTTTCATCTCTCAGCTCATCCTTCATCGGCAGCAGGACACTTTCGATCGTCTTGCCGTCTTTGAGAGCGAAAAGGTATTTGATACTACCATCGCTACTTGTTTCGGATCTGACGCATTCAAGCGGGTCTAAATAAAAATTTTCGGCCAAACTTTGACGGATCTCTTTTGGTAGATTTAGCATTTGTGCAAAGTTATCTACATTCTTTTTGTAAATCCATTCGTAAATTTGTTTGGCTCTAAATTTTGGTTCGACGAAATTTTCAAGCTCTTTCATCGTAAAATCAAAGATGTTTTTCAAATTAATGCCTTAGTTTTTAGATATTTAGTTAAATTTTCTTTTGCAGCGGCGTGATTTTTTAAAAAATCCGTGTGAGCATTTGAATCACAAAAATTCGTCGCACAAAAAATTCCGTAAGCGGGAATTTGAAATTTTTGTGCTACCTTGAGAACCGCAAAAAATTCCATATTTTCTAAAAAATAACCTCGCTCAAAGAATTTTAACGCGGATTTTTTATCGGTCGTGATAAAAGTTGAGCTATTAGTTATTGTTTCATATGAAACATTGGTAGAATTCCTAGCTAGAATTTCATAGTTAATTGGAGAGTATGAAAGTTCATAAAGCGCCGATATCTCGCAGTTTGCAGCCGATCTGCTTTCATAAATTTTTAGAATTTCACCCTCTTTGTATAGCCCTGCAGAACCCACGAAAATGATTTCACTCGGCAAGCTTTGCCTATTTTCGCATAAAAATTTAGTCAAATTTATACTCATATCCACTAGCCCTACACCCATAGGCAGGGCAAAATCAAAAATTTCATTTCGTCCGGCAGAGATTATCATTTACGCATTCACGCTTTCATTATTTTTCACTAATCATAGCAAAATGACGATAAATTTAAGGCTAAATTTTGAAATTTTTTCGTCGTAAAGTATCGGATGAAATTAAAATAAATCGAGTAAATATCTATGAGAGCTGTACCTTTATCTTCCATAATGGTAGTAGTGCAGGTGGCGGGTAGAAGATGGAAAAGTATCATAAAAAAAGCTTATAATTTAGCTAAAACGAAGAAATTTTATCTAAGCAAAAACGATGCTTGCAAAAAACTTGCAAGATAATAAAGGCTGAAATAAAATTAATTGTTTAGTCGCTTTGACAGCTAAGTTTCAACCCCACGGTATAAACCTGACTAAATTTACAGTCTCACTTCAATATTTTGTTCTCGCAAATACGCTTTTAGTGCCTTGATTTCGATTTCTCTGAAGTGAAAAATTGACGCTGCCAAGCATGCGTCCGCGCCCGCTAAAAATGCGTCTTTGAAGTGCTCCATTTTACCCGCACCGCCGCTTGCGATCACAGGGATATCAAGCGCGCTAAAAATCCGCGTCAAATTTAGCTCAAAGCCGTTTTTAACGCCGTCGCAGTCCATCGACGTGAGCAAAATTTCGCCCGCACCGCGCTCCTGCGCCTCTTTCGCCCAAGCAAGCGCATCCCTGCCGGTATCCAGCCTACCGCCGTTTATAAACACACTATAGCCGCAAGGCTCGCCGTTCCCAGTTAAAATTTCATCCTGCGGAGCGCGTAAAATTTTGCCAAAATTTCGAGTCTCACTGCCTAAATTTGTGTCTGGATTTCGCATGTCGCCGTGTAAATTTCCGTTTAAATTCCTCGCCGCGCCATATAAATTACCGCGCGAAATTTCACTAGAATTTCGTTTTGCGTCGATCGCGATCACGACGCACTGCGAGCCGAATTTATTTGCCGCTTCGTCTATCAAATTTGGATTTTTTATCGCGGCGGAGTTGAGGCTGATCTTGTCGCAGCCGACGTTTAGCAGGCGCGAGATATCATCGATCGTGCGTATGCCGCCACCCACGGTCAGCGGGATAAAAAGCTCGCGCGCGACACGTTCTACGACATCTACGATCGTATCGCGCCCCAGATGCGACGCCGTGATGTCAAGGAAGCACAGCTCGTCCGCGCCCTCCTCGTTGTAGCGTTTGGCTATCTCGACCGGATCGCCCGCATCCACGAGACCTACGAAATTTACGCCCTTTACCACGCGTCCGTCTTTGACGTCTAGGCACGGGATTATGCGTTTTGCAAATCTATTCAAAGCAGCTCTTTAAAATAAAATTTTTTATGATTTTAGCCAAATTTTACTTAACATAATGACTTTATAAGTAAAATTTGGCTAGACTCTCGCGATGATTAGGGCGAAAAAAGAGTTCGGGCAAAATTTTTTAAAAGACGAAGCCGTTTTAAGCAAGATCATCCAAGCGATTCCCGAGAACATGCAAAATGTCGTTGAAATCGGGGCTGGCTTAGGTGATTTAACTCGCAAGCTTTTGGAATTTTACAGATTAAAAAGTTTCGAGATAGATGAAGATTTATATCAAATTTTAAGCGCTAAATTTGCGCAGCAGATCGCTAGCGGCGAGCTTGAGCTCGTTTTGGGCGATGCTTTGCGGATTTGGCAGCAGCGGGGTCTTGGCTGCGGCGAATATTTTTTAGTCGCAAATTTGCCCTACTACGTCGCTACAAAGATGATTTTGCAGGCGATCGACGATGAGTTATGCAGCGGATTTTTGGTGATGATCCAAAAGGAGGTCGCTTTAAAATTCTGCGCTAGAGCCGGGCAGAGCGATTTTAGCGCTCTTTCGATCCTGGCGGATCTTGCGGGCGGTTGCGAGCTTCTATTCGACGTTGAGCCTGGCTGCTTCGAGCCTGCGCCGAAGGTAACTTCGTCGGTGATCAGGCTCGTAAAGGGCAAAAATTTCAAGCCCGGTGCCGAGGAAAGCGCGGAGAGTCTCGGCGTAAAAAGTTGCGCTCAGCTCCAAAGTCTCGATGAATACGAGAAATTTAAAAGCTTTTTGCGCGTATCTTTCAGTGCGCCGCGAAAGACGCTTATTAAAAATTTAAGCGCAAAATTTGATAGAGGCTTAGCCGAAGAGATCTTTTTAAATTTGAAAATTCCGCCCACGGTTCGGGCGCACGAGTTAAATTCCACCCTTTTTTTAGAAATTTTTAAAAATTTAAAGGCAAAAGATGGAAGAAAACAGAAATGAAAACGGCGTCGAACGACTCAAAAAAAGCAATCGCTATAAAAAACGCAAGGAAAATCTAAAAAAATCTATCGCGAGTGAGGGCTCTGCGGGCGGCGCGGAATTCGGCGGCGAGCATGAAAACGGCTCTCGCAAAAATAAAGGCGCGAAAAACGGGCAAAATTCCGTTCGTTCAAAGGGTTCAAAAAACGGCTCTCATAAGGGATCAAATTCTGCGGGTGGTTCGTCAAACGGCAGTTCAAACGCCGTGCATTCAAATGGCGCGAATGGTGCGCATTTCGGCGGCGCATACCCAAAAAACAACGAAAACGGCGCGGGCGGTTCAAATTTAAACCGCGACGGTCGTACAAAATCAAATAGCAGCAGCGCAAAAGGCGCAAATCCTAGCGCCGCAGACGATGCAAGCTCCGCAGACGCTCAGAAAAAGAAAAAGCATAAAAAGCGCTCAAATATGCCAAAAAGTCTTACTGGCAACGAGCCGTGGCAAAAGGCGATGGACGATGCGATCGCGCAAAACAAGCTGATCCACGAGGAGCGCCTGCACCCGCTTAAAGACGCTAATCGCAGCGATGAGACGGTGCGTATCACGCCGCTTGGCGGACTGGGCGAGATCGGCGCGAATATGACCGTTTTTGAGACCAATACGAGTGCGATCATCGTCGATGTGGGCATGAGCTTTCCAGAGGAGAGTATGCTTGGCGTGGACATTTTAATCCCCGACTTCGATTATGTTCGCAAGATAAAAAACAAGATCAAAGGCATCATTATCACCCACGCGCATGAGGATCATATCGGCGCGATGCCATATTTTTTCAAAGAATTTCAATTCCCGATCTACGCCACGCCGCTTCCTTTAGGGATGATAAGCAATAAATTTGAAGAGCACGGCCTTAAAGCTGAGCGCAGCTACTTCCGCCCCGTGCAGAAGCGCCAGCTTTATCAGATCGGTGATTTTGAGGTCGAGTTTATCCACATAACGCACTCGATTATCGATGCAAGCGCGCTTGCGATCACGACGAAGGCGGGCACGATCATCCACACGGGCGATTTTAAGATCGACCACACGCCGATTGACGGCTATCCGACCGATCTGAACCGCCTGGCGTATTACGGCGATCGCGGAGTTATGCTTTTGATGAGCGATAGCACAAATTCGCACAAAGAGGGGATCACAAAGTCCGAAAGCTCGGTAGGAAAGACCTTTGATACAATATTTTCGAGCTGTAAGGGGCGCGTGATAATGAGCACCTTCAGCTCAAACATCCACCGCGTCTATCAGGCTATCGAGCGCGGCGTAAAATACGGCCGCAAGGTCTGCGTCATCGGACGAAGCATGGAACGAAATTTATTTACCGCGATGGAGCTTGGCTACGTAAATTTAGACAAAAAGATCTTCGTCGATGCCGATCAGGTCTCCAAATACCCAGATAATGAGGTTTTAATCGTTACTACCGGCTCGCAGGGCGAGACGATGAGCGCGCTGTACCGCATGGCGACGGACGAGCACAAATACATTAAAATCAAATCCACCGATCAGGTAATCATCAGCGCCAAAGCAATCCCCGGCAACGAAAGCAGCGTCTCGACCGTACTTAACTACCTGCTAAAAAGCGGCGCAAAGGTCGCGTATCAGGACTTCAGCGAGATACACGTAAGCGGGCACGCCTCGATCGAGGAGCAAAAACTCATGCTGCGCTTGATAAAGCCAAAATTTTTCCTACCCGTGCACGGCGAGTATAATCACATCGTAAAGCACAAAGAGACTGCGATGGAGTGCGGCATCGAGGAGAAAAATATCTATTTGATGAACGACGGCGATCAGATGGAGGTTTGCGAAAAATATCTAAAGCGCGTCAAGACCGTCAAGACGGGCAAGGTCTTCATCGACAACCAGATCAACAAGCAGATCTCTGATGAGATCGTCAAGCACCGCCAAAATTTAGCCGACGCGGGCGTTGCGGTCATCATCGCGCAGATCGACAAAAACGAAAAGAGGCTCATCCAGACACGCGTCATCACCTACGGGCTCGTCGCCGATAACCAAACGGCGCACTTTACCAAGGAGATGCAGGGCATCATCGAGCAGTTTTTAGCAAATTTAAAAGATGAAATTTTGCTCGATCACTGGGCACTGGAGGGTAAGATCCGCCAGGCCGTGCGAAAGCATATCTTTAGAAAGATCAAAAAATATCCGACCATTGTGCCGGTGATCTATTTGATGTAAGCGCGCTAAATTTAGCGCGCAAGGAGGCTTTGATCTGCAGCGGACGAATGAAATTTTATGGCGCCTGCGAGCTTTTGGGTGTGGAATTTTGCGATGTGAGTGACTTTTGCGACGCGGAATTTTAAAGCGGCTAGTAAAATTTGAGCGCAAATTTCGGCGTAAAGCAAAATTTAAAGAGCATCTAGCAAGCCAGCAGCTATACGAACGAAGCGGCGCAGAATTTCGCGGATTAAAATTTTATGGCGCAAATTTCGATCTATTCGTTTTATAACATTTCGCGCGAGCTTTACAAAATAAAATTTTAGTGCGCCTCGCTCTAAATAACGATAGAGCTTTCAAATGCAGGCGGAATTTTTAAGTGCAAACTTTCTTGCTTTCAGCGAGAATGAGCTTAAGCCTTAGGCTTTAGCGCATTAGCTCAAGCAAATTCGCTCTAAGCCTTCATACTCCCCGTATCTTTAAATCTTTGATGCCACGACAGCGCCTCGCTTAGGATGTGCGGAGTATGCCCCGCACAGGGCTGCGCACATGCCCGCTCGAAATAATCTCTCAGCGCGTCTTGGTAGGTGGGATGTGCGATACTTATCATCGCGCGAGCCCGCTCACGAGGGCATTTACCGCGCAGATCGGCGATGCCGTATTCGGTGATGATGACCTGGGTGTCGTGCTCGGTATGATCGACGTGGCTCACGAATGGCACGATAGCGCTGATCGCGCCGCCTTTAGCGAGCGACGGGCTAAGAAATAGCGACAAATATCCGTTGCGAGCGAAGTCACCGCTACCGCCGATGCCATTTTTCATCTGCGAGCCCATGACGTTAGTGGAGTTTACATTGCCGTAGATATCTGCCTCCAGCATGCCATTCATCGACACGACGCCGAGCTTTCTGATGAGCGCTGGCGAGTTGGAGACGTCTTGTGAACGCAGTATGATGTGCTTGCGGTAGAAATCGATGTTTTTTTGAAATTCCTCGACACCTGCGGGGCTAAGCGATAGCGCTGTGGCACTTGCAGTGCCTACGACGCCTCTTTTGATGAGATCTAGCATGCCGTCTTGGATCACCTCGGAGTAGCACTGCAGCCCTTGGTAGCCAGCATTTTGTAGTGAGCTAAGCACGGCGTTAGCGACGTTGCCGATACCCGATTGTAACGGCAGTAGCTTCTTTGCGGGAAGTCTGCCGCAAGCCTCCTCGTTTTTTAAGAATTTTACGACATTGCGCCCGATCGCACTTGAAATTTCATCCACGGCGGTGAAATTATTGACGCGATCATGCGTCCTAGCCTCTATGACAGCGACTACTTTGGCAGGATCTACATGCATGTAAGGGCTGCCTACGCGATCGCCTACGTGCTTGATCGGCAGATCCTCAGCATGCGGCGGCAGGCGCAGATCCGTAACGTCGTGAATACCCTCCAGTTCAAGCGGCTGATAGTAATTCACTTCTAAAATCACGCGATCGGCGATATCGAGCCAGGCTTGGTTGTTGCCTAGCGACGTGGACGGCACGAGCACGCCGCTTTCTTTAATCGCCACTACTTCGATCACGGCAAAGTTTAGATGTGGAAAAAAGCCAGCTTTAAGCTGCGCGGCAAGGCTTGATAGATGCACGTCCGCGTATCGCACGGCGCCACTATTTATCGCACGGCGCATATCGGCATCCGTAAAAAACGGCACGCGAAAGCTCACGGCACCTGCTTTTGCCAAAACTCCGTCTAAAAGCGGATCGGTCGATGCGCCCGTAAAAATTTCGATTTGATAGGGCTCGCCTTTTTCGTGCAGCGTTGTCGCTCGTTGCGCCAGAGCCTGCGGCAGCGCTAGTGCGCAGCCCGCCCCAACAAAGCCGCTAAAGCCCACCGATGCGCCATTTGGGATCAGTTCGCAGGCTTTCTCGGCGCTCATAATTTTTGATTTTAGATATTCGTTTTGCACGCGTGAGTTCATTTTCCGTCCTAGCCGTGATTTGGGCGAAATTATAATATTTTTGCGCTAAATTTCAAAATCCTAAAATTTTGGCGTAAGCTAGAGCTACAGAGCAAAATATGGGGGGCGGTCGGTTGGGATACGCCGCAAACGCTTCCGATCAGACTTTTTGCTTCGGCGGTTTGCAATACCCGCTTGCACAAGCGCTCGGTAAATAGGGTTTTAGCGTGATTGAAGCTTAGTTTATAGTCTTGCCACGATACCATTAAACGTTCATCGCGCGCCGAATTTTGCGGAATTTAGGCGCAAAATTTCATCGCATAATTTTGTGAGCTGCGATATTTAAATTTAAGCTTCCTTTTGCAATTTAATCGCTCACCGCACTTAAATTTAAATCCCCGTTTCGCAATTTTAAAATAGATATTTTAAAATTTATCGCTCGTGGCGTTTAAATTCTGCGTCTAGCGAGCCTTGAGTCTACATTTGAAATTACATCGCTTGCGATGCACGCATTTGCCTGTTACGCTTGAATTTTAATCCGCATTAATTGAAATTCTAGCTGCTTAAAATTATCGCCTCCTCGCACAAGACGGCAGTTTAAAATTTAAAATTTCTCGCTTTTTTTGGGAGCGGCTCGACATAGATACGTAAAATTTTGATAAATTTACGCTTGCAAAATTCTAAACATTATATCATCGTCACGACTAAATTGCAGATTTGTTTAAATTCTAGTTCTTAAAATTTTAGCCTGACCGTCACGCACGATTTGCAATTCAAAGAGCCTTGCCGCGTAAATTCTAATCTCTCTGAGCCCAAAAATTGACGCCGCTTAATACATGAATTTAAACGCGTTTTGGAATTCAAAATTTAGCCCGCCTTGTTACCATTTTCGGTCGAGCTCTATAAAATTTCGGCAAATTTTATACTTGCAAAATTTTAAAATTCTATCGCCGCAAAATAGGGCAAAATTTCATCTCTGCGGCTTGCCGTCGCCGAATTTTGCGACTATCTCCTCGCTGCAGCTCTCCTTGGGCGCCCAGCCTTCGCGCTTCATTCGCGCCAGATTGTCGCACGCCTCCCGCGAGCCGTCCTCGCAAAGCTCGTCGTATATCACGAGGCTGCGGCACTGCCCGCTCGCGAAACTCTCCAGCGCCGCGGCGTTGCCTAGACAGGCTCGCTCGCGCAGATCGCTCATAGCGCGTTTGCCTGTGCCGCTCATTTTATCTCCCTGCTTCCGCTCGGCGAGGGTGGCGAGCTCGCACGCGTCTGCGAAAAAGCCCTGCGCTTTGAGGCGGTTTCGCACGACGCCGCGACCGCCCAGCTCGTATCTCATCGCCGCTTCGTAGCATGCGGCGGCGTCCTTTTTGCTGCATTTTGCTAAAAGCGCGCCAGTTTTTGCGCCGCTAAATTTAAACTCTTTGGCTTCGCTGCCCGCGCTTGCCAAACTAAGCGCCAGCGCTGCCGCCAGCGTAAGCTTTAAAGCTTTCATCTTTGCTCCTTTTGATTTTGTTTATCCGCTCGCTAGCCCCGATTTACTGCTTCATTGCGCCGCACCCGTCGCCCGCTAAAATTTAAAAGGCTCACGCGCCTTATTCGCGATCGAAGCTTGGAATTTTATCGCCTCTGCCGCGCTAATTTTTCGGCAGCAGATCGAGCACCGCGCAGGCGCGCTTGTTGTGCATTTTGCACGCCCTGTCTAGCGCCTGCCCCGAGAGCTCGAAGCTCTGAGGGGTACCGATTCCTTGGAGATATTTGACTGACAGCTCGTAGCAAGCTTCGCTACTGCCGGCATCGCACTGCTCGCGAAAAAGCTCAAACGACGCCACGACGTCCTTCTCCACGCCCAAGCCCCGCCCTAGCGCATCTGCGTAGAAAAAGCACGACAGCTGATCTTTGCGCTCGCAGCCGCTTTTCAGACCGCGCGCGACGCGCTCGCAGGAGCCTTCGTCGCTTTTTACGATGCAGCTTTGCAGATCCGCCCGCGAAATTCCGTCCGTTTGGATGACCGCATCGGCGCTGCTTTGCGAGCCGGCGCTTGCTTCGCCGCTCTTTATAAAGCGCGCGCTTGTGGTCTCGCCGATACTCGTTGTTTTGTCCGTTTTGCCCGCCGCAGAAATTTTATCTACTCGCGCGCTCTCGTCGCAGTTTGCCGCAATGGCGCAAAATATCGCCAAAAATAGAAATTTTTTCATACCCGCCTCCGTTAAATTTAGTGCCATTTTAATTAAAAATGCTGAATTTAATGAAAATGCGCCTCTGCCCTAAATTTCAGCTTTGTGTCGCAATGTGTTTAAAGCGCGAAATTTAAAGCGCGGCGCCAAAGCGATCGATCACAGGCTTTTTAGTGCCGCGAGTACATTTTGCGCGTCCTGCTCGGGTTCAGCGATGCGGCTAAAGCGCTTTATCTCCTTGCCGTCTTTAAAAATCAGGGTTTGGCGGTGGTAAAATTTCTTCCCGTCGCCGGTAGTGAAGGTTTCGAGCCCAAGCGGCACTTCAAGCTCGAATTTTTCGTCGTTTATGAACTCAAACGAGGCGCCCGTAGCGCGCTTAAACTCGCTCGTGCCCGCCTCGCCCATGCTGCCTACGGCGATAAGCTCGAAGCCGAGGGCTTTTATCTGCGCAAGCGCGCTCTCGTAGGCCTTGCACTGAAGCGTGCAGCCCGTAAGCCCCGCCACGTCGCGCAACTCTGCGGGCAAAAATTTGCCGCTGTCGCCCATTTTCGGATAGGTAAAAACCACGCAATTTTTCGGTAAATTTATCATCTCTCGCCTTTTGATCGAAATAGGTCGCAAAAATAGCATAAAAAATCTTAAACCCGCTTAACGGATGAAATTTTGCAGCCTCTTGATATCATTGACGAACTGCGTTTGAATGAAGAACTTTTTGACGGCGTAAGCAAGAGCGGCGAGCCCGCAGGTAAAATTTCACCACCAAACAAACGGGAGCTAAAAATATTGCGAGACAAAAATCTCAGCGAGCATACGCGGAAATTCCTGCTGAATATGGAGAGCTTTTACGACGGATACGACGTCGAACCCTATACCTGCGAAGTCGCCGTATCGCCCAAAATTTTAAAATTTTTCGAAGCAAAGAAGTTTTTTCGCTCGCAAAAGATCGAAGGTAAATTTAAAAACGGCTGGAGCCGCCTAAGCTACGCGATCAGCAGTGACGATATGATTTTGATGCTCGCGCAAAGATTTTTTCCGCATTTCGTGATTCTCTCTCCGCGCACCGCCCGCAAAAAATTCGACGCTCAAATCCGCGAGTATCTGCAAAATGAGAAGCTTGAATTCGATTAAAATTTAAACGCATTTTTATGTAGCGCTAGCCTGGTTTCAAATGGAATTAAATTTAATGTTCCTTCAGATTTTGCTTTTAAATACTCTTGAACACTTTTTAAATCATATTCTTCTTCAATCTTTTCAAATATAATATTTTTAATATATTGAGATAAATTTATCTCTTTACTTTTAACATAATTTTTTAGTATTTCTTCTTCTTCATCATTAAATCTAATTGAAACAACTGACATATAATCACCTCTTTATTATCTAGTTGTTTACATTGTAATACTTTTTAAAAATAAAGTCAATTTTTATTCTCAATACCTAATACTATCTTTTATAAATTTTTCCCAAAAACTTTCATGTGTTAAATCTTTTAATTCTTTTTTCAATTTTTCTACATCATCTTTTCTGCCTTCAATTTTGGCTTTTTGGATAGCTTTTTCTAGTTCATTTATAACTCTTTCTTTTTCCATTTTTCTAAATATATCAGAATTATTAGGAACAAAATTCATAAATATCACTCCCTTTTTTTACTTACCATCTGCTTGTAGTAGAAGCATATAAAGGAGAAACTACATCACTATTTTCTTCTTCTGTTGCTATTTCTTCAAGTATTATATTAAGTTCATTAAACATTTGTTTCTCAGTAGGTAAAATAATTTTCTCTCTCTCACTAGCTATTAGCTCAATAATAGGTTCTATTAAATTTCTAGCAAAGCTTCTACGACTTAAAGAAGCATACATATCTTTTAATAAACTTCCATCAACCTTATCTTGTAACTTACTTACAGCTTTATCAGCTTCTTTTTTATTTATTAAATATTCATTAGCTACATCAGCAAAAACACTTTCTAAGATTCTAACCATTTCATCAGCATCTTCTTCAATAAAAGTATCTAAAGCAGCTTTAGTTGCAGATTGAGCAACACTTCCACCAGCAAGAGCTCCTGCTATTCCTCCAACTATTCCTCCAATAGCAGTTCCAATAAATGGAACAAATGAGCCTGCAGCTGCTCCCGCAGCTGCTCCTCCAACCCAACCAGCTGTACCACCAGCTACACCAGCTGCTGTAGTTGTTATATTTTTAAATAGTTGAGCTCCAGAAATTCTTCCTCTGAACATATCAGCTACATCAAATGTTGATAATATAGCTATTGTAATTCCACCTGTAATTAAATTTCCTCTTAAAAGTTTTGAAGCACTTTTCATAGCTGCTGCTCCATAAATATTTTTACCACTTCTAAAAGCATTTACTAAAAATGCAGAAGCTTTTGGTCCCATACCTTTTATAATAACATCTGTTGTTCCTACAAGCATACTATTTATAGCAGTTCTTGATAGTTGACTTGCAAGTATAGCACTAACAAATGATAATCCACCAACTTTAAGTCCTGTGTAAGTAGCATTTTTTAGAGCCATATCAAAATCTTCACCATTCCAAATAGAAGTTGCAAATGCTATAGCTGCACTTATTCCCATAGCTTGAGTTGCAATAATAGTACCATTCTTAGCATCAAAAATTATTCCATCAACAGTTCCAAATCTAGCAATATTCTTGGCTTGTTGATATGTAACAGAACCTTTTTTTACTAAATTTTTTGCTTCATTTGGATCTGTTATTCCTGGAACTTTACCTTCTTGAATTTTTTTAGCCATAGCTTTTATAGCTTCATCATACATATCAGATGGAACTTCAATAGTCATATTTTTATAATTTCCATTTGCATCTTTGTATGAATATTTAAATTCTCCAATGTTATCAAAACATTCATTAATACATTTTTGAGGACTAGCACAATATTTTGTCTGTATATATTCTCCATTAACTATTCTATCTGGACCATTTTTTACATTATTATCTCCAACCAACTCAGCTTCTTTCCCAGATAATATATCAGATAAATGATTTGCTCTTTCAGCTGTAAAACCGTGTCCTTGTTTATTATTAACTATTTTATCCATACTATAATTAGTTGCTGCATTACTCACATTTGAAAATATTCCACCTGCTATTGTAGCTCCACTTAATCCTTTATTTCCATTTACTTGTAAATTATTGTATTCTTTAAAAATTTCTTCTAATATTGCTAATAAAATTTTCTTTAATCCTTCAACTTTCCAAGGAGAAGTTATAAAATATTTCTTCCCTCCTTTTACTGTTATTTCTAAATCTTCTCTAACTAAATCTACTTTTAATATATCTTGATATGCAATTTTATTTTTAAAATTAAAATATTCATTTGATGAACTTGAGTTAGAGAAGTCACTAAAAGCTTTATGTACTAAACTCAAATCTATATATAGGTATTTTTCTGTAAAAGCAAAACTATTTTGATAGTTATTCATAAAAAATGCTGAAATATCTTTTATCTTAAGTTCAGAAATAATTTTTGGATTTTTTAATTCATATGGTAAATCCTCAAAATCGTTATATAAAAACCCATAATAAGCTCCTTTATTATTTGTGTGATCAACAATACTATTTTTTAAGCTTTCAATGTAAATAAATGTTTTAAAATTCTCTTTCATTAATTTCACTTCCTTTTAATTTTTTATTTTTTTAATCAATTTAATACTTCTATTTTTTACATTTAATAATTTTTATGATTTCTCCCCTCTCCTTTCAAAATAAAATGAATATATTAATTTTAATTGCTAACTTTGTTCTATATTTCTATTATACAAAATACAAGCGACATATTTTGTCATAACAAAAATATTTTTTTTATTTTTATTTTTTTATCATTACATTGTTAATATTAT
>ERZ773070.1505-NODE-1505-length-14306-cov-7.272963_pt1 | contig 14306 bp, 13 predicted proteins | sample MGYA00580618_ERZ773070 | MGnify/ENA primary metagenome ERZ773070 (study PRJEB29015, sample SAMEA2738023) | human oral metagenome | biome: human oral; feature: human-associated habitat; material: dental | place: China | collected 2019 ...
GGCGTGCGGGTGGAGATATTTACGAACAGCCTAGGAGTGCGTGTGCCGTCCCCCGTGTCTTTAGTGTGACGCGGGATTTTCGCGCATTGCTGTGTCATATCGTCGGACACTGCGGTCGACGTAGGTTTCATCTACGCCTTCCCTTGTGTTCTCTTGTGCCGCGCGCATGATATTGCACTCTTTCTGATATGCCCCGCGGACAACGGGACTTTCTCACATATCGCATCCGCCTTTAACCTCCGCTGCACCTAGAGAATACAAGGTGCAGCGGAGGTTTTTACTTTTTGTGGTTTGAAAAACATTTGTTCATATAAAACAGGCGTGAGTATCTTCTCTTGAAAATAACAGAAAAATTATTACCTAGTACTAAAAATCTAATCCGATTAACATTGTATTTCCAAACATCACGGGGTATGATAAAGACAATCCAAGAGGAAAGCACAAGGTGCGAAAAGGAAACAAGGACACTTTCGCGGCCGGCAATCCTTTTGGAACACGATCAGATTCTATGGATCAAAAGGAGGAGTTTATCATGAAAAAGACTCTCGTATCCGCACTGGCGACGGCACTCGTTGTCGGTGCAGCAAGCACAACGTTCGCCGCGTCCAATCCGTTCTCCGATGTTCCCCGTGACCACTGGGCATACGATGCCGTAACCAAACTTGCCGCTGACGGCGTTGTCGAGGGGTACGGCGACGGTACATTCCGCGGTGACCGCAACATCACGCGTTACGAGATGGCACAGATGGTCGCAAAGGCGATGGCAAAGGGCGATCTCTCTGCATCGGACCGTGCTCTCGTTGACCGCCTTGCTGCTGAGTTCGCGGATGAACTCAACAACCTCGGCGTCCGCGTCTCGAACCTCGAGCGCAACGCTGACATGGTGAAGTGGAACGGCAAACTCCGTTACACCTATGAGAACATTCGCCGCGAGAACCTGCATCGTGACCGCGATAATGGCGTTGTTCTCTTCCGTCTCGATCCGACGGCTGAGGTCAATGATCATTGGCATGTCAAGGCACGTCTCGATGCGACGACCAGCCTGAGAGATGACCGCGGCACAGGCACAAACCATGACAAGGACAAGGTCACGCTGAAGCGTGCCTATGCACAGGGCGACTACACGAACTTCCAGGTGAAGCTCGGCAAAATGGATCTCCTCACGCCGGAGGGCAACTATCAGGCACCGGGCGCGATCGTCTATGATGGCAACTTCTCGGGCGCACAGGTCAGCTTTGGTAAGGATCTCAAGGGGATTCTCCAGGCAGGACGTGTCCGCGATCATGCCGCAACGAACCGTCTTGACTCGGCACCTGGTACGACACTGAATACGGACTTCGATGATACGGCGAACTTCTACGGCATTGCAGCGCAGTATGACAAGAACAGCCTCGCAGCAGGCCTTGGCTACTACCGTTTCAATTCCGATGATGCGACGGCTGATTTCAACCTCCGCGCGGGTCAGAAGACCATGAGCATCTGGAGCGGCAACCTCGGCTATCGCTTCGACAAGAACAGCGTTCTCTCCGGTGCGTATGCGCATGCTTCGAACATCCTTGCTACGCATAAGCGCCTGAACAAGTCCTATCAGGTTACGTATGGCTACAAGGGAGCAAATCCTGCGGACAAGGGTTCGTGGGGCGCATATCTCTCCTACCGTTACCTCGGCAATGCATCGGTCGCTCCGACAGAGGATGGTGCACTCCTCCGCACGAAGGGCATTGAGGTCGGCGCAAACTATGCCGTGGCAAAGAACATCGTCCTTTCCGCGAAGTACTTCAAGGGTCGGTCGATTATCCCCGCGAACGCAGCGTATGATCACAAGCGTGTCAGCCATGTGTTCGGACGTGTTGAGTTCCTGTTCTAAGATGAACGCATCGTGCGGCTGTGCTGCATGAATGAAAGAATCCCTCTCCCCTGCGGGAGAGGGATTCTTTTGTGCAGCGCACATGGGATTGAAAATATAATTCATTTGTCCTATTGTAATTTTCTCTCAATAATGTTAAAATGACCGTGTTCCGTATAGGAGAATGCAGAGCAATGAGGAAACATGGACACTTTCGCATGCATTCCTCTGACGGAAGAGTGTAAAACTATTTACCGAAGGAGGAGTTTCTTATGAAGAAGACTCTCGTGTCTGCACTGGCGACGGCCATTGTTGTCGGCGCAGCATCCACCACGTTCGCGGCAGCGAACCCGTTCTCTGATGTGCCCCGTGACCACTGGGCGTATGACGCTGTCTCGCAGCTCGCTGCCGACGGTGTTGTTGAGGGCTACGGCGACGGCACGTACCGCGGCGACCGCAACATCACGCGCTATGAGATGGCGCAGATGGTGGCAAAGGCGATGGCAAAGGGCGATATGTCCGCCTCGGACCGTGCGCTCGTTGACCGCCTTGCCGCAGAGTTTGCTGACGAGCTCAACAATCTCGGCGTCCGTGTCTCGAACCTCGAGCGCAACGCTGACATGGTGAAGTGGAACGGCAAGGTTCAGTACGAGTATACGAGTGAGCGTTGGGAGAGCGTGCCGAAGGACAACGACAACAACCTCAAGCTCCGTCTCGAGCCGACGGCAGAGATCAACAATCACTGGCATGCCGTTGCCCGTCTCGACGCCTCAATCAATATGCAGGACGACCGCGGTGCAGGCAACGACCATGATGAGGATCGCCTCACGCTGAAACGTGCCTATGTACAGGGCGACTATGACAAGTTCCAGGTTCGTCTCGGCAAGATTGAGCTTCTTTCCCCGGAGGGCGACTACCAGGCGCCGGGCGCGGTCATCTATGATGGTGACTTCTCGGGCGCACAGGTTAGCTATGGCAAGGATCTCAAGGCGATTATCCAGGCCGGCCGCGTAAAGGATCATGCAAACCTGGCTTGGCCCCACTCGCTGCCTGCTGAGGATGAATTTACGGATAGGGCGAATTTCCAGAGCTACGCTGTCCAGTACGATAATGACAAACTCGTGGCGGGCCTTGGCTACTACAACTTCGGTTCGCAGGATCTCTTCAGCGCCGCTGCCGGTTCCGGTCCCTTCAATCTGAAAGCAAACAAAAACCGCATGGGGATCTGGGGGACCAACCTCGGCTACCGCTTCGACAAGAACAACGTCTTGTCTGCTGCATACGCGCGCAACAATGCGGTTGATGCAACGCACAGCAAACTGAAGAAATCCTATCAGGCTACCTATGCATATAAGGGAGCTGATCCGGAGGACAAGGGTTCCTGGGGCGCATATCTTTCGTATCGCTACCTCGGCAATGCATCCATTGCACCGACGGAGGACGGCGCACTCTTCCATACGAAGGGCGTTGAGGTCGGTGCGACCTATGCACCCTTCAAGAATGTCGTTCTCACGGCCAAGTACTACAAGGGGCGCTTGATTGAGCATGCAGTGGGCGACAAGGTTCAGAAGGTCTACGGCTCGGTCGAGTTCTTCTTCTGATCGACAGAACGCGCAGCGGCAGACCGCCGCATGAAAAATCCCCCTCCTGTGGGAGGGGGATTTTTGTGTGTTTATGTTGGTATAGGAAAACGGAGGTGTGCAGCGCACACCCCCGTTCCTGTTATGCCGATACGTCGATGCTGCCGCCGAGGCTCGGGTCGAGGCTCGCGGTGCTCTGCTCGATCATCTCGAGCGCCTCGCCGCTCGCGTCCATCGCCATCTTGGCGGCGGCGATGCCGAGACTCTGCGCGGTCTGCTGTGCCGCCATGCTGACGGAAAGCTGTGCAATATCCATTCTGCATTCCCCCATTATACATAGATGCTGAAGAGGTTCAGCATATTCGAGTAGCGTGACATGGTGGGCAGGGCACGTCCATTGAGGATGTTTGACGCGTAGCTGAGCTGTCCGCCGATCGCCTGCTCCATCGTCGGGATGACGCTGCGGCGCGAGAATTGTGCCGCCTCCGCATGGCGGTCGGCGCGTCCCGCGAGTCCATCCCTGCCGAGGATCGCCTCGGAGCGTGCGGGGGAGTCAACAAGGGCGTCGGCGAGCAGGTTCTCGTTGACGCGCAGCTTGCCCGTTGCGCCGTCGACGGAGATGCCCATCTTTGCGTACGACCCCGCCATATATGTAGTGTCGGAGAACTCGCCCGCGAGGGCCTGTACGCCCTTGCCGAGCTCTTTGTTTCCGCGCAGGAAGTCGCTCGTCTCGTTGTATTTGCTGACGAGATTCTTCACGTCCGAGATCGCGCCTTTCAGACGGTCACTGTAGCTGCGCGAGCCGTCGGCGTTTGTCGTGATGTCGCTGCTGCTGAACTTGAAGTCCGTGTTCTCGACGGCACGTGCCGCCTTGCGCAGATCCTTCATATTGCCGTCGTACTCTTTGTAGAATTTGGCGCTGGTCTCAGCGTAGGTCTTGCGGAGCTTCGCTGCCTGATTCGCAATCGAAAGGATGGAGCTGAGTTCCTGTGCGCTTGAGTCCTTCGCGTTGTAGTAGGCGGAGTAGAGACTGCTGTTTCCCTGACGCTGCGCCGGTGTGCCAAAGAGTGCGCGCGCTGCATCCGTGCGGGAGCTGCCTGCGTAGAGCGAGCGGTAGATGCTGCTTGCTGCGCCGGTCATCTGTGTAATGGTTGCCATATCTGTGTCCTCCTTCCCTGGTGAATGGTATAGGAAAAAAATCCTACACCTATTATATCGTTTTTTTCGTCAATGTCATTAGTTTGGAGAGAAAAATTTATGACTGCGGGTATGCCGTGTGTGCCTTGCCAAGATGGGCGAAATCTGTTAGGATAGAGATACAGAGAAGAGACCTCGACAAGGCGTCTGTCTCTTCACAAGGAAACGGAATTAACCGCCGCGCGTTGGGAGCAAGGGGCGGTTATTTCTTTTTTATTGTCGGAACGCTGTATGAAAACAGGAGGTGTGCGGTGCGCGCAGCATTTATGACGCTCGGCTGCAAGGTGAATCAGTTCGAGACGGAGACGATGGAGGGGCTGTTCCGTGCGCGCGGCTATGAGATCGTGCCGTTCGAGGAGCGGGCGGATGTCTACGTCATCAATACGTGCTCGGTGACGCATCTGAGTGACCGCAAGTCCCGCCAGATTATCCGCCGTGCCGCGCGCATGAATCCGACGGCGTGCATCGCTGTGGCGGGCTGCTACGCACAGGTATCGCCCGAGGAGGTGCGCGGCCTCGAAGGGGTGCGTGTCGTGATCGGGACGGAGGAGCGCGCGCGCATTGTGGACTATGTGGAAGAGGCCCTGCGCGCGGACGGTGTGGTGGAGGAGATCACGGATGTGATGCAGGCGCGTGCCTTTGAGGATATCCCCCTGCACGGCGTACCGCACCGCACACGTGCCTTTCTCAAGATCGAGGATGGCTGTCAGAATTTCTGCTCGTTCTGCATCATCCCCTATGCGCGCGGTCCGGTGAAGTCGCGTCCGCTCGCGGCGGTGGCGCGCGAGATGGAGAAACTCGCGGCGGCGGGCTTTCGCGAGGTGGTGCTGACGGGGATCCATCTCGGCGCGTACGGCATCGACCTCCCGCAGCGTCCAACGCTCGCCGATGCGTGCCGCACAGCGCTGCGCACGAAGGAGGTGCGGCGGCTGCGGCTGGGCTCACTGGAATCGGTGGAGCTGTCGGAGGATCTCCTCTCGCTCGTACGGACAGAGCCGCGCTTTGCGCCGCATCTGCACCTGCCGCTGCAGGCGGGGAGCGACAACGTCCTGCGTGCGATGAACCGCCGCTACGATACGGCGGCGTTTGCGCAGCTCCTCGCCGATGTGCGCCGCGCCGTGCCGGGCGCGGCGATCTCGACGGACATCATTGTCGGATTTCCGGGGGAGACGGAGGAGGACTTCACGGCAGGTCTTGACTTTGTGCGCGCGATGGGATTTGCGCGGATGCACGTCTTCCCGTACTCGGCGCGGCGCGGTACGCCGGCGGCACGGCGCACGGATCAGATCGCCCCGCCGGTGCGCAGGGAGCGTGCAGCGCGGATGCAGGCACTCGCTGAGGAGATGGCGGAGGCGTATCATCGTGCGGCGCTCGGCACGGTGGATGAGGTCCTCTTTGAGACGGAGCACGACGGTGTGGCGGACGGATTGACAGGGACATACATCCGCGTCTATACAGATGCCGCCGTCCCGCGCGGCGAGCTCGTCCCCATGCGTCTCGTGCGTCTCTGCCGCGACGGCGTGTGGGGCGAGCGCGTCTAGGAGACTGCACAGAGCACAATGCGGTGCTCCCTTTTATTTGCTTGTGCAGCATGTCTATGGCAATCCTGCCACTTCCGGAAAATCCCCCTTGACAGTCTGCCTCAAAGATGTTATTATAATCACCGTCGCAAGACACGTGACTCAGTAGCTCAGCTGGATTAGAGTATTTGACTACGAATCAAAGGGTCGGGGGTTCGAATCCCTCCTGGGTCACCATTTTGAACGCAGACGCCGATGAAGATCGGCGTTTTTTTGTACATGGATGATATTTTTGTCATTGAGAATGAAAATATGAACGAGGTTCATATTTTGCTTTTCAAATGGCTTTTTTTTCGTTATAATAGTATTACTAACGAGAGAGGGTGCGATTCGTTTGGAAGAAAAGATGGGGCGTCGTGAGCGCAAGAAGCTGCAGTCGCGCAAGATGATTCTCGAAGCCGCGATCAGAGAGTTCTCGAAGAAGGGCTACAAGGAGACGTCGGTTGCGGACATCATGACGGCGGCGGATCTCGGCATCGGCACGTTCTACAACTATTTCGCCTCGAAGGAAGAGCTGCTATTCTCCCTGCTTGGACGGCTGGGCGAGACGATACGCATGGCGCTTGCCGAAGCGCGGGCGGCGGAGCGCAGTTCGCTGGAGCTGCTTGAGGTCGGTGCGCGCGTGACGGCAAAGTTCCTCGATGAGAACCGCTTTGTGATGCCGCTCTTTCTCTCGGTGTCACATCATAAGCCGCAGGAGGGGGCGGAGGGTAAGCCGCATCCGAGCCGCATGGCGCCGCAGGTAAAGCGGGTCTTTACCGAGATTATCCGCGAGGGACAGAAGGCGGGGGAGATTCGCGGTGACGTTCCCGTCGATCTGATCGCGGAGATGTTCCACTCACTGTATCAGGCGGCGGCGTTCAGTCAGCTGGATCTGAGCTTTCAGGAAAATATTGCGCTCAAGACGCGCCTGCTCCTCGACGGCATCCGCAGGCAGAATGAGGAGCCGGCAGTCTGAGGAGACAGTTTCCCGAACCAACTGTGTATTTTAGGAGTACCAATGATCAGTGTAACAAAACTTCTTTTTATGGATGAGTACTATGGCGATGCGCTGCGTTACTCACACAACGCGCATCGGATGAAGAGCGGTGCGGCGGAGGGCATCGGCCCCGTCGTGGTCTGGAACTCGACGCGTACGTGCAATCTGCGCTGCCGCCACTGCTATATGGAGTCGGACGGGCAGACGTACGACGGGGAGCTGACGACGGAGGAGGCAAAGCGCTTCATTGACGATCTCGCGGAGTTCCGTGTGCCCGTGCTGCTCTTCTCGGGCGGCGAGCCGCTGATCCGCCCCGACTTTTTCGAGCTTGCGGAGCACGCGGCAAAGCGCGGCGTGCGTCCGACGCTTTCGACGAACGGGACGCTCATCACGCGCGACGCGGCACAGCGCATCAAGGATCTCGGTGTGGGCTATGTCGGCATCTCGCTCGACGGTCTGGCGGATGTGAACGATATGTTCCGCGGCGTGGACGGCGCGTACCAGCGGGCGATGGAGGGCATCGAGAACTGCGTCGCCGTCGGTCAGCGCGTGGGTCTGCGCTTTACGATCAATCACCACAACATCATGGAGCTGGACAAGATCTTCGACTTTATCGAGGAAAAGGGGATCAACCGCGTCTGCTTCTATCATCTCGTCTACTCGGGACGCGGCGGGCAGATGATGGATGAGGATGTGACGCCCACGCAGGCACGTCACGCAATGGATACGATCATCGCGCGGACGAAGGACTTTGAGGCGCGCGGTCTCAAGAAGGAGATCCTGACGGTGGACAACCACTGCGACGGGGTCTATATGTATCTGAAGGCGCTCGCCGAGGGCAACGACGCGGGGGCAGAGCAGATCAAAAAGCTGATCGGCGCGAACGGCGGCAACCGCTCCGGGATTGCGTTCGGCGAGGTGGATCCGATGGGCTATGTGCACCCCGATCAGTTTACGCAGCATCACACGTTCGGCAATGTGCGCGAGCGCAAGTTCGGCGATATCTGGCAGGATGTGACGAATCCGATCATGGCGGGGCTGAAGGATCGCAAGCCGCTCCTCAAGGGACGCTGTGCGCGCTGTCAGTATCTAGACTGGTGCAATGGGAATTTCCGCACGCGTGCCGAGGCACGGACGGGGGACTTCTGGGCATCCGATCCGTCTTGCTATCTGACGGATGAGGAGATCGGCGTCACGGGGGCGGCACTGTGAGCGCGCCGATGGAAGCGGCGCACGCCGCACAGAGTGCCCCGGCAGGACATCCGCATGGGATGGGGCATCCCGGCGGACATCCGCATGGCATGGGACAGGGCGGTCACCCCGGCGGGCACCCGAAGGGCGTCGCTGGCGGCGGGGTGAAGATCATCTCGTGGAACGTGACGAACGCCTGCAATATGTACTGTGCGCACTGCTATCGTGACGCGGGCTGCCGCGCGGACGAGGAACTCTCGACCGAGGAGGGCAAGAAGCTCCTGCGCGAGATCGCAAAGGCGGGCTTCCGCATCATGATCTTCTCGGGCGGCGAGCCGCTGTCGCGCCCTGATATCATCGAGCTGGTCGCCTATGCGCGCGGGCTGGGTCTGATCCCCGTGTTTGGCACGAACGGCACGCTGATCGACCTGCCGACGGCAAAGGCGCTGAAGGAGGCGGGCGCGTGCGGGATGGGTATCTCGCTCGACTCGCTCGATAAGAAGAAGCACGATACGTTCCGCTCGTTCCCGGGCGGCTGGGACGGCGCAGTGCGCGGCATGGAGAACTGCCGTGCCGTCGGGCTGCCGTTCCAGATCCACACGACGGTGATGGACTGGAACGCGCACGAGCTTGAGGCGATGACGGATTTCGCCGTGGAGATCGGAGCAAAGGCGCATCACTTCTTCTTCCTCGTGCCGACGGGACGTGCGGAGACGATCGAGGAGGAGTCGCTGCGCGCGGAGGCGTATGAGGATGTGCTCTCGCGCATCATGAAGAAGCAGGAGACGGTGGACATCGAGCTGAAGCCGACCTGTGCGCCGCAGTTCCTGCGCATCGCCGACCAGCTCGGCGTGAATACGCGCTTTTCGCGCGGCTGTCTTGCGGGGCTGACGTACTGCATCATCAGTCCGCGCGGCAAGGTGCAGCCATGCGCGTATCTCAACCGCGAGCTCGGCGATGTGCGCGAGACGCCGTTCGATGAGATCTGGGCGAAAAACGAGGTGTTCAAGGAGCTGCGCACGCTCGACTACGGCGGCGGCTGCGGCTCATGCAGCTATAAGAAGGCGTGCGGCGGCTGCCGTGCGCGTGCCGCGTACTACCACGGCGGTGATTTCATGGCGGAGGAGCCGTGGTGTCTCTACCACGGACGCCGCGGTGAGGCATAAAGAGATGTGAAAAGCCCCCGACGATCGTCGGGGGCTTTTGTGTGTTTTAAAGAAATAACCGCCCTGCCTGAGAAACGGTGCGGTTAAATCCATATCCGTGATGAAGGTAGCCGCTCTATCGAGCGGTTCTCTTTTATGTCTCTATTATATCAGAGAGCCGCGTAACGTGCAAGATTTATTCGCTGCGGGCTGCATCCTTGTGCCCTGCATCGTCCTTGTCTTTGCTCTCCGCATCATCGAGTGTCTTCTTTGTCAGTGCGGCAGTGAGGGAGGTGACGGCGTTCGCCGTCGCATTGTCCTCCTTGGGGGCAGCGTTTTCCTTTTCCTTTGCCGTCGCGGCGTCGAGATCGGCGCGCTCCTGCACGGACTGACGCCGCAGGGCGTCGGTATGCTCTGCTTTTTCCTTGATGATATTTTGGAACTCACCGATGTTTTTTGCGTTCTCACTTATCTGTGTGCCGATGAGTCGCTTATCCTCTCCTGTGAGCCCTTCGGCATTGTATTGCCGTTCTAATTCGCGCCCCTTCTTGTAGAATGCGCTGAGCCAATCCTCATCGGTCATTCCCGCTCGCTTCAGCTTGTCCGCTTCCTTCTGCAGGAGAGCCTTATCGTCGTCTGTGAGCTTCTCGTCGGTCGCGATGCGCTGCTCGATGGCGGCGGCTTCGTCCTTTTTCGCGTGTTTCTCATCCAGCTCGTTCTGTTCGGCGGCGAGTGCTGCCTCGGCAGGGGTCAGGCGGTCATCGGGGGCATCCATTGCACTCAGTTCGCGGCCTTTCGCACTGATATAGACCTCGGCGGCACGGGAGAGGATGGTCGGTGCTGCTTTTGTGTTTTGCCCTGCTGCCTGTCCCGTGGCCTGACGTACGGGATGATTGTCCGTGTGCAGAAAGGAAAGTTTTTCATCGATACGCTGTGTTTGCATGATCAGCACCTCCGCAGAGCGTTATCTCTTTATCTATCATATCGTATGGAGGGGAGATTGCTTAAGGAAGCACTGATAAAATGAGGTCAGCCAGATTGGCGTAGATTTTTTGTCCGATTGAGGCAGCAAACCGGACGCATAGCGAGGGCTATGTGGAGGATTTGCTAACGAAAAGCGGGCGAAAAAGATGCGTCAAGATGGTTGTGCTGAATTTATCAGTGTTTCCTTAAATATGGATGAAGTTCTTCTGCGCCCGCATGGCACGCATGGCGTTGAGGACGGCGAGGAGGGTGACGCCCACGTCGGCGAAGATCGCCGCCCAGAGGCTTGCCCAGCCGAGTGCACCGAGGAGGAGGACGGCCGCCTTGATGCCGACGGCGAGGGCGATGTTCTCCCGTGCGATGCGGACGGTGCGGCGTGCGAGGGCGAGGAGGGAGACGAGCCTGCGCGGTTCGTCGGTCATGAGTACGACATCTGCCGCCTCGATGGCGGCGTCCGCACCGATGCCGCCCATGGCGATGCCGATGTCGGCACGTGCAAGGACGGGTGCGTCGTTGATGCCGTCGCCGATGTAGGCGAGTGTCCTGCCCGCGCGCTCGGCGGCAAGCAGACGCTCAAGATGCGCCGCCTTGTCCTGCGGCAGGAGTTCGGCGTATACCGTGTCGATGCCGACTGCCGCAGCAACGTCTTGTGCGGCGGGGCGGGCATCGCCCGTGAGCATGACGGTCTCGCGGATGCCGTGCTCCCTCAGCGCGCGGACGGCGTCCGCAGCACCTGCCCTGACGGTGTCGGCGACGCAGATCATGCCCGCATACGCTCCATCCACGGCGAGCCAGATCGCACCCGCAGGTGCGGCAGGCGGGAGATCGGCGACACCGCTCTCGCTGAGGTATGCGTGTGTGCCGATGCAGATGACGCGCTTTTCGCTGCGTGCGGTGATGCCGCGTCCCGCCCGCTCCTCGATGTCATGGACAGCCGCAGGGGTGCCGCCGCATTCCGCGAAGGCGCGCATGACGGCCCGCGCCGTCGGATGGGACGAGTGCTGTTCCGCTGCAGCGGCGAGGGCGAGTACCTCCTGTTCCGTACCGCCTGCGGCGGGGAGAATGCGCGTCACGCGGAGGCTGCCCTCGGTGAGCGTGCCCGTCTTGTCAAAGACGATGGTGTCCGTACGGGCGAGCGCGTCGAGATAGGAACTGCCCTTGACGAGGAGACCCGCACGGGATGCTGCCCCGAGTCCCGCGAAGAAGGTGAGCGGGACAGAGATGACGAGGGCGCAGGGGCAGGAGATGACGAGGAAGGTCAGTGCACGATAGACCCACGGAGCGAAGGGCTCTCCCATGACGAGCGGCGGCAGGACGGCGATGCCGAGAGCGGCGCATACGACGACGGGCGTATAGATGCGCGCAAAGCGTGTGATGAATGCCTCCGTGCGCGACTTCTTCTCGGCGGCCTCTTCCACGAGCTCCAGAATGCGCGCCGCAGCGGACTGCGCATAGGCGGCTGTGACGCGTACGGTGAGCGCACCCGTGATGTTGACGCAGCCGCTGAGCAGCGTATCTCCCATACGCACGGTGCGCGGCAGGGACTCGCCCGTGAGCGCGGCAGTGTCAAGCGTGCTCTCGCCTGCGGTCACCGTCCCGTCGAGCGGCACGCGCTCGCCCGGATAGATGCGGATCGTGCTGCCAAGGGCAACCGCCGCGGGATGTACGATCTCCTCGCGCCCGTCCATGAGGACGCGTGCCGTGTCGGGGCGGATGTCCATGAGCGCTGTGATGGAGCGGCGTGCACGCTGAACGGCACGATCCTGCAGGAACTCGCCGAGCTGATAGAGAAGCATAACAGCGACGGCCTCGGCATAGTCGCCGAGTGCGAGTGCGCCGATCGTGGCGGTGCTCATGAGAAAGTGCTCGCCAAAGATATGCCCCCGATGCAGATGCACAGCGGCACGGCAGAGAACATCAGCGCCGACGAGGAGATATGCCGCGAGAAAGAGAATAGTGCCCGCCGTCCCCTCGCCGCAGAGCATGCCGAGGAGAAAGAGCAGCACTGCTGCCGCGATGCGCGTGCGCATGGACAGGTACGCGCTCCGTTCCGCCTGCGCATGCGTGCATCCGCACCCGCATTCATGAGACTGTGCTGCTGAATCCATGATGGATCACCGCTTTCTGCTTTTATATGAACAGTTATTCATACGTTGATTATAGCGCAGAAGCGCGATGAAGTCAAGCGGAGATGTGGAGATCACGGATAAATTCAGCGCGATTTTTGGCCTGCACTTTGAAGAAATAATCGTCTGTCTTTTCGTAATGCTGTGTTCTATTAAATTTTCTCGGAGGGTGCAGAACTGTTGCAATAGCACGGTGGATATGGTAAATTATCACTCGTATTTCTTATACGTGTGCCAGCATTCGAAAGGGAATGGGGGAACGGCATACGGCACATTTGGAAGAATTAGCTGGCCTTGGCGAGGGATACCTTGAGACTTGGCGGGATGATTAGTGTCTGCACGGGGGAGACGCGCACGAGCGCGTCGTGCATCGACGACCAAATGGCAGGAAATACAGGCTGGTGAGGATCACCAGCTTTTCTTTTTGTCCGAAATGCGATAAAATAAATTGTGCGCATCTGTTTGAAAGGAGCTGCTATGTTTACATTCAAAGGAGACGGATTCCATGCCTTTCACGGCATTACGCCGCAGATTCACGAGGAGGCGTTCGTCGCGCCGCAGGTGTTCCTCTCGGGTGATGTGCGGCTCGGACAGTACGCGAGCCTCTGGCCGGGGGTTGCTGCACGCGGCGATGTTAACTATATCTCGGTCGGCGTCTGTTCGAACATCCAGGATCTCACGTGTCTGCATGTCGCGGATGAGAACCCGTGCATCATCGGCGACTATGTGACGGTCGGACACAGCGCATGCATTCACGGCTGTGAGATCGAGGATCACGTGCTGATCGGCATGGGCGCCATTGTTCTCACAGGGGCAAAGATCGGACGCGGCTCGATTATCGCGGCAGGCGCCGTGGTCAAGGAGAACGCAGTAATCCCGCCGAACTCGCTCGTTGCGGGCGTCCCGGGCAAGATCATGCGAGAGAATATCGACCGTATCAAGACGATCCATGCACAGGCGATCAAGTATAAATGTGAGTGGGCGGTGGAATACGGCGTCTATCCCGAGATTGGCGGCGAACGCTACCACGGCGAGAAGGTCATCTGATGGCGGCAGAGGAGCTGATCCGCCAGCCGCACGGAAAAGAGCAGCAGATAAAGATGGAGATCGTCTCCATGATTCACGGCGGTGAGTCGCCCTACGATGTGATTCATCATGTCGCTCAGTGGCTGGAGAAGACGTCGGGCGAGCCCGGCTACGCCCAGTACGTCGAGGATGCGATGCGTTCGGTCTACGGCTGTGCGCTGCAGCATGTACGGCCGATGGAGGATGAGCTGCGCGACGTGGAGGCACGCCTCGTCCGCATCCGCGCTGCCTACGAGGACCCTGTATTCACCGAGGAGGAGAAGAAGCGCATCCGCTTTGCGATCGACCTCCACGTGAAGAATATTGCGCGCCTGAAGGAGTGCATTGCGCGCGCCAAGGCGAACGGCGAGCCGGCAGAGATTGTGAAAAACTGAGAAATCGCTGATAAAAGCATTCTGCCATACGCGTGCCTTTCCTATGTATACCGCGATACAAACGCCGCCCTGCTTGCGTGCAGGGCGGTTTTTATGTTACTATGTTTCTGTTATTCCGTTTTTTGTGGAAAATCGCTCATTTTAGGAGGGAAAGAACATGAACATCTCTACCGTAAAGAAAATTTTTGCGGCAGGTGCAGTCCTTGTATTCTCTGCTG
>ERZ773070.1506-NODE-1506-length-14305-cov-17.506737_pt1 | contig 14305 bp, 11 predicted proteins | sample MGYA00580618_ERZ773070 | MGnify/ENA primary metagenome ERZ773070 (study PRJEB29015, sample SAMEA2738023) | human oral metagenome | biome: human oral; feature: human-associated habitat; material: dental | place: China | collected 2019 ...
CTCCGCTCCTCGGTGTCGCGCATATCGCCAATCATGCCCGTGCCGCCACCAACCAGCAAGAATACTTTGTGACCGCGCTCCAAAAAATGCCGCACCATCATATAGACCGCCAGATGCCCGACATGCAAACTGTCAGCCGACGGGTCTGTCCCCAAATAGAGCGTAAAATTTCCCGAATCAATACGCTCATCATCGGTGAATGTCGCTTGATTCCAAAACCCGCGCCACTTTAGCTCCTCTGATAATTGCATATTCCTCCTTTTCTGGATAATAGTATAGCAATTTTATGATTGAAGCGAAACATAGGCGTGATATAATGATAGTGTGAACAAGAAACCCTCAGATAAGCAGTCGGACGCCAGCGCAAAATCAGCGCCGTCACGTCCGCATCCAAAGCCGGCAAAACGGCTGAGTGTCTATGCAAACTTGGCGAATAAGCGTCGGCTCAAGAAGGATAAGCGCTCCCGCGAAAAAGCAGAGTATCTGGCGAGTTTACCAAAGCACCCCGTCAAGCGGTTCTTTTACCGCCTCCACCCCAAGCGCGTCTTTCGCTATTGGTTCTCCAAGCGCGGCGGCTTGATGGCGCTCAAGATCCTTGGCGTCGCCATTGTTGCAATGATTATCCTGATCGGCGGTCTGTTTGCCTACTTCCGCAAAGATCTCGACAAGATCCGCCCGGGCGAACTCGCCAAGCGTGTCCAGACAACGGTCACCAAGTATTATGACCGCAATGGCGAGCTCCTGTGGGAAGATAAGGGTACCGATAATTATAAGCTGGTGGTCGAGGCCGACAAGATTAGTGATTACCTCAAGAAAGCGACCATTGCCATTGAGGATCGTGATTTCTATAAGCATCACGGTATCAGTATTAGTGGCCTGACCCGCGCTATGTTTAGTACAGCATCAGGTCGACAAGTTCAGGGTGGCTCGACGTTGACACAACAGCTCGTCAAGCAAGTTTTCTTTGCCGAGGATGCCGACAAACGCGGCCTCAGCGGTATTCCACGCAAAATCAAGGAAATTATCCTGGCAATTGAAGTTGAACGCATGTACAACAAGGATCAGATTCTCGCGCTCTACCTCAACCAAGCGCCATATGGCGGTCGGCGTAACGGCGCAGAGTCGGCCGCTCAGACGTACTTTGGTAAATCCGCCAAGGATCTCACCTTGGCTGAAGCAGCCCTGCTGGCTTCAATTCCGCAAAACCCGAGTACATTTAATCCGTACAACATCACTGGGCGCAAGATGCTCCTGTCACGCCAGCATACAACACTAGACTACATGCTGGAACAAGGCTATATCACCGAAGCGCAGGCCAAAGAGGCCAAGCAGTATCCAATTCTTGACAAGATCAAGCCCGAAACCGAACAGCTAGCCGGCCTCAAGGCACCGCATTTCGTGCTCATGGTGCGCAATCAACTGGAGCGTGAACTTGGCAAGGCGGTCGTTGGCCGCGGTGGACTAACCGTCAAGACGACACTGGACTGGAAGATCCAAGAAAAACTCGAGACAGAGATGAAAGCTTTCTTCGACTCAGGTCGCCCGGGCCGCGTGAGCATCAGTAACGGCGCAGCAACCGTTGAAGATGTACAGACTGGACAGATTGTCGCCCTCGTTGGTAGTCGTGATTTCAATTATGCTGGCTTTGGGCAGGATAATGCCGCCACCGCCTTTATCCAGCCGGGCTCAACCATCAAGGCTTTCGACTATGCCAAACTGTTTGAGAATCGCGGCAGTAATCAGCAAAATTATGGTTCGGGCTCAATCCTCAGCGACGAGAACATTGACAAGATTTATGGCGCCAAGCTGAACAACTGGGATCGACGATTTATGGGAAGTATTTCTATTCGCCGCTCGCTAGCGCTTTCCCGTAATATCCCAGCGGTCAAGGCAATGTATATCGCAGGCAACGGCTCGCCAAAACCAACTGTTGACTATATTCACAACATGGGTAATACCAATTATTGCCAGCAAGAAGAAGCGGCCGGCGGCTACGGACTGTCAGCAGCCATTGGCGCCTGCGGTACGAAGCAGACCGAACTGGTGAATGCTTACGGCACCTTTGCCCGCATGGGTGTCGCCAAGCCAAGCACCAACGTCCTCGAGGTAACCAACAGCCAGGGCGATACATTAAAGAAATGGAAAGATGAGAGCAAACAGGCAACCGACCCGCAAGTCGCCTACATCATCAATGATATCTTGGGTGACGCGGACGCGGCGCGTGACTTGCACGGTTACGGCGCGATGAATGTGCCTGGCGTTAGAACCGCTGCCAAGACTGGTACCACCGACAAAAACGGCCACGCCAAGGATGTCTGGATCGTTAACTATAGTCCGGCGCTAGCCATGGGTATGTGGCTCGGTAATTCCGACACCAGCACCATCAACACCCCGAACTCGGCCTTTGGTATGCCGGTGGTGCGTAACGTCATGTCATTTGCTCACAACGAAGTCTATGCCAAACAGGGCAAATGGAAGCCAAATGATTGGTTCAAGCGACCAAATGGTATCCAACAGCAAGGCAAAGAGCTCTATCCATCGTGGTGGAATAAAAAACAGGGCGAGACTACTGAAAAGATTAAGTTTGACCGTGTCTCCAAGAAAAAGGCGACAAATTGTACACCAGCTGACGCCATCGAGGAAATTGAGGTCACCAAGACCATTGACCCGCTCACTAAGAAACCATCATACTCAGCGCCTGAAGGTTACGACGCCAACGCTGATGACGATAAGCACAAATGTGACGATGCCAAGCCAAGTGTCAGCCTATCGCTTTCTGGCTCTGGCTCCAACCGCACCATCACCGCCCGCGCCACCAACGGCACATTTCCGCTCACTTCAATTGACATCCTCGTTGATGGTCGCAGTGTCAAAAGCGAGTCAATCTCCGGTAGTGGCGGTAGTGTTTCGGTCGGTGTCCAAGTTGATAAACCAGGTCGGCACATTATCCAAGCAGTCGCCCGCGACGAAGGCTACTATACTGCATCAGATAGCGGTAGCTTCTCGGTAGGTAGCAGCTCAAGCTCCGACTAATCCGCCCCTCTTTCCCCCGTGACACATAAAAACCAGACCGCTTTAGTCTGGTTTTACTCTTTCTTAACCTTAGCGATTATTGCTCATTAACCATCCGGATCAAGTCAGCCTCGCGCTGCGACTGAGTCTTGGAGCGAGTCGAACGGTGACTTTGAGCTGCGGCGCGTGGGGCATCAGGCTTCGTTGCTTTGCTGGTTTGCGACCGACGACCGGTGGAGCGCTGCTTGGATTGTTTGGGAGTGGCTTGGACTGGTGAATGCTGCACCGCTTCTTTCGCTTCTTTTGGCTCGGCACAAACTTTCGCAAACATCATCTTGCCAGCATCGGTTTGTAGACTGCGGATGATTTCAATGCGCTTTTTCTGGCCCAGGAACTTTTTGGCCTGCTCGACCACCACCATAGTGCCATCATGCAAGTAGCCGACAGCCTGATGAGAATCTTGACCTTTTTGCGTCAATTCCAGCACCAGCTCGTCACCAGGCAGATAGCTCATGCGCAAACTCTTGGCCAGTTCATTGATGTTGAGGATCTGAATGCCTTCAACTTGCGCCACCTTGTTCAGGTTGTAATCCAGCGTCAGAATGGCAGCATTCATTTCCTTGGCGAGTTGCAGCAAGCGGTTATCAACGCCCTCAGGAATGTGCGTTGCGTCATCAAGTAGCGTAAACGAGCTGCCCAACACATCTTTTAACTCCTTCATAGCATCCATGCCGAAACGGGCACGCTCACGCTTGGCGTGATCAGCACCGTCCGCTAGCAGTTGCAGTTCTATCAGCACACTCCGCGGCACAATAATCTGCCCCAACAAGAAACCGGTCTTTGCTAGATCAACCACCCGGCCGTCCATCAGTACCGACGTGTCAACCAAAATCGGCATTTGGGTACTACTGCCTGCGTGCCGCCGCGGCTTGACCAATAGATATATCTCTGCCATGATGGCCAGCAGCATGATAATGATGATAAGTTCAATTGTTTTTTCCATACTAATTTCCTTTTATCTAATAATGTTATTGTAAATAGTCGATCAGTGCCTGGCGTAAATCGCCGACACCGCACACAAATGCGTCCTTGTGGGTTTTTGGTGCGATGGCGTAGGTAAAGCCAAGTTTCTTGGCCTCTTTGAGGCGGGCGTGCCAGCCTTGAGCCGAGCGCACTTCGCCGCCTAAGCCTACTTCGCCAAACACCACCGCTTCATCACTGAGCTTGCGACCAGCTGACGCTGAGGCGATGGCCATAGCGACTGCTAAGTCCGCCGCTGGGTCACTCAGTTTCAAGCCGCCAACCACGTTGATGTAAATATCTTTGTCGGAGAGGTTGAGCTTGGTGCGTTTTTCCAGCACCGCCACCAATAGATTCAAGCGGTTGAGGTCAAAACCGCTGGCTGCGCGCTTAGGATAACCGAAATTCGTTGGGTTGACCAGCGCCTGAATTTCCACCAGCAGCGGCCGCGCCCCCTCCATAGTGGCCAGGACGATTGAGCCGTCGAGATTCTGCCGCTCCGCCAACAAACTAGCCGATGGATTAGCCACAATCCGTAAGCCATCCTCATGCATCTCAAAAATTGCCGCCTCATTGGTCGAGCCATAGCGATTTTTCTGCGCCCGCATCACGCGAAAACCACCATAGCGATCGCCCTCAAAATTCAGCACCACATCGACCAAATGTTCCAGGACTTTCGGCCCAGCAATTGAACCTTCTTTGGTGACGTGGCCGACCAAAATCACTGCGGTATTCGAGGCTTTGGCGGCGCGAATGATGACGTTGGATGAGTTAGTGATTTGACTAACTGAACCTGGCGCTGAGGCAATTTCTGCGAGCGACAATGTTTGTATGGAATCGACGATCACCAGATTGTACTGGCCAGTCTGAATGGAGGCGGCGATGTCCTCGGCGCTGTTACTAGACGCCAGCTGCAGGCTCTCTGAATCAACCGCGCCCAACCGCTCAGCCCGCAGCTTGACCTGTGATACCGATTCCTCACCGCTGACATACAGCACTTGTTTCTGCTGAGCGATAAACGCCGCGACTTGTGCTAGCAGGGTACTTTTACCAATCCCCGGCTGCCCTGCCACCAGCACCACGCCGCCCGGCAGAAAGCCGCCGCCGAGTACCACATCAAGATCGGCGATGCCGGTTGCCAGCCGCGCCTGTTTTGCCTCGGCAGCCGCTTCGCTGAGCTTGAGCGTAGTCAGCGCTTTACCTCTGCCGCTACTGCGTGCCACTGCCGAGGCGCCAGTATCAACTGGTAGTTGTTCAACCAACGAATTCCACTCGCCACAATTGTCACACTTGCCGACCCACTTTGGATAGCTGGCGCCGCACTGCTGGCAAATGAATTGTGATTTTGCTCGTGCCATTATTTAACCGCCTTTTGGCTATCGAGGCTTTGATTGAGCTGATCAATCTTGCGCCCCAATGCGTTTAATTTTTCAACATCAGTGTTATAGGCATCGACCTTACCCTCGATAGTCTGCCGCTCACGACGAAGCGCCAGGCCGCGCTGGCTCAGCCGGGTTCGCTCAGCCTGAAACTCGGCTTGCGTCTGAAAACCACCCGTCGTCGCCTGCTGGTTAAATGCTGCTACGTCTTGATTATAGGCACTAACGCGTGCACTGTACGACGTCGTCAGCTGCTCAATTTCGCGCTTTCGTTTGGCGAGACTGGCCGCCAGCGCGTCGGCCTCGGCCTCGGCACTGGTGAACTTTTGATTATACTGAGCATGCAATTTTAGTAGCGCCGCTCGATTACTAAAATACTCGGCATAATGCGCCTCCAGCTCCGACCCGAGATCAGCAAACTCTGTACCCAAAATCGAATGCAGCTCATTGGCGCGCGTACCTGGCTGAGCACGCTCATAGTACGCCATCCGCTCCTCCAGCTTTTTGGTCTTGACCTTGGCATAAGCCGCCTCCAGCAGCTCACCCAGCTGCCGGCGCTGCTCTGCCGAATAGCGCGACCACGCCACGTGCAGCATTTCGTGAGCCGCCGTCACCTCTTTGATGCCGTCCAGCTCCGCGTTCTGCACGTTATAAATGTGAATGGTCTCTTTGGCGTGGGCGTAACAGCCAACGATTGGACTAGCCTGCTCGACACGACGGCAATCGTGGTTAAACTGCGTAGCATTTTCTAGTCGCGGCTGCGCCAGATAAAAGCTAAATTTGGCCTTATCAGTCATCGTTGCCCGCTGTGCCAACGTCGCTATGTCCCGGCTCGGCTGATATTGCCAGACCCGGACATGATCCAGCACCAGCTGACGATTGAGCACCAGCCAGCTACCGCCGGCGACCAGCCCGACGAACACCACGACACCAATGAGATTACGCAGCCGTAACATTGATCACCACCTCACGATTTTTTGTAGTCGCTACCAAGACCACACCAGGACGCGCTTGATCAGACAACAAAACGTCACTGAGCGGATCAGCCAACATCGTCTGAATCGTCTGCCGAAGTACTCGCGCGCCGCGCTGCTCATCAAATCCGTTGTCTATAATACAACGCTTAGCGCTTGGCGTAATCACCAGCGTCATCTGCTGCGCCTGCACTGCCGCCTTGAGCTCGCTCACGAGATTATCAAAAATTTTACCCACCACCGGCCGAGTCAAGCTCTTGAAATGCACTACTGTATCAAACCGCCCGATTAGCTCCGGCCGCAGTAGCTCTTCCAGCTCGCGTCGCGCCGCCCGAGCGTTGCGCTCGTTCACATCGTCCGCCCGTGAGGTATCGTCACTGTGCGAGCCAAAGCCCAGCTCACCGTCGCGTACCATCGCCTCGGCGCCAACATTGCTGGTCAAGATCACGATCGTCTGCCGAAAGCTCACTGACCGTCCGTGTGAATCGCTGAGCTTGCCGTCTTCTAAAATTTGTAGCAGCAAGTTCAGTACATCCGGATGCGCCTTTTCAATCTCATCAAACAACACCACGCTGTACGGCTGCCGGCGAACCTCGTCAGTCAATTTACCGCCCTCATCATAGCCGACATAACCAGCTGGCGCGCCAATCAACTGACTGGCCGTATGCCGCTCTGAAAACTCGCTCATGTCGATCTTGATCAAACTATTGTCGCCTCCAAACACTTCCCGTGCCAACACGCGAGCTAGCTCCGTCTTGCCCACACCAGTCGGCCCGAGAAAAATGAACGACCCAAGCGGTCCCGACCGCCGACTCAGCCCGGCCCGCGCCCGACGAATGGTTCGCGCCAAGGTCGCCACGGCCTCCTCTTGACCGAGCACTGACCGGCCCAATCGCTGTTCCAGCACCGCCAGGTCTTTGCGCTCATTCACCGTCACTTTTTCTGCCGGCACACCAGCCATCGCCGCGACCGCTCGCCGCACGTCATCCTCGGTTAGCTCCGGCAATGCTGGATCGTCAGCCGGTAGCTGCTTGACCTGTTGCTCCAGCTGTTTGATGCGAACCTTGAGTTCAGCCGCACGTTGATATTGCTCAGCCTCGACCGCCGCATCGAGCTTGCCCGCTAGTTGTTTAATCCGCCGTGCTAGCTGTTGCTGTTTGGTTAGCTTGGCTGGCCGCTGCGTATTAACAAGCGCCGCCGCCTCATCGAGTACGTCAATCGCTTTATCCGGCAAATGACGCTCCGTCACGTAGCGCTGGCTGAGGGCCACGCTCAACTCGATCATCTCATCAGAAATCCGCAGTCGATGATGTGTCGCCAGCCGACCGGCTAGCGCCCGCACCATGGCCACTGCCGCCTGCTCATCCGGCTCCGCCACCGTCACCGCCTGAAACCGCCGACTGAGGGCTGCATCTTTTTCGATATGCTTACGATATTCATCAAACGTTGTCGCGCCGATCACCCGTACCTCACCACGCGCCAACGCTGGCTTTAGAACATTCGCCGCGTCCATCGACCCCTCGGCCGAGCCAGCCCCGACCAATAAATGCAGCTCATCAATGAACAATATAATCTCCTGATGATTACGCACTGCAGTCACAACTTTTTGTAAGCGCTCCTCAAACTGACCACGAAACTTTGTACCGGCAACCATAGCCGTCAGGTCAAGCTGAATCAGCCGCTTACCGACCAAAAACTCCGGCACCGTCCCTGCTGCGATGCGCTGCGCCAATCCCTCAACCACTGCGGTTTTACCGACGCCCGGCTCGCCGATCAGCGCTGGATTGTTTTTACCGCGCCGCCCAAGCACTGTGATCAGCCGCTCCGTCTCGGCCTCCCGACCGACCACTGGATCGAGCAGTCCGCTCCGCGCTCGCTCGGTCATGTCAACTCCATACTGATCAAGGAGCTTGAGATCATCCGACCGACGGGCATGCGGTGCTACAGCTTCCTTCGACTCATCTTGCATGGCTTCCAGCTGCTGCCGATCAAACACGTCCTCTAGTGTACCGCGTAACTCCTCCAGATCCACATTCATATCACTGAGCAATTTCGTCGCCCGAGCCTTGTGCTGCAATAGCATACTATAGACAATGTGTTCGGTACCGATGCGCTCCTGTCCAAACTCTGTCGCTAGCTGCCAGGCAGCCCGTATCGTCTCCAATACTTCGGCGTTCATGCCTTTGTGAACAACCACCACCACGAATGACTGCGCGGTTAAGCCCAGCGCTAGCTCCGCCCGGTCCAAGGTCACGCCATTCTCCGCCAAAATCTTCGCACCCAGCGACGAATTTTGCGCCAGCACGCCGAGCAGCACATGCTCGGTACCGACATACGGACTGCCGCTATTATGCGCCAACAGCCCGGCGCGCTCTAAGCTGGCCTTAGCGGTATCAGTCAGCCGAGATTCCAACTCAGAAAAATCTTCCGGCATATCGCCCTCCTTTCGTTTTTGGCGATTGTCAGAAAGCAGCCTATTCCGCCACCTCCTCAACCGCGCTCATCAAGCTGTCCTCAATATTTTTGCGGGGTTTTGCTTCAGGTTTAACAGCCGCCTTTGCCTCAATATCCAGTTCATAGCCAGTCAGTCGTGACGCCAAGCGAACATTCTGCCCAGCCCGGCCGATAGCCACTGATTGCTGATCTTCGCTGACGTAGACGGTTGCTCGCTTTTCGTCTTCATTAACCGTCACACTCAGCACTTCCGCTGGGCTCATGGCATTAGCGATAAAACCAGCCGTATCCTCCTCAAACGGAATGATGTCAATTTTTTCCTGCTCGCCAATTTCGTTCATCACCGCCTGAACACGCGTACCATGACCACCGACAAAGGTACCGACTGGGTCAACGCCTGGCAGCGCTGATGCAACCGCCAATTTGGTGCGGCGACCCGCCTCGCGGGCAATGGCTTTGATCTCCACGGCGCCCGTTTCCATCTCTGGCACCTCCTGACTGAACAAGAACCGCACAAATTCCTCATTGCCACGGCTCAAAATCAGCTGCGGGCCGCGACCCTCGCGCTCAATGTCTTTGATATACACCTTGACGCGGCGGCCAACACCGTAGTATTCGCCAGGGATTTGCTCAGACTGCGGCATGATACCGACGGCCTTACCTAGCTCAATTCGCACCACGCGCGGCTCAACCCGCTGAATCGTACCGGTCACCACCGTACCGATTTTATCCTCAAATTCTGCCAGCACCACTTCGCGCTCTGCCTCGCGCAGCCGCTGCAAGATCACCTGCTTGGCAGTCTGGGCCGCCACCCGGCCAAACGTCGTCACGTTGTGAGTCTCGACCGTCACTTCGCTGCCTAGCTCAGCCGCCGGGTCAACGGTTTTAGCTTCGTCCAGACTCATTTGATTGACGTCGTTTTCAACTTCTTCAACCACGGTTTTGACAACCGACACTACAGCCGTGCCGCTGTTGATATTTAGGCTGGCGCGCACCAACTGCTCACGGGTACCGTTGTCACGCCGCCACGCTGCCGCGATAGCCTGCTCGATCACCTCTAAAACGGTTTCTTCTGGCAGGTTCTTTTCCTCGGCAATCGTCCGCACCGCCAACGTCAATTGCTTGATATTCAAATCTTCCATACTAGCTCCTTTACGCTTATATTATTATACTACGTTTCATTGCAAACGCCCAAGAGACGAAAAACTCCGACCTGATTGGCCGGATATGTCAGTAGTGTAGCATACCCAGCCAGGCAGCGTCAAGTTCAGCCGCCCTATTCGCCCATGTCAGCCTGCGAATGGGTATGCACCTCTAACAGAGCTAGCGGCTCATGGTCATCCACAATCTTGACAAAAAGCATTGACATTTTCTACTAATAGTGATATATATATATCAGCCTTTTAACAATTTTTATTATAAATTGTCAACTGCGCTTCGCTGCTGTAGGTCAGATACCTACGGTGGCTTGAGGCGCGGAACGGCCGCACCTCAAAAAAGTGGAAAGGAAAGTACTGTGCTTGAAGGATTGACCATCATCATCGGCGTGATCATTGTTCTCGGGGGGATTCTGATCGCTACCTCCAAGGGTGATAGCTTTGTATTGGTGAGCGGAATGATGATCACCACATTTGGATCTACAGCCCTGTACTGGATCGCGAAAGCAACTGCCCCATACCTTCGCGAAGAAGCGGAATCTATCAGGTGGTTGTATAAACCCCTTGCTAGCCTGCCTGAATGGGTAGGCCACATCGGCGTCGCGACCACCGCGATCCTCTGGGTTGCAAGTGTCGCACTACTGGTGGACGACTTTGCCCACCTCCCCCGACGCAAGAAAGGAGGAAGAATCTGATATTGAGGTGCGGGGCGGGATTGATACATTCTTTGTATCTCCCGCCCCACTCACATCACTGAACTTATGTTATAGAACTTATCACATCGCTGGCTGCTGGAGGTAGTGGCCGACGTCCGCCACCAGCTCGACCAGGCGATTAGAGTACCCCCACTCGTTATCGTACCAGACCATGATTTTCACCATGTTACCACCAACGACCTTGGTCAGCGGCAGGTCAACGATGCCAGAATGTGAATTACCAATAAAGTCACGACTGACCAGCGGCTCTTCACTGACACCCAAGATCCCTTGATAGAAACTATCAGCGGCGGCTTTTTTGAACACCTCATTCACCTGCTCGACCGTCACGTCGCGCCGCAGCAGCGCTGTCACGTCACTGAGCGACACCACCGGCGTCGGTACGCGCACACTGAGGCCGTCGAACTTGCCGGTTAGCTGCGGCAGGGTTTTGGTCACGGCGATGGCCGCACCGGTCGTTGTCGGCACCATGTTCTCAGCCGCGTTGCGACCCTCACGAAGGTCCTTGGCCGGCGCATCCTGCAGGCGCTGGCTGGCGGTGTAGCTATGCACCGTCGTCAGCATTGACTTTTCCACGCCAAATTCTGCGTCTAGGACAGCCATCACCGCACCCAAGCTATTAGTCGTACAGCTGGCATTAGAGATGATCGGCGTCGCGCCCTTGATCTTGCTGTCATTCGTGCCGAGCACAATGGTATCAACGCCGTCGGATTTGGTCGGCCCGCTGATGACCACACGTTTAGCGCCGGCAGTCAAGTGTTTGCTCGCGCCATCTTTATCAGTAAACAATCCGGTCGATTCGATCACCACGTCAACATTCATCTCGCCCCATGGCAAGTTTGCCGGATCTTTTTCGGCCAGCACTTTGACAGGTTTCCCGTCAACGATGAGTTCATCCTCTGTAACATCAACCTGGCGGCCGTATTCCCCGTAGTTGCTATCGTGCTTGAGCAGGTACGCCAGCGTCTTGGTGTCTGTCAAGTCATTAATCGCCACGATCTCTAGATCGCTGCGCTCCCGGGCAATCTTAAAGGCGCTGCGCCCGATCCGCCCGAAACCATTAATCGCTATTTTCGTTATCGCCATATAATTATTCCTCCCAAGTAGCGTTAGCTTTTTCCTAATTATACTACAAAGTTGTATAATGAAACTATGACGCGGGAGGAATTACTACATCTGGCGGCGCCGCAGTACGATGAAGTACCGGTACTAGTGTTAGATAGCGCTATTGACTACGCCACCAAAAAGCATGCCGGCCAAAAGCGCAAGAGCGGCGAACCCTACATCACGCACCCGCTGGCGGTGGCTGGGATTTTGGTGGAATGGGGTATGGATATTGACGCGGTGATCGCTGGCGTGCTGCATGATACGGTCGAGGATACCGATGCAACGCTGGATGAACTAGAAAGTTTGTTCGGCCGCGACATTGCCTTTTTGGTTGATGGTGTGACCAAGGTGTCGCAGGCACGCGCTGGTATGCGCAGCCTCGATAGCTATCTGCCGCACACCAAGGACAACCTCGCCAAGCTGATGATCGCGGTCGGCGAGGACATCCGAGTGATTATTATCAAGCTGGCGGATCGGCTACATAATATGCGCACGCTTCAATATATGCCGCGTGACAAGCAGAAGAAAATCGCCCGCGAGACAATTGAGGTGTTTGCGCCGTTGGCGGATCGGCTGAATATGGGGCGCGTCCGCGTACAATTAGAAGAGCTTAGTTTCCGATTCTTGATGCCCAAGGATTTTCAGCGCACTAAGAGCTTGATGGATAGCCGCCTAAAGAAAAGCCAGCGCAAACTCGCCAAAGTCCGCCGCGACGTTACGGCGCGCCTCCAGAGCGAGGGCCTACGGTTCGATATGGATGGCCGGGTCAAAAGCGTGTATAGCCTGTTCAAGAAGCTCGACCGCGTTGGCGATATTGATAAGATTTACGATCTGATTGCTCTGCGCATCATCGTTGATGATTTAGCGACCGGCTATCTGGTACTGGGCGTGCTGCACGAGATGTACCAGCCGTTTTACGAGCGCATCAAAGATTACGTTGCCAACCCTAAACCAAACGGCTACCAAAGTCTGCACACAACAGTGCAAACGCCGACCGGACAAATTGTCGAATTCCAAATTCGTACCCAAGACATGCATGAATACGCCGAGCGCGGCCTGGCAGCCAGCTTTCATTATAACGAACAAAAGATGTCCGATGCCTACCGCCAGGGGCGAATCGCCGCGCTACCGACGGATTTGGCATGGATTCGTGACCTACAGGAAACGGCGGCCCGAGCACGCGAGGGTAAATCATTTGATTCAGAAAAATTCCGCATGAAGTTGTTTGAAGATCGCATCTTCGTCTATTCGCCCAAAGGTGATATTTATGACTTACCGCGCGGCGCCTTTCCACTGGATTACGCCTATCGCATTCACTCCGACATCGCAGCGCACGCCAGCGGCTTTAAGGTCAATGGCGCCATGAAGCCGTTCACCTATGAATTACAACATGGCGACGTCGTCGAAGTTTTGACCAGCAAATCTGCCAAACCCAAACCAGCCTGGCGCAATATGGTCATCACGCCGCACGCCAAAACCAAATTACGCATGCAGCTGTCAAAAAGCGGCGGCGTGCTCGCACACCTGACCGGTTTAACCGACGGCGTTTCGTCGTTGTTTCGACGGTAAGCAAAGCACTCACACCTCAGAGGCTGCGGCAGACACGACACCTCCTCCGCCAGAGACTGTGAAACGTTCGCGAGTAGCGGACGTTTCAGCCGAACGCTCGCGAGAAATCTCCAGTGGAGATTTGAGCGAAGAGTGTGCTCTGGTGGCGGACGGTGGAGTGGCTGCTGCGGTTCGACTTCCGGCCGCCTCCTCCAAGTCGAATGCATCCGGCGGGCGCCGTCTGCAGAATTATCGACTTGCCGGAGAGACTGACGGTTGCATTGTGTGACAAACACGGATCAAATCCGGCGATACGTGATACCACCCTGCTTTACACGATACTATTAAGTTTGCTCATTCCAGCGCTCAATCGCCGCTGCCACAACTTGTTTGGCAGCATCAACACCAGCAAATTCTTTGACAATGGTCGAGCCTGGCTTTTTCAGATCCTTGTAGTGATTGAAATGGAATTCTATTTGCTTAATCAGCTGCGCTGGCAAGTCCTCCAGTGACTGAATGGCGTTACCATTGTGACGATCGTCGCTTGGCACGGCGATAATTTTATCATCAACCTCATCGTCATCAACAAACTTCATCACGCCGAGGATTCGCGCCTCGACTACCAGCCCAGTCGTCAGCGGCGTGTCCGTGACCAATAGCACATCCAGCTCGTCGCCATCCTCGTCCAGCGTTTGTGGAATAAAACCATAATTAGTCGGCTTGGCAAAAATCGCCGGATCAACCCGATCTAGCCGCATGACGCCAACTTTTCGATCCCATTCAATTTTATGATTTGACCCAGCCGGAATCTCCACGACAACGGTGATTTCGCCGTCCTGATAGTTTCCCGGTGTTAATACTTGGTTAAAATCTGCCATATACTACTCCTCTCTGGCTTTTTCTTGTAAATATTCACGAATTTGCAGTGCCGCCACTGC
>ERZ773070.1507-NODE-1507-length-14293-cov-4.303413_pt1 | contig 14293 bp, 12 predicted proteins | sample MGYA00580618_ERZ773070 | MGnify/ENA primary metagenome ERZ773070 (study PRJEB29015, sample SAMEA2738023) | human oral metagenome | biome: human oral; feature: human-associated habitat; material: dental | place: China | collected 2019 ...
CCAGCTCGCGGCCCCCGGCTTCCTGGCCTGGTACGAGGCCTGGCTGGACAACGCGGTCCGCCAGGGCGGCCCCTTCGGCCGCTGGGAGTACCGGGTCGACTCCGTCTACAAGCTGCTCGTCAACGCCGCGCAGGAGAAAGGGGTCGACCGTCTGCCCGAGACCGTGACCAGGGTGAGGACCCACTCACCCGAGGGCAAGCCCATTGGCCCCTGCCACGCCTGCGAGGAGACCTACGCCCGCTACGGGGTGCCCCCCACGGTGTTCGTCACCGCCCCGTAAGGTGCGGTTGGTGCCTGCCCGCCCCGGCTGGCGGTGGCCGGGGCCGCGTCCACCCGCCCCCGACCCTCCGAAGGCGCTCGCCCCGGTTGGTGGGGTGGCCCTGGTGCGGCCGTCCGCGGCAGGCGGCCCGGGGGGGGCTGGTCGGCCTGAGCCCTTGCGGTTCCACAAAGTCGCGCCCCGACGGCGTCGATCTCCGATATCCTCGACCCGTACCGACCGACGAGTCTCAGGAGACGGGCGATGACCCAAGTGGCATGCGGGATCGACATTGGCGGATCAGGCGTCAAGGGCGCCCTGGTCGACCTCGGGACCGGTGAGTTCATCGGTGAGCGCGTACGCATTGAGACCCCCCAGCCGTCCACGCCCGAGGCGGTCGCCCAGGTCTGCCGCGCGATTATCGACAGGCTCGGCGTCGGGCCGGACGTGCCCGTGGGCATCACCTTCCCCGCCCCGATCGTGCGCGGCACCGTCGTGTTCATGGCCAACCTCGACAAGTCCTGGGAGGGGGTCAACGTGGACGAGCTCATGACCCGGGTCCTGGGGCGCCCCTCCCACGCTCTCAACGACGCCGACGCCGCCGGGCTGGCCGAGGTCGCCTACGGTGCCGCCAAGAACGTACCTGGCACCACTATCGTCACCACCCTGGGCACGGGCATTGGCTCGGCCGTCATTGTCGACGGCACCCTGGTGCCCAACACCGAGCTCGGCCACCTGGAGATCGACGGCCACGACGCCGAGAGCCGCGCCTCCACCCACTGCAAGGAGCTCCTGGACCTGAGCTGGAAGAAGTGGGCCAAGCGCCTCCAGCGCTACTACAGCCACGTGGAGATGCTCTTCAGCCCGGACCTGTTCGTCGTCGGCGGGGGCGTGTCGAGGAAGCACGAGAAGTTCCTGCCCCTGCTCGACCTGCGCACCCCCATTGTGCCCGCCAGGTTGCTCAACACCGCGGGCATTGTCGGCGCCGCCTACGAGGCGGCCCGTACCGCACGGTAGGCTCCGCCCAGGTCGCCTCTCAGGGGTTGCCGATTCTCAGCCCGCCCCGGGTGCCGCCGATGTCCCAGGTGGGCCCGTACCGCACGGTAGGCCCTTTCGACCGCCACCGAGCCGGTGGTCGTGGGGAGGCCCCTGTCGCCGGGCCGAACGCTACCTCAGGTAGATGAACGCCGTTTTGATGAGGTAAACGCTATCTTAAGGCTGTGGACGCCGTTTCAGAGAGGTGAACGCCATCTAGGCGCGCGTTCATCTCCCCAAAATGGCGTTTACCCGCCCAAAATAGCGTTCATCTGCCCGAGACGGCGTTCACCTCCCCGAGGCGGCGTTTTACGACGACGGCCAGCAGCTCCAGGCGACGAGGCGACAGCGGCCCCAGGCCCCGGCGCAGCGAGCAGCGAACAGCGACAGCCAGCGGCAGCCCCAGGCGACAAGGCGACCACCAGCCCCAGGGCCCGGCGGGTGCCCCATGCTCGACCCCGACCGCGTGCACCCCGCCCACCAGCGGCCCCCAGGCGATGAGGCGGCCAACAGCCCCAGGCCCCAGCGTCCGGCGGGTACCCGCCGCCTGGGGCCACGCGGGAGGCGAACACCACCCGCCAGGCCGTGGGGTGGCTAGCGACCTCAGGCCGACTACGCTGGGCAGTCCCGCCGCCCCGCCGCAGTGGGCGACCAACCACCAGGAGGCCTCATGGCTGGAAAACTCATCTTCGCCCTCGGGCTCGGTACCGGCTACGTCCTGGGCACCCGTGCGGGCCGTGCCCGGTACGAGCGCATGAAGGCCAGGGCCGTCCGGGTCATGGAGCAGCCCTTCGTCCGCTCCCGCGTGGACGCCGTCAGCACCAGGATCGTCAACGCCGTGCGCTCCCAGGGCGAGGCGGTCACCGACAAGGTCGCCGACGCGGTCAAGGAGCGCCTGTTCTCCTCCCGCCCGGCGCAGCCCGCGGCCTCGGAGCCGGTCAGCGTTCCCGCCACCATCCGCACCACCTCCTGAGCGCCTGCACATTCTTTTTACAATCAGCGATCATAGAACGGCAGGATCATGCGGATCCGTAGTGTGCCACGGGCTCCAGGATCCGGGATGAATGTGCAACGGCGCCGGAGTTGCACATTCATCCTGTTCCCAGCCCCCGCCCCGGCCCGCGATTCCGCGTGATCCCGCCACTTTATGATCGTGGAACGTAAGAAGAATGTGCAACTCGCCCCTGCGCCTCACCCCGGCAGGATCTCGGGGGGCAGGAGGCACGCCAGCTCGTAGCCGTTGTCCCCGAAGACCACCGGGACCCCGGCCTCGTCAAGGATCTGCGCCTCCGGGCCCTGGCCCAGGGGGTGGGCGGACAGGGAGCCCGCGAGCACCTGCTGGGCGGGGGTGAGCTGGCGGATGGCGATGGCGGCGACCCGGTTGCGGTGCTCGCGCGCCAGCTCCCCGTAGAGCAGGAGGTCGTGCTGGCCGTCGTCGCCCACGAGCAGCCAGACCACCTCCGGCAAGTCAATGAGCAGGCGCCGGAACTGGGTGCGCTTGTGCTCGATCCCGCTGCGGAACCAGCCCGTGTTGGTCGGCCCCCAGGCGGTCAGGAGCTTGGGGCCGGCGGGGAAGCCGTGGCGCTCGAAGAACGCCCGCAGCGTGGGCAGCACGTTCCAGGCACCGGTGGAGACGTAGAAGACCGGCGCGCCCGGGTGGGCGGTCTGCACGTCGGTGAGCATCCGCGCCATCCCGGGAACCGGCTGGCGGGCCGAGGTGTACTTGACCATGGAGTTCCACGTGGCCAGCAGGGCGCGGGGGATGTGGGTGATCATGACGGTGTCGTCCACGTCGGCGATAACGCCCAGGCGCGGCCCCGGCGCCACCACGAGCACGGCGGCGGTCACCGTGCTTCCCGCCGCCCGGATGGTGGCCTGGTGCCATCCCGGGGGCAGGCCGTGGCCCCGCAGGACGACGTCCACGCAGCCCGAGCGGTCGGCCCGGGTGCGCACGCTCGCCGCCCCCAGCGTGACGGTCACCGGGATAAAGGGGACCGGCAGGTCGATAAAGAGCCGCCACCCGCGCTGGACCTCCAGCAGGCTGGTCAGTGCCAGGTCGCGAGCCTCCGCCATGTTCCCGGGCAGGGAGCGGAAGAGCGGGCCCTCGGCCGGGGCCCCGGGGTCGCGCATGACGACCCGGGCCAGGACCCGGGCCATGTCCGACGGCGGCGTGCCTGTGCTCCGTCGCCCGGGGTCCTCGGGGGTGATGCCGGGGGCGGCGGGGGTGATGCCGGGGGCGGGGCTGTGCCGAGCGCCGTCCGCGGCCTGCGGCCCGTCCTCCAGGGGGGGGACCGAGGAGCCGTAGCCGTCGTAGGGCACAATGCGGGGCCGCCAGCCATGACGCCGTAGCACGGGGATAATGTCCCGGCGGAAGTGGTTCTCTACGGCGCGGGGGATGTCGGAGATCGGCACATCGTCAAGTCTAGGGGGCTTGCCGACGACGCCCCTGAGGTGCGGTGACCACGCAGTTCAGGGCGTGTCCTGGGGGTGCCCGCACGAGGGCTCCCGAGGTGGTACCGGGTCTGCCTCGCCGCGGTCCGGCCGGGTCGGGACAGGGCGGGCACCGCGGTCCGTCGCGGCCCGACGCCTCACCTCCCAGGCCAGGGTGGCCCCGGTCACCAGGGCCCACAGGGTGTAGGAGGACCCGGCCCAGCGCTGGAGCGCGGTCCAGCCCGCCTCCAGGTGGTTCTGGTTGGGGAACCACCACTGCATCGCCAGGGCGAACACCGCCCAGCCCGTGGCCGCGCACAGGCCCAGCACGCCGCTGCGCCAGCGCCAGGCCGCCGCCGTCAGGCCCATGACCATGGGCAGGCACCACACCCAGTGGTGGGACCAGGAGATGGGGGAGACCAGCAGCCCCAGGCCCATGACCACCCCTACCTGGAGCAGCAGGACCGTACCCTCGGCGTCGGGCAGTCGGGGACCACCCGGGACCAGCCCCGTCTGGCGCGACGGCCGCAGGGCGTCCGTCCTGACGGCCAGGAGCACCGCCAGTACCGTGACCGCCACGACCGACACCGCCCACAGGGGCGTCCACAGCCTCTCGTCGCCCACCAGGGCTCGGGCCACCATCCCCTTGAGGTTCTGGTTGCCCGCGTACTCGGCAAAGCCCGCGCGCGTGGGATCCCAGGCCGCCTGGAGGAAGAACCGGGCGGACTCCCGGGGACTGAGGGCCCAGCACGCCAGGGTCACGCCCGACGCCGTCGCGACCATGGTCGCGGCCGCCCGCCACTGCCTGCGCACCAGGAGCACCACGACCGCGATGGCCGGGGTCAGCTTGAAGGCGGCCGCCAGGCCGCACAGGACCCCGCGCCAGCGTGAGCTGGCGGGCACGGCCAGCAGGTCCACCGCCACCAGGGCCGCCAGGACGGCGTTGACCTGGGCGTACTCCATGGTCTTGTAGACCGGTTCCAGGGTGAGCACGCCGACCAGGCCCAGCCAGGGCGCCGCCGCCCCGGCCCACCGCCGCACTCCCAGGGCCCGCAGGCAGGCCCAGGCCGTCACGACCATGCACACGGGCGTGGCCAGCAGCATGACCACCTGGAAGGCGCGGTCCTGCGTCACCGTGGTCAGGGGCGTCAGGGCCCACGCGGCAAAGGGAGGGTAGGTAAAGGGCCACAGGTGGTCGGCGGGGTTGGCGTACCAGTCGTACAGGCTGCCGCCGGCGTGCCACTGCTCCACGGCGTGGCGGTAGATCCAGGCGTCCAGCATAAAACGTGGTGAGTCGTCGGTGTTCCACGCCCACCGGTAGGCCGACGCCAGCAGCCCCACCCACCCCAGGGTCGTGGCCAGCAGGCGGATAAGGCCCGACGCCGGGGCGGCCGCCGGGCTCAGTGCCGGTGCGGACGGCGGTGTCAGGGCGGGCACTGAGATGGGCGCCGCTGCCGGGGCTGCCGCCGCTGTCCCTGGTACTGGTGCGTGCGCCGCGCCCTCTGCCGGGGCGGCTGCTGGGTCCGACGCCGTCGGGTCCGGGCGGGTGGCCCTGGGCCGCCGGGAGGGTGTTCCGGGCATCTCTACGCCTCCGGCAGGTGGTGGTGGACCCGGGCCCGGCGTACGACGCCAATGGTGGCCAGGGCCACGAGCACCGACAGCCAGGCGAAGACGGTCACGAGCACGTACCCGCCGCGGGAGCCGTGGGTGTCCACCAGGCGGCCGGCCAGCAGCGAGCCCAGGGAGACGCCCACGTTCATGGCGGTACCCACCCAGGTCAGGCCCTCGGTGAGCTGGTCGCGGGGGGTGACCGCCTGGACGATGTGGTTGCCCACGGTAACGGTCGGGGCGATGGACATGCCCGTGACCAGCATGAGGACCATGAGCACCGGGACCGAGCCGGCCAGGATGAAGGTGGAGGCGCCCAGCGCCAGGGCGAGGACGCCCACGAGGAACTGCCTCCACATGGGCCAGGCCCAGGTCCGTGAGCCGTAGACGAGCGCGGCGCTCAGGGAACCCAGCGCCCAGGCCGCCAGCACCAGGCCGGAGGAGGAGGGACGCCCCTGCTCGGTGGCGAAGGCCACCGCGGTGACGTCATTGGCGCCGAACAGGGCGCCGCTGCCCAGGAACACGGCCACCACCGCCAGGACCGCGCCGTGCCTCAGGGCCGACGTCGCCGTGCGGGCCGGCCCGTTCGCCCGGCCCCGCGAGCGCCCGGGCCTGCTCAAGGCGGACGCCGGTCCCGGGCCGTGGGCCGGGGGCTCGGTAGCACACTGGGAGAGGAGCCACAGCCCGCCTCCCAGGTGCAGGCACAGGGCGGCGACCCACCCGGAGGTCACCGGCAGCGCCGCGGAGGTGCACAGGGCGGTGGCCGCCACCGGCCCCACCACGAAGACGACCTCGTCCAGGGCCGCCTCCAGGGAGAAGGCCGTGTGGATGTCGTCGGGGCTGTCCAGCACCGTGGTCCAGCGGGAGCGGACCAGGGAACCCATGGACCCGCCCAGGCCCCCGGCCACCAACGCCAGGGCCACCAGGACCCACAGCGGGGCCCGGAGGCCGGCTGCAGTGATCATCCCCACCATTCCCAGGGCCGAGCCGAGCACGGCGGGCAGCATGACCCGGGACTGTCCGCGGGCGTCCACCAGGCGCGCCAGGACCGGGGCCCCGACGGCGGTGGCGACGACCAGGGCGGCGCTCACCCCGCCGGCGGAGGTGTAGTTCCCGTAGAGGGACTGGACGGTCAGGATGGTGGAGATACCCACCATGGACATGGGGAAGCGGGCCAGGAAGCCGGCGGCCGAGAACTGGAGGGCGCCGGGCCTGCTCAGGATCCGGGCATAGCTCGAGGTCACCGGGCTCACCGGTGGGTGGAGTTGGCGCCGTTGCGCGCCATGGTGAAGCCCTCCCCGGTGATCTGGCTCCAGCAGGTGATCCCGGACTCGTCGGACGTGCAGGCCACGGTCCCGTTCTTGGCGCTGGCCCCGTAGTCCAGGGTCACCCCTACCGGGGAGAAGGACTGGGAGCACGAGCCCGTGGCCTGGCCGGACTTGCCCACCGAGCTGGTGAAGGGCTTGGAGCTGGCCGAGCAGGAGGCTCCCTGGGCGGTGAAGTTGTACTCCTTAATGGTGCACGAGGCCGTGTCCCCGTCCAGGCGGCAGGTGATGTTGCCGCTGGGGGCGGTGAAGCTCGACAGCTGCTGGGCGGTGGCGGGGGCCGGGTAGCGCAGCGCGGTGGGGGTGGCGGTGGGCGTGGGCGTGGCACTGGGGGTCGGGGTGGGCTTGCCCGCACCGGTCGTAGCGGTCGGCTGGGGGACGGAGGCCTCCTGGGTGGTGCTGGAGGTGGTCTGGACGGCCGTGGGCTTGCGGTTGTTGGCGGTGAGGAACCACGTCAGGGTGCCTGCCACGAGTACCACGACGACGCCGGTGAGGACCCACAGGACGGCGTTGGACTGGTGGTGCTCCTCCAGTATGTCCTGCTGGCCGCTCAGGAGGTCGGCCTGCGGGCCCATGGCCCCCGTCCCGGCCCCCGGAACGGCGCCCGCCCCGGGGCTGATCGGTACGGCGGGGCCCACCGGGACGACGGAGGAGGTGGGGCGGGTGTAGGTCCGGCTGTAGTGGACCGGCTCCGGGGTGCCGACCGCGCCCATGCTGGTGGTGGCTGCCGCGGCGGACTGGGCAGACTGGGCCGCCCACTGGTCCTGGGCGAGCTGGGCCGAGTCCTGGGCGGGGATGACCTTGGTGTCCCGGCCGGGGGGGCCGGGCCTGATGGCGGTGTCCGTGCCCACGCCCGGCTGGGCGGTCGGCCTGGGGCTCTGTATCGCCATGGTGGCCGCCTCCGAGGGGTCCGCGCCGCCGAAGCGGGTGGCCAGGGCGGCGTTGACCGCCGGGTCACCGAGACTGCCGAGCCACTCCAGCAGCGCCGGGTAGGTACTCGGGTTGGCGGCGATGGCCGGCCGTAGTCCCGGGTAGTCCTGCGCCAGCCGGTGGAGATCCTCCAGGGGGGCGTTGGGGTCTGAGGCACGTGCAAGGAGGTCAGCCTGGGACTGGGACATGATTGAGGTCCTTATGTGGGTGGGGTGTACCGCGGCCCGGCCACTTCCAGGGGTGGCGCGGTACCACTGGGATCTGGCCTATATCGTAGCCGAGGTGCGTGTGGAGGTGCCTCGGCGCCTGTGACAGGTTAGTCTCTGGCAGACACCAAGGAGACCGTATATGACCACCCCCGATCCCCGGCGCCGTGCTGGCAGCCACGCCGCGCCGAGCTTCCCGCCCGCGGCGGCCACCTCACCGGCCCCCACCCCCTCTTCCTCCCACTCCACCCTGTCGGCCTCGGACCTGGACCGGGCCGACGACCTGCTGTCCAAGGTCGCCAGCGTCTACTCCGAGCGGGTGGTGGGACAGCAGCGCCTGCGGGTGGCCCTGCTCTCCTCCCTCATCGCCGGGGGGCACGTGCTGCTGGAGTCCGTGCCCGGCCTGGCCAAGACCACGGCGGCCCAGGCCCTGGCCGCCGCCGTCTCGGGGTCGTTCCGGCGCATCCAGTGCACCCCCGACCTCATGCCGAACGACATTATCGGCACCCAGGTCCTCAATGTCTCCACCGGTGAGATGAGTACCCAGCTGGGGCCGGTGCACGCCAATATCGTCCTCCTGGACGAGATCAACCGCTCCAGCGCCAAGACCCAGTCAGCCATGCTGGAGGCCATGCAGGAGCGTCAGACGTCTATCGGCGGTGTTGTCTACCCTCTCCCCACCCCCTTCATGGTCCTGGCCACGCAGAACCCCATTGAGGAGGAAGGGACCTACGTCCTACCTGAGGCCCAGATGGACCGCTTCCTCATGAAGGAGGTCCTGACCTACCCCAGCCCTGCCGACGAGGCCGACATCCTGGAGCGCGTCGCCAGCGGCGCGTTCGAGAGGCGGATCAAGCACCCCCCGATCTCCATCCGTGACGTCATGTGGCTCCAGGAGGCGGTCAACGCCGTCTACGTGGCCCCCGTCATCCGCCAGTACATTGTGGCCCTGGTGGGGACCACCCGGGGCTCGGGGCCCCGCCCGGTGGCCGGTATCGAGCGGCACGTGCGGGTGGGCGCCTCTCCGCGCGGGGCCATCGCCCTCATGAAGGTGGCCCAGTCCATCGCCCTCCAGGACGGCCGCGGCTACGTCACCCCCGACGACGTGCGCCTCCTGCGCCACCCCGTCCTGCGCCACCGCCTGGTCCTGACCTACGACGCCCTGGCCGACGACGTCGCCCCCGAGTCCATTATCGACGCGGTCTTCCAGGCCGTCCCCACGCCCTGAGAACAGGACCGCCAGCCGCCCATGTCAGCTCCCAGCCCCTCCGGCGCCTCCTCGCTCTACCCGCCCCAGGAGCAGTCCGTCCCCCGGCCCAGCCGCGGCTCGCGGCTGGCGGGCGTGCGACGTCGTATGAGCCTGCCCGTGGTCCGGCGCGCCTCCGGGCTGCTGGACGGACGCAACCGCTCCATCTTCGTGGGGCACGGCCAGGACTTCTCCGACCTGAGCCTCTACCGGCCCGGGGACGACGTGGAGGACATTGACTGGAAGGCCACCGCCCGCAACGGCAAGCCGGTCATCAAGCGCTTCCAGAGGGAGTCCAACCTGCCCCTGGTCCTGGCCCTGGACACCGGGCGCACCATGGGCGCCCAGGCCCCCAGCGGGGAGGACAAGCGCGACCTGGCCCTCTTCACCGCCGAGATCCTGGCCTACCTGGCCCGGATGCGCGGGGACACCGTGGCCGTGGTGGCCGGGGACGCCCAGCGGCTGGTCTCCCGCCCCCCGCGCTCGGGCAGCGAGCACGCCGAGATGATCCTGACCCTCATGGCCCGCCAGCTGTGGCACCTGGATGAGCTCGACCCCCTGGCCGCCCCCGCCTCGGACGTCTCGCGCGTCCTGGAGCGGGTCTCCACGACCTTCCGACGCCGCAGCCTGGTGGCGTTGGTCACCGACACCTCCCACCCGGACGCCTCCGCCAGCGACTGGCTGCGCCGCCTGAGCGTCCAGCACGAGCTCATGGTCGTCCAGGTGGCCGACGACCTGCCGGTGGCCCCCGGCAAGGGTCGCAGCCGCGACGTGGAGATGGTCCACGAGCTGCCCGCCTTCCTGCGTGAGGACGCCTCCCTGGCCGCCGAGATGGCCGGGGCCGACGCCTCCCGCCGCGGCCAGGTCTCCGCCCTCCTCGACTCCCGACACCTGGAGCACACCACCGTGACCTCCTCATCGACCCTCGTACCCGCCCTGGCCGAGCTCCTGCGCCGTCAGCGCCTGGCCTCCTCCCGCAGACGGCGGGTGATCTGAGTGACGCTCAACTCCCCCGTCCTCATGCCCCTGTGGTGGATTATGGCCGCCATCGTGGGCCTGCTGCTGGTGACGGCCTGGCTGGTCTGGGTGTTCGTGAGCACCGCCCGGGACACCTCCTCCCGGGTCGGTGACATCCCCCTGGCGCCCGGGGACCGGAGCCGGTGGCTGGGCTGCGTGCAGGACGCCGCCGCCGCCTACGAGGCCGGCGAGCTCAGCGTGCGCGACCTCCACCTGGAGCTGGCCGCCGTCCTGCGGGGCTTCGCCACCCAGCGCACCGGAACCCCCATGGAGTCGCTCACGGTGGCCGAGATCCTCGACCTGGCCCAGGGGGCCGACCGGCGCAGCGTGATCGACCGTATCCGCTTCCTGCGCTCCCGGCGTCGCCCCGTGGACCGCAACCCCCTGGGGTACGTCGGGGAGCTGCTGACCGTGTGGGAGCAGCCCTCCTTTGACGCGGTCACCCGCGCCGACGCCCTGGAGGCCGTCCACGAGACCACGGAGGTGGTGACACGATGGTAATGAGCTGGCTGGCATGGGCCCTGGTCCTGGCGGGCCTGGTCCTGGCGGGCCTGGCCGTCGCCGGGGTGCTGGGGAGCCAGGCCGTGCGCCTGGCCGCGAGCCGGGGCCTGCGGCGGGTGGCCAACTCCGCCGGGCTCCTGACCGCCCCCGCGGTCCGACGTCGGATCAGGCTCAGGCGCTGGACCTACGCGGCCCTGGGCGGGGTGGTGGCGGTGGCCCTGGTGGCGGCGGCCGGGATCGCGGGACGGCCCGTGCACCGCACGGTGCGCAACGACCAGCTGGCCAACCGCGACATTATGCTCTGCCTGGACGTGTCGCTCTCCATGATCGGGGTGGACGCCAAGGTCCTGAAGACCTTCAGCACGCTCGTGGACTCCTTCGAGGGGGAGAGGGTGGGGCTGACGGCCTGGAACAACACGGCGCAGACGATCGTCCCCCTCACCGACGACTACGACACCCTGCGCAACCAGCTCACCGAGGTGGCCAACGCGCTGGACTTCGACACCAGCACCGCCACGTACCACGACCCCGCCTACCAGCGCTACGCGCGGACCTTCGCGGGCACCACCAACAGGGACATCAAGGCCTCCTCCCTGGACGGGGACGGGCTGGCCTCGTGCGCGGCCGCCATGGGCAACCAGAGCGTCAAGGACCGGCCCCGGATCCTCATCCTGGCCACCGACAACCAGGTCTACGACGACTACCACCTCCAGATCTACTCCCTGCAGGCTGCCGCGGACTTCGCCACCCAGAACAACATTAAGCTCATTACCCTGTTCGGCGTGGACGCCAAGAACCTGGACCCCGGTATCACCCAGGCCGATATCGACGCCGCCCGCACTGAGATCAAGAACGTCACCCTCGAGCACAACGGGCTCTTCTACGAGGTCGACGACCCCAACGCCACTTCCACCATTGTCAACGAGGTGGAGAGTACCCAGGTCAAGGAGGCCCGGGAGAACACCCAGGTCCGCACCACCGACGTCCCCGAGGCCTGGGCGGTCGTGCTCGCCGGGGCGGTCCTGGTCCTGCTCGCCGGAGCCGTCTGGAGGCGCGCATGACCTTCGTACCCATGGTCCCCGTGGCCGTCATTATCCTGCTGGTCGTGGCCTACGCCGTCCTGCTGTGGCTCGGCGCCAGGTGGATCCGCCACGGCGGCGCCGAGCCGGGGGCCTGGCGGCGCTGGTGGCGCCGTGGCGCCCTGGCCGCCCTGGTCCCGGTCATCTTGGCGGGGCCCTCCGTGGAGCTCAAGGAGAAGGTCCCCGTCTCCAGCATCGAGGTCTACCTGGTGGTGGACCGCACCGGCTCCATGGCCGCCCAGGACTGGGACGGGGGCAAGGGGACCCGTCTGGACGGGGTGCGTGCCGACCTGACCGCCATCCGTGACGCCTACGCCGACGCCCGTTTCTCCGTCATCGCCCTGGACTCCACGGCGGCCCGTGAGCTGCCCCTGACCAGCGACGTCGAGGCCCTCACCACCTGGATCGCCAACCTGACCCCGGAGATCTCCTCCCGCTCCTCCGGCTCCTCCGTGGACCGCGCCCTGCCCCTGGTCACCCAGATCCTCTCCGACGCCAAGGAGCACCGTCCCGGTGGCTCGCGGATCCTCTACATCCTGTCCGACGGGGAGTCCACCGAGGACGGCGCCACCCCGGGCACCATCAACCCCAGCTGGTCCACGGTGGCCGGCTACATCCAGGGCGGTGCCGTCCTGGGCTACGGCACCAAGGAGGGGGGCACCATGCGGCAGAACACCGGCACCGGTGCCACCGACGCCCCCCTCATCCAGGACCCCAGCGGCAAGGACGCTGTCTCCGTGCCCGACACCCAGGCGCTCTCGGCCCTCGCCTCGGCCCTGGGCGTGACCTATATCCAGCGTACCGGCACCAATGACGAGCCCACGAGCAAGTTCACCGACCTGAGCGTGGAGGGCAAGATCACCGAGGAGGACCGCACCCGTCGCTCCAGCCGCTACGTCGTGTGGCCCCTGGGGGTCGTGGCCGCCGGGCTGCTCATCTGGGAGGTCGCCAGCCTGGGCCGGGCGGACGTGGCCGCCCGTCGCCTGGTGTCCCGCTCCTCACTGACCCCCACGCAGACAGGAGGCCGCCGATGAGGCTGCACCGGGCGAGCAGGCACCGCACCGCGCAGGACGACGGGGGCCAGGGGCCCCAGGCGCGTGAGCCCCGTGCGGACCCGGGCCCGGAGGATCCTCGGGCGCGTCAGGCCCGCCTGACCCGACGTCGCCACCGCTTCGTCATCGGCGTCCTGCCCGCCCTGCTGGCCCTGGCGCTGTCCCTGTGGCTGGCCGCGGTGTGGGGGTGGACCTTTGCCGGGCACCGGGCGGCCATTGCCAAGGACTCCGCCCACGCGGTGCGCTACTACCGCACGGTGGAGCGGCTCAATCCCTGGTTCGAGCAGTGGCGGGTGCGCTACAACCTAGGCACGGCCGAGCTCGTGGACGACCAGGTCGACGCCGCGGTCAAGGACCTGGAGCGGGCCCTGAAGGTGGTGCCGAGGGCCCCGCGCAAGACCGGGACCACCTCGGACGGCACCCAGGTGCAGGTGGCCAAGCCGGACAGCCCGGAGTGCCTGGTACGGGGCAACCTGGCGGTGGCGCACCTCCTGCTCGCCGCCAAGGCGCAGGAGGCCGGCGACTCTACCGCCGCGGAGGAGCAGAAGCAGGCCGCCGTCACGGCGCTCGACGACTGCTCCATGCCCTCGGGCCAGGACGGCAGCGACTCCACGCCGGATCCCAGTACCAGCCCAGACCCCAGCGCCAGCCCGGATCCCACCGCGAGCCCGGATCCGAGCGCCAGCCCGAGCCCGGACCCCAGCGCCAGTCCGGACCCCAGCGCCACTCCGGATCCGAGTGCCAGCCCGAGCCCGGGCTCCACGCCCACGCCGACTCCGTCTGCCAGTGCCAGCCCGTCGCCCACCCCCAGGCCCGGTGGGCCGACCCTCGACCCGCGCCTGCAGACCCGTAACCCCCAGCAACCCGGCGGGGGCGGGGCCAGGCGCCCCTGGTAGGCCGCCGCTACCTTCGGCTGCCGCCTACCGCGGCTGAGGTGCGGGGGGCAGCTCGTCCGGTCCTGTGGCGTGCGGTCCCGTGGTCGCCGGGCTCAGGCCACGTGGGCCACCGGGCAGCGGGCGCCTGCTGGTGGCACCGGGGTGGCGGGCTCCTCGACGTGCGAGGGCGGCACCGTCGGGACGGCGTGGTCCGGCACCGCGGCGCCGACCGCGCGCAGGACGAAGGTGTCCAGGGCCGCCAGGTAGACCTCGCGGGCCGCGGGCTCGGTGGGGGTGGGGCGGCCCCCCATGACGCAGGCGTGGACCAGGGAGACGAGCGTGCGGGGGTCCTGGGGCGGGATGGCGCCCGAGTCCATGGCGTCGGTGAGGACTGCGGCGAGGGTCTGGACGAGCAGCTCGCCGTGGGCGCGCAGGCGCCCGGCGGTCGCCCGGGAGACCGAGGCGTTCAGCGGGCCGGTCGCGGGGAAGTGGTAGTCGCGCTTAATGAGGGCCTGCTGGCGCACGTAGACGCGCAGACGGTCAACGGGGTCCTGGATGCCCTCGAGCGCCTGGGACAGCTCCTGGGAGTACCGGGCGGCCTCGTGCTCCATAAAGGCCAGGAGGAGGTCCTCCTTGTCCACGAAGTGGTTGTAGACGGCCGTGCGCCCCACACCTGCATGGTTGGCGACGTCGGACAGGGTGATCTTGTCGAAGCTGCGCTGGCTCATGAGCT
>ERZ773070.1508-NODE-1508-length-14283-cov-2.717951_pt1 | contig 14283 bp, 10 predicted proteins | sample MGYA00580618_ERZ773070 | MGnify/ENA primary metagenome ERZ773070 (study PRJEB29015, sample SAMEA2738023) | human oral metagenome | biome: human oral; feature: human-associated habitat; material: dental | place: China | collected 2019 ...
GCCCCCGCCCCAAGCGCATCGGGGTTAATATTTTGTGCCACCGTCTGCATTTCGCCGCTCTCTAAAGCCCTCAGAGTCGCTTGCCCCGGCCCTTCGCGGGCTGTCAGGGGCGCACTCGTGTCGATTTCGCGGTCAAGGGAAAACGGTGCGTGCGCTGCGGGTGTGAACCCCATCCCCCGGTACCAGCGCAGATACGCCAGCCACAGGCACGCCAGTTCGTCGGCGGGGGTGCCTTGATTATTCCATTCCAGAACTTCGGTGAGCGCATCAAGGGTGTAGCAGCTTAGCTGCGTGTCGTCGCTGAAGATGAGTTCGTTCTCACCCGTTAGGGGGCTGCGGGCTGCGATCTCTTTGGCGCTCAGCAGCTCCAGCGGGTACCCCAGGGCATCCCCCATAGCGGCGCATAGCAGGGCGGTGCGCACCGCGAGCGGGTATTTTTCGCTGGATGCATCGGGGGGTCGGGTGAATTCAGCCATACCGTTTATTCTACCCAGCGGAAGCTACCGCGCGGGGTCAGTGCGCCTCTCCTTCGCCTTTTGCGGAGGTTTCGCGGTGGCTCACAATCAGCCGGTTTGATTTAAAGTAGAACTCTTCAGGCAGTTCATTCTGGATGGGCCCGTGCGGGAATTCGCTAAGTTTTGGCCGGAAATGCCAGTCCATGAGTTCGGCACTGGTTTGTTTGAGGATTTTACGTTCACGCATGGCGCGCATAATTTTTCGGCGCAGCCTGGGGGTGTCATTCACGGTGGCGGTAAACACCCAGGGGGTGGGGTAGTCTTCCCCAACCTGCCCGAACACTATTTGCAGTTTACCGTCGTCGCTGGTGTCGAAGGTGAGGTCATCCGCGTTGACACCGTCCGCGGCGAGTATATCGAGCGCGCGAATAAATAATCCCCCTCCCTGTTTTTGCGAAATTTTGATTTCGCAAAAATTCCTCTTTCTTTTGAAATTTATAAACTCCGAGCGATAAATTTAAACCGCATCGCTCGCGCAGATTTAATAAAAACGGCTTTTCGAATTCGCCAAAATGCGGGATAATTTAGTCTAAATTTTGCGTAGCGCCGATTTGGCAAAATTTAAAATGATTTGACGATTAAATTACGGATAATTGAAATTTGAGTATAAAAACGCCCGAGAGCAAATCTTGCGACCCGCTTTCGGGCTTTGAGCTAGGCTGCAACTTTAATTAGATTTAAAATTTCACCTTCACTTGGGAAACGAGGCTTAGCAAAATCTTTATTAAAGAAAAGCTTTCTGCCGTCAACTTCTACTAGAAAGTCTCCGCTACCACCAGGGACCAACTCGACAACTGCATCCTTATAGACGCCTGTTATTTCATCTCTCACACGGAGAGCTTGCGGTCTATAAGATCAAGAATTACAATAAGTAATTACAACCTTCATCTTTATTCCTTTCTAAAAAAGTGCTACATTGTAGCAGATCTAGCTTAAATTTTAATATAAAGGCTCAATTTCGCGCGCCTCAGCATTTAAAATTTTTGGGCGAAATTTCGCAGTTTGCAAAGCTCTAAATTTTGCTGCCGCGGGCTCAAGGCTAATCCTCAAATTTTAAAATTTCATCGTAGCAGAGATAAAAATCGCAGCCGCGCGTATGGAATTTTTTATCGCCGTGAAAGTGCCCGAAATACCACCTCGCGGGCCTTACGAGCTCAAAGATCTGCTCTAAATATTCAGACGTTTTATCAAAAGTGCTTTTGCCGCACCAAAGGTACTCTTTTAAAAATTTCATCGCAAACCACGGCGCCGTGTGGCTCAGCACCGCATCTATCCGTCCACCCGCAGCGATGAAATCGCGCGCATTTCGCATCGCGTAAGCAAACTCCTCCTCGCTTGGAATCTCGCGCGCCCACCAGCTAAGCCCCGGTATCCGATGCGCCTTATCGACGCTAAGCGCGCCACCGAAGCACAAAAAATGTCGCCCCGCAATCTCGTAAATTTCGCCGCGCCGCAGCCAAAAAATATTCTCGCCGCCCACGCCCACGGTGCCGCCAAATTTCCGCTCGCGTGGCAGCTCATCCAGCATATCGAAATTTTCGTGATTTCCGTCGATAAAAAGAAGCGTGGCTGGGAAATATCTTTCTATATTTTTGCGCGCCATAAACTCATCTATCCGCTCGCTCCAAAATAGCCCGAAATCCCCGAGCACGATGACGAAATCATCGGCGCTAAGCCCGCCCGCAAAGGCTTTGTTCGTTATTTTGCCGATCTCGTTTATTCCGTGTGTATCGCCGCAAAGATATATCATCTGCCTCTCCTTTAATCTGGCTCGCCGCGCTTTGTCGCAACCCATGCGAATGGAATTTTAAGCGCTAAATTTTACGCAGCGCACACCGCACAGACCTTTTGCCCCTAACCGTAGCCACATAAATTTAATCCAAATTAAAAGCGTAAATTTAGGCGACGTATTTTAAAAGCACAGGCATCAAGCCTATCGACGCGTAAATTTAAAGCCGCAGCTTCTGATTTAAATTTCGCGGCGCAGATCTAAGCGGCGAAATCCGAGCAGGCGTAGCTTTGCTTACTGCCGCTAAATTTTAAATTTAGCGATGGATTTTGTAAATTTATAGCGAACCACATAAATTTAGCGGCGGATTGTGCAGTTTCCACAAAGAGCTTTGTAAATTTTCACAACGAACTTTATAAATTCCACGGCGAGCCGCCTAAATTTAAAGATTAATTTTAAAGCCTGCCGCGCAATTTCGTCGCCAGCGCTGCGCCGATTTTTTCGTAGCCCTCTTTTTGCAAGTGGATTTCGTCAGGGCGGATCAGCCCACGCTCGCGCCAGCCGCGCCAGCCGCCATCCTCATCCATAAGACCGGCTATGTCGTAAAACATCGCCCCTTCATCTCGCGCCAGATGCGCTAGCACCTCCGCAGCGCGTGAGGCGTTTGGCACTTTAGGGCTTCGCGGCGGCGCTACGAGCAGGATTTTTGCGCCGGGAGCCGCAGAGCGGACAGAGCGAAGCAGCCCACGGATGCTTTGGTAGAATTTTTGCTCGTCGAATTTCGGATCCATCGCATCATTTGTGCCATAAGCGATGACTACGAGATTGTATCTAAGTCCTGAAAAATCCCTATCAAAGGCATCTGCGCCCCATTTTTCGTAGAGGTTGCTAAACGCGCCGTTGCTCGCGCAAGAGTCTGCAAAGCGCGCGTTTTTGCGGTAAATTTTATATCCTCCAAGCTCTGCTCCGTCACGCAGCGATCGAATTTCGATCGGAAATTTAAGTCGCAGCTTAGAATACTCCCATTTCTGCGGCACTTCTTGCGAAATATACGCGCTTAGCCCACTTGCATCGCGCACGCGAAAAATCTCGCCGCCCTGATCCGATTTATGTAAAATTTCGACGTAAAAATCGCCGCTAAGCTGCTTTAGCTCCAGCCGCACATTAGCGCCCTTTTTGCCGGTAGCGATCACTCCGCATAGCGGGAAATCGGGGTCTTGCTCGGTGCGGGATGAGATTACATTAAAGCCGCTTTGCTTAAATTCTATATTTTCGCTTTTGTGATATTTAGGCATCATTGCAGGCACGAAGCCGACGCTGTTTTGCACGAAAAAGCCGTGTCTGAAAGCATCTATCAGCGCATCGCTTCCTAAATGCGAATCACCAAAAAATTTCACTCCAAAGCCCGCAGAGCTTTTTGCATTTGCGGAATTTATGCCGCGAACGCCTGCGTTTGCTGCACATCCGCCTAATAAAGCGGCAAATAAAATGACCATAAACTTACTCAACTTCAATCCTTGATAAAATTTCTTTCGCTACCGCTTCGCAACCCTCTTTGCTCATATGAATGCCGTCGTCTTGGCGCACGCGCACGAGCTTGGAGCCGCTTTGCAGATAGGTTTTATAGACGCCTTTTTCGCACACCAGCGGGGTTGTTTGCATAAAATACCCGCCAAGCGCCATACTAGCGTCGGCATATATTTGATTTAGCAGCTGCGTTTTCTCCTCAAAATCCGGCTTTTGCATACACGGCATCGCAAGCCACAGCACTCCTGCGCCGTGCGAGTGCGCCGTATCGTAGATCTCGCGCACCCTTGAGGCGTAAAACTCCCGCCAGCGCGGCGTTTTGATGCCGTAGGTCTTGCCGCCTGCGCGGTACTCCCAGACGTCGTTCGCACCCAGCAGCACGACTACGAGCTTAACGCCGCCGTTTTCGCTAAGCGCGGTATCGAGCGTCTTTTGCCAGTCAAAGGATTTCTTACTCGCAAGCCCCGTAGATTGCTTGCTAAGATCAATCACCCTCAGGCTTCGCTTCGGGAAAAATTTCTTAGCGTTCATCCCCACGTATTGCATCAGACTATCGCCCATAAAAAGCACCTCATCGCCTGCATTTAGGCGGATTTTGCCATCGTCGCTAAGCGAAATTTTAGCATCAATCTCCGCGGAGCTTTGCGTCGTTAAATTCTGCTCCAAAGCCTGCGGAGCGGGAAGTTGAGAATCGGAATTTTCGCCGCTTTGCAAGGTTGCGCTTGCCGTAACGGAGTTTTGTGACGCAGAGGAGCTGCGCGACACAGAGCTTGTTGTAGCCAGGCTTTGTGGCACGGAATTTTGCGAAGTAGAATTTTGAGGGATGGAATTTTGTGCGTAAGGCCCCTGCGCAGAATCGCGCGTTTTTAAATGATGCGTAGAATTATTTAAAGAGGAATTCTTCGCGGCATGGGCTTGCGGCTTGCTACCTTGCGACTTAACGCTTTGCGAAGCATCGTGATCTCGCGCCCTCGTGCTTTGCAAAGCTTGATTTTCCGCCATACGATCTTGCGCAGGTTTTTTAAAATTTTTGCTTCCGCTATGCGGACTTGCGTCCTCATCCTTGCTAATGTCCTCGCCTTTGATACGCTGCTCAAGCTTATCTGCGCCATTTGCAATCTTTTCGTAGATCTCTCCACCTACGCGAAACGGCGAGCGGCGCAGCCATTCTTCTAGCCCGAAATCATCGTGAAATCGCTGCTCCAAATAATAAAGCAGCGAGCCTTGCATAAAAAATGCCGAGAAAAACAGCGCAAAAAGCAGAGTCGAAACAAACCTAAGCATCTAAAATCCTGCGTAGATGAAATTTGGAATTCCGCTTGGCATCAGCGCGAAAATCAGCGTGAAGATCATGCCGAGCACGAGAGCTTTAGGTAAAAATGGCAGCTCGGCAAAAAGCGCGATCAAAGTATCTTTAAGAGCTGAAATTTTAGGATAAACAAAAATCCCCGCTAAAATCACCGCAAGCACCGCTAGCTCGCTAATATCTCCGAAAGCTCGCGCGCGGGTAAAAGCACCCAAAATCGCCGCCGCATCCGGAAGGGAATTAGCGAAAAAAATCCAAGCGAAACTTACAAAAATATAGGTGCAAAAAAGCGCTAAATGCGGATTTAGCGGCTTTACGCCCACTTTGGCAAGACATTTTAAAAATACAAGCGCTGCTCCGTGCAAAAGCCCCCAAATCAAAAAATTTAATCCCGCACCGTGCCAAATGCCCGAGAGCGCAAACGCGATTAGTAAATTTACGCAGGTACGTGCAAAACCCCTGCGCGAGCCGCCGAGCGGGATATAAATATAATCGCGTATAAACGTGGATAAGCTGATATGCCAGCGATCCCAAAACTCGCCTAAATTCTTAGCCGCATAGGGCATATTAAAATTCTGAGGTAGCTTAAAGCCCATCGCAAGTCCAAGCGCACGCGCCATATCGATAAAACCGCTAAAATTCGTATAAAGCACCACGCCATAAAGCAGCAGTGCGGCTAGAATTTGCGCCGCGGAGGACTCAGGCTCATCGCCGTAAACGCCTGAAATCACATCGCTATAATACGCGCCCAAATAGCCGCTAATAAGCAGCAGCTTAACTAAGGCAAAAATTATAAGCACATAAATTTCATCGGCATTGCCAAAGTGCTTGAAGCGATCAAACTGCGGCAGTACTGGCTCTACGCCCTTGGCAGCGCTAGCGCGCCCGATAGGACCCATCACGACGCTAGGAAAAAACGCCAAAAAGCACGCCAGGCTCAAAAAGCCCTGCTCGCCGCATTCGCGCCTATAAACCGAGACGAAATAGGTGATCGACATAAAAACATAATATGAAATTCCAAGCGGAAACGCCACGCTATCGACGGCACCTAGGTGCAGCGCGGCAAGCACGGCATTGAAAAACTCCCTGACGTAGCCATAATATTTAAAAAACGCGAGAAAAAATAAGCCGCCAGCAACTGCCGCAAGCATCACCGCACGCGCCTTCGCAGTGGGTAGTGGAATCTGCTTCGCTAACCCCGCTTTTTGCACCTGCTTTGCTATGCCAGCTTGTTTTGTTACACCCATCTGCTTGGTTGCCGCTTTACGCGAGAGCTTTTTCTTATGCGAAGACTGCTTTGCGGGCGGTATGGTTTTTGCGACTACGCGATTGGCGCGAGCGATACACACCCCTGCAAAATATACGAAAGCGCTATAGGCTGCAAGCACCAGTGCAAAGCGAGGATTTACGGAGCACATAAAGCCGTAGCTTGCCAGCAGGATCAGAATTTTTTGCGCGAAAATATGATTTTTGAGCGTCCAATAAACGATTAAAAACGCTAAAAAAGCAAGGACAAACTCAGGCGAAAAAAATGTCATTCAATCTTTCCAATTTAAATTTTTAAAGCTCTTGCGGCTTTTAGACGCTTGCGGCGTGAGATTTATATGAAGCGAAAAAGCTTTTTTAAATCGCTTACAGCACGATATTTTATGCGCAGGCACGGCATTGCGCCGCTAAACGCTCTAATAAATCTAGCGTCCAAATCCTTAGATTTCATGGACAGCTTGCAGCAAGCCCTTGCCACGTGAGCAAAATTCCGCCACAATAGCAAAATTTAAAATCCAAATGAGAGCTCGACGCACGAATAAAATTTTTAAACGCGCTGAGCGCTTTGCCATCAAATTCTTACAAAACCTCGCAAACGCAGTCTCGCAGGTTCTACCCGCAGGATTTAAAAATAAGCGCCTTTTGGAATCATGCCATATAAATTAGGCGCGATACCGCTAAAATCCTACGAAATAAGATGAGCCACACTTCATCACAACTATGAGGGCTAAAATTCTACAAAGCAAAATTTTAAAAGCCAAAAATTTTGCAGCGATGATAAAATTCCGCCCGTTAAAATCTATCGCGCGAAATTACTAAGTAAATCTCACTTTAAGGCGTGATAGAAACCATCTAAAAGCTGCGCCTTATGAGCCAAAATCATGGCTTTTAATTTTTACTGCAAATTACAGATCTGCGCCTCCATAAAGGCTCTTTTAATTTTATGGTAACGCAAACGCGCCTTGCGCTAGCCTCGCTCTTTAGTGTAAAACACAAGTTAAAATCAACGAGTTTCGCGTCGTAAATTTTGGCTCTAACTCGAATTTAATGCGGCGTAAATTCAGGCTAGCCAGGCAAAATTAGTCGTAAATTTAATGCGGCTACATAAATTTTAGTTTGAGCTGAAATTTAACGTAGCAGAGCCGCATCTCGCTTCGCAATCCAGCCATTCTAACGAGATAATGTAAATTTTAATTTGCAATTTAAAATTTCTAGCGCAACGATACCGGCTTTAGCTTGCGTTTTGAAATTCTAATCTAGCGACGCAAGCAGTTCATAAAATGCCGCGTAAAATTGCAAATTTAAGCGTTTTTTATTCGGCTGGCGAGGTTTGTGTGCGCAAGAACTGATTTGCGAAAATTTTAAAATTTTATCGCTTGCCCCAGCCTGCCTTCAGGGCAATCGCGATAAAATTTACGCTCCGCGTTTCAATTAAACGAGCAGTTGCGATGAAATTCTAAGCTAGCAGTCGAGATGAAATTTTACGCCGCATTTTAAAAAAATCCCGCGCCTGCCCAACTGAGAAATCCGTAAATCTCGCGCAAAATCTCACATCGCCGTATTACTTAGCGGCTATCAAATATGCTTGTCAAGCAAACGCGTAGAAATCTCTCACCGCTCTTTAATGCTCGTTCGAAGTAAAATTTCGCCCAGATGTTTTAGCGGTCCATACTCGAAATAAACGTTCCACATAATTCTATCGCAAAACGGCTGCCGGGTGGAATTTTGCCCGACAGCAAAGTCTTTTTCTGCGCGGAATTTACCCCTCTGCGCGGATGATCCTAACCGCTTCGACCATATTTTTTAAGCTCGGCTCCACCTCTTCCCATTTGCGAGTTTTTAGGCCGCAGTCCGGGTTGATCCACAGCTGCTCTTTCGGAAGTACCTCAAGCAGCGCGCGGATCTGGCTTACGAGTTCCTGTACACTAGGAATTCGCGGGCTATGGATGTCGTAAACGCCCGGACCGACCTCTTGCTTATAGCCGACCGATTTGAAAACTCGAAGCAGCTCGTTGCCACTGCGAGCAGTCTCGATGCTGATGACGTCGGCATCCATCGCCTCTATCGTTTTGATTATGTCGTTAAACTCCGAATAGCACATATGCGTATGAATCTGCGTGTGAGCACTTGCGGCGCTGACAGCGAGCTTAAAAGCACTAACGGCGAATTTTTCATACGCAGGGATATTTTCGGATCTAAGCGGATAGCCCTCTTTAAACGCAGCTTCGTCCACCTGAACGATCTTGATACCCGCGTCTTGCAGATCCGAAATTTCATCGAAAATCGCAAGCGCAAGCTGTTTTACTATTTGCTCGCGAGGCTTATCGTCGCGCACGAAGCTCCAGTTCATCATCGTAACAGGCCCCGTTAGCATGCCTTTCATAATCTTTTTAGTTCGGCTTTGGGCGTATTTGATCCACTCCACGGTCATCGGTTTTGGGCGGCTCACGTCGCCGAAAAGTAGCGGCGGTTTCACGCAGCGGCTGCCGTAGCTCTGCACCCAGCCGTTGGCACTAAACGCGTATCCGCTCATCTGCTCGCCGAAATACTCGACCATATCGTTACGCTCCGGCTCGCCGTGAACCAGTACGTCCAGACCAATCTCATCTTGAAATTTAACGCAGTCGTCGATGTAGGCTTTGATGTCACGCTCGTAGGCTTCGCGGCCAATTAAGCCCTTTTTATAGGCATTTCGGACTTGTCGAAGCTCAGCAGTCTGCGGAAAGGAGCCGATCGTAGTGGTAGGTAAAATTCCATATCCAAGCTCTTTTTTTTGCACCTTGATGCGATCCTCGTAGCGATCGGTGCGCTCGAATTTATTTAAATTTGCGGCACGGCTTTGCACTCGCTCGTCGTGAATTAGAGGCGAGCTAGCGCGGGTTTTAGCGGATTTTTGATTTTCTTCGTAAGCTTTCATGCCGTGTTCGCACATCGGAATTTCAAAGAAAAGATGGGTTAAAATCGAAATTTCGCTTAGTTTTTCGACCGCGAAACTTAGCCAGGATCTGATCTCGGCGCTTAGCTTGTCCTCATATTTTAGCGTAAAAGGCACATGCAAAAGCGAGCAGGAGGTGCCCACGTAGATGCGCTCCTTAGGCACGTAGGCTTCAATAGCTTCAAGCTGAGCGAGCTTTTTGTCGATATCGCTCTTCCAGATATTGCGCCCGTCGATCACGCCCGCAAAAAGCACAGTCTTAGCGTCTTTTAGAATTTGAAGCTCTTTTTTGATATTCTCCTCGCTTGCGTAAACAAAATCAAGCCCGACCGCCCAAACATCGGTCTTTACTATCTCGCGCACGGCCTCGGTCGCATGCTCAAAATAGGTCATAAAGATAATTTTTACGTTACTTGCAGCCTTGCTTAGGCGCTGATAAATAGGCTCAATCTTTGGCGCTAGCTCAGTCGCGCGATCCGTTACGAAAATCGGCTCATCGATCTGAACTACGACCTCGTTATCAAGCTCGCTAAGAAGCTTTAGCAGCTCCTCATATTTCGCGGCAAGGGCATCTAAATGCGCGAGTGGATCACTTTTGTCGCTTGATTTGCTAAGCGCGAGATAGGTGATAGGTCCGATTAAATTTATCTTTAGCGCGCAGGAATCCTTAAAATCGTTATTCTTCGCAGCCTTGTACTCGCTTAAAATTTTACTAGGATTTAGGCTAAATTCCGTATACGCCGAGATCTCGGGCACGATATAGTGGTAGTTTGTGTTAAACCACTTCGTCATCTCCATCGCGACTGCGTCTTTACTGCCGCGCGCCATCGCAAAATACTGCTCATGCGCCGAAAGAGCCGCAAAGCGCTGCGGGATCACGCCGAAAAGCACGCTGGTATCGAGCATCAGATCGTAGTATGAAAAGTCGTTTACGCTAATGAAGCCGCTCCAAGCATCCAGCTGATATTTGATGTGGCGATCTTTTAGTTCTGTAGCAACCCGCTCTAGCGCGTCATAATCGCACTTGCCCGCCCAATAGCTCTCCAAAGCCTTCTTTAACTCGCGCTGCTCTCCGATACGCGGAAAGCCCGTAACGTAACTCTTCATCTCTATCCTTTGAGTAAAATTTTGGTATGAAAGTGTTGATTTTATCTAAAATTTCTTTTGCCGTCATTAAAATTTTAATCTAATCTCGAAAATGAACGAAATTTTATCCAAAAGCGCAGGGGTGGAATTTCTCGATAAAATCTGAAATGGAATTTTTATCGACGGAATTCTATAAATTAAAATTTTAGGATTGAATTTAAAGGCGTTAAATTCATCATAATTTAAACCTCGTCGCAAGATTCTACTAAAACTTAGTAAAGCCTTGCGACGAAGCTAGCCTTACCTGACACTCTGCAAAGCTACTGAGCATCAAGGCTCTATGAAAGCAGTGCAATGCCTCAAATATGAAAATTCTTAGAATTTATAATTATATCCTGCGTAAACGCCGTATTTTTTACCGTCGTTATCTTCGATATAATCGCCGTCTTTGTACCACGCCTTGCTTGCTTTAAAGCCCATTTCAATCTCGCTATTGGAGCCAAACTCATACGCAGTACCTATCTTGCCGCCCAAAATGAAGCCACCCAGCGTATCGTCCGCTCTAACCCAGCCGCCATTGCTATAGTCTATTTTAACTTCAGTATCTAGCACCGAAAGCCCAGCGTAAGCACCTAGGACGAGCTTAAATCTACCGAAAAGCTCCGGCGTAAAATCCGCACCGGCTACGAAATCGTGCGTGCTCCATTTAACCTTTCTTTTCGAATTGGCATTCGAGCTGGAATCCTCGCCCTTAAATCCGTAAAAATACCCGCCGTAGGCCCTAAACGTGCCGAAGTCATATCCGGCCTTAACGCCGATTTGCGGCTGTCCGTCATCAAAACCTGCGGCTTGGTTTTTGAAATTGTATCCGCCTTCGCCACCTATGAAAAGTCCCTCCGCCATCGCGCTTACTGCAGCTAAAGAGCTAAGAAGCGCCACTTTTGCAACTAAATTTCTCATTTTTACTCCTTTTGGTGAAATTTCATCTTAATGATAGCGACACGCTTCGAAACCTAGGCTAAATTTAAAGTAAATACATAACATTTACGATTTTTAGTGACAAAATTTTAAGTATTTTTGTAATTTATTTATATCCGGTATAAATTCTAAATCTCCATATAATTTACATTATAAATTTTTTATCGCTTAGTAACATATGCTTTGTAAAAGTATAGCGTAATAAGAATTTACGCGGTATTCCTCTGGATATAAATTTATCTTAATAACTTGTAAATCCGCGCATAATTACTTAAATAAACGGGCTCAAACAGATCTTTATCATAGTTTTCCAGCACAAAAAGTTGGATAAAGGCTGATTCAAAGACCTTTTTATCTAAGATTAAAATTCTTTGGTAATCTGGTAAAAATATCACGTAAAGATTAGAATTTTTATCTATCTGCTTAGATAATTTGACGAGTTTGCCGTTTACTTCGCCCACTTGATAATATGAATTAATAGGCATTCTTTTACCGTCATAGATTAGGTATTCAGGATCGACGCTAGGCAGCGTGCATTCATCATTTATTATGATGCTCTCTCCATCTTTACCCATTCTAATATCATAACCCACATGAATAAATGGCGTCCAAGACTCTTTACCTGTTTCTATATCTACAGTAGAAAATTTTAAGATATTAGGCAATATATCTATCATGTGCGGTACAAAATAATAATATATATCCCTAGTTTTCCGTGGAAGCTTGAAATTCTTATCGCTTAAAGAACTTAGGAATTTATTGATATCCGCTTCGCCATAATCTTTTTGAATTTGATATAGATTTAGTTTAAATTTATCTTCCAGTTTAGGATCAAATTTTTTACCTTGCAACTTTTGTATATATTCTACGTTAAGCCTTGCCATATTAGCAGAGCTTACCTCATCTTTATTAAAGGAAAACGCACTCATAAAAGTGTATTCTCCTGCCTGTCTACCTCCGGGATCAGCTACTACTTTTACATCGGAGTAATATCTGATTAAATATCCGTAATCCCACCACGATAGCACGTAATCTTCTCTGCTGGCTTTATTTTTTAGCTCTGCAAGAGGATTTATAGAGTCTTTCGTAAGCGTAGGCGCAACTCGGAATTCATAAATAAAATCCATGCTAGGCATTAGTGCCAAACAGGTTAAAATAGCCAACAAAGTACTTCTAAGCCAGGTGCGTATTTCAAAGTAATTCAGCGTGAAATATATAAAATAAGCAAATCCAAGCGCTATCATCGGCGTAGCGTACATTGTAAAACGAGTTCCACCGAAAAGTGCTAAAACTCCAAGCGCTATCATTGGCAAGGTTAAGATAAACGAACGGAATTTTATCAGCAATAGAGCCAGCCCTCCTACGGCGCATATAAATATAAATAGATGTCCACTAGATTCAAGCACAAATTTTATGAAATTAGCGTTTTCTACCTCATTAACCGTATTTCTAACGCCGTAGAAGTAGAAAATTTCCTCTTTGCTTACATCTTTTAAGATGTAAGCTTTAAGCTGCACTGCTATAGGCACAAGTCCGCCGAATATGATAAATATAATTACGACGATCGCACCCAAAATCCAAAGAGCCTTTTTGCTTTTATGGCTTGGAATTTTAATCATTAAAAAATACAAAAACGCAATTAGTGCAATCTTAAGTAATAAAATATAGTTTACGATTATTGTCTCACCTTCGTAATACGCGCCAAATTTTATGACCGCTGCAGCCATAAGAATAATCGCTTTGTAATTTTCCTCATTGTGTCTATTAAAAATCAAAGTATGGATTAAAAATATCACTATAATCGCCATATTTAAAGAATACGAGCTAGGATACCACCAATCATAAATCACCGTAAAAACGGCAGGCAAAGCAAAGCTACTCTGCTCGCTTCGCCCTATGAGCCTGATCAAAGCCCATAGCGTTAGCAGCGGCAGAGTAACATTTAACATATCGCTATCAAAATACCCGCCCAAGGTCCTCATATAATATCCCGGCAATATGGTGGCAAGTAGCGCCGCGATGATGCCTGCGCCCAGGATCTTATACTCTCTTGCTATCAAAATAATCGGCACGGCCACCAGCGGCGCGAAAAACACGCTCATATAGATCGTAATGCTATTTAGGCTGACGGGTAAAATTTTGCTAAGTAAAAATGCTAGAGTTGGGATCGACGCGCCGTACGGGCTAAGATCGCCCGGCTGGTGAAAGCCCGCTATCATATCGCGCGCACCCTCGGCAAAGGCATAGCCGTCGTTTGTGCTGATCATCAGCTGATCGTTCCAGAAAAAGTGCTGATACTCGCCCGCCCAATACACCCAGTACAGCCTACAAACCACGCTAAAAATAAACGCCGCAAGCATCAAAAAGCAAGTTTGCTTTGAAAATTTAAATTTGCCGGGGAATTCTAAAATTTTACTCGCCATTTTCACCCTCTAAATATCCTATGAGCTGCGCCGCGACGGCGTTTTTGTCAAATTTTACCACGCAGCCATGCGCTTTTTTTTCGTAATCTTGCCTCAAATTTTCATCCTCAAGCGCTCGCCTCATCGCCGACTCCATCGCTTTTTCGTCATCGACGGGCGTTAAAATGCCGTATCCATCGTCGCCCAGAAGCTCCCTAGCGCCGCTTTTGTGATCGGTGGAGATGATGAATCTCTCGCAAGCAAGCGCCTCTAAAAGCACGTTTGAAAAACCCTCAAACCGCGAAGCGCAGACGAAACACTGCGCGTTTTTAATAAATTTAAACGGATTTTTATCCGTGCCTAGCAGCTTTACGCGCTCGCTCACGCCAAGCTCGTCGATCAAATTTTGAAGCTCGCTTTGCAAAGGCCCCTTGCCAAGTATCCCAAGCGTCGCGCGCTCGTCGTTTAAATTTGCGATTATTCTGATTAGCATCGCTTGATTTTTACCGCTATCAAGCCGCCCGATATTTAGAAAAAAC
>ERZ773070.1515-NODE-1515-length-14239-cov-6.224055_pt1 | contig 14239 bp, 14 predicted proteins | sample MGYA00580618_ERZ773070 | MGnify/ENA primary metagenome ERZ773070 (study PRJEB29015, sample SAMEA2738023) | human oral metagenome | biome: human oral; feature: human-associated habitat; material: dental | place: China | collected 2019 ...
TGAGGCGGCCTTGCGGCGCTGGGCGGGGCGGCGCCAGCGGGCGCCGTCGCGCTGGGCGCGGCCGGCCAGCTCGAGAGAGCCCAGGGCGGCGAGCGTGTCACGCTCGGACAGCCCCGCGGCCCGGGCGACGGACTCGATGCTGGCCGCGGTGCGCACGGGCAGGGCATCGACGACGGCGGCCGAGACGGCGTCGAGCCCATCGAGCAGGCCGGGCTGGCGGGCCTCGGCGCTCTTCTCCTTGGGGGCATCGGCGTCGGCGGCTCCCACGGGCAGGAGGAGTTCGAGTGTCTCCTCGACGTCGGTGACGCAGGTGGCCCCCTGCCGCAGGAGCCGGTGGCACCCACCGGAGGCCATGGAGGTCACCGGCCCGGGCACGGCCCCCACGGGGCGACCGATCTCCATGGCGTGGTGGGCGGTGGACAGCGCGCCGGAGCGCCAGGCCGCCTCCACGACGACGGTGGCGCCCGTCATCGCGGCGATGACACGATTGCGGGTGAGGAAGCGGTGCCGCCCCGGCTGGCTGCCGGGCGGGACCTCGGCCACGAGCGCCCCGTGGTCGACCACCGCCTGGAGGAGGGCGGAGTTGCCCGCCGGGTAGAGGCGGTCCACTCCCCCGGCGGAGACGGACAGCGTGGGCCCGGCGGCGAGGGCGCCCCTGTGGGCAGCGGCGTCGATGCCGAACGCGCCGCCGGAGACGATGAGCGCCCCGCGCTCGGTGAGCCCCTGGGCGACCTCGATGGCCATGCGCTCTCCGTAGGCGGTGGAGTCGCGGGCGCCGACGAGCGCGAGCGCGCGGCCGGCCCCGCGACCGGCTCCCTGGCCATCCCCCATGCGGTCCTCCCGTGTTGGCAGGCCCGACGTCCCAGCGGCGGGGATCATCTCCTCGCGGCCCACGAGCAGCGCCGGATCCCCGCGCAGCCAGAGGCAGAAGGGAGGCTGCTCCAGGTCGTCCAGGCCCGGCGGCCACCAGGGGTCGCCCGGGACGACGAGCGAGCCGCCCAGGCGCTCCAGGACGTCGAGCTCGCGGCGGATGTCCAGGCCGGTCAGCCTGGGCGCCCAGCGCTCGACGGCTTTGGCCCATTGGCGGGGCGTGGTATCCGCGAGCAGATGGTCGGGCAGCGGCGGGTACTCGGGGCTCCCGGAGCCCTGCTCGGCCCTGTGACGCGCCCAGGCCAGGGCCTCGGGCGCTCCGAGGCCCGCCACGAGGAGGGCCGCGGCATGGTCAGCGGGCTCGGCCAGGCGCGACCAGGTGGCGCGCGCCAGGAAGTCCGGCTCGCTGGGCGCGGTGACGGTCTGTGCGCTCATGGGCGGGCTCCTCGTGTGCGCAGGGCCAGGGCGGCCCCGAGGTCGGGCAGGGTGGGACGGTCGCGCTCGGCGAGGTCGGCGAGCGTCCAGGCCAGGCGCAGGACGCGGTCCACTCCGCGAAGAGTGAGGTCTCCCCGGTCGAGGGCCTCCATGAGCGGGCGCATGAGCTCGGGATCGGCCCCGCCCTCCTCGCTGCGCAGGTAGGAGCCCGGGACCTGGGAGCTGAGGCGCCAGGGCGTTCCCGCCAGCCTGGCCGCGGCCCGCTCGCGCGCGGCGAGCACCCTGCGGACCACCACGGCGCTCGACTCCCCGGGGGCGCCCGAGGCGAGATCGGCGGCGCTCACGGCGTCGACCTCCACCTGGATGTCCACCCGGTCCAGGAGGGGCCCGGACAGCCGGGAGAAGTAGCGGCGGCGCTGCAGCGAGGTGCAGGTGCATTCCAGGCCCTTGCCGCTGGCGCGCCCGCAGGGGCAGGGGTTGGCGGCCAGGACGAGCTGGAAGGCCGCCGGGTAGTCGGCGCGCCCGCCGACGCGGTCGATGCTCACCTCCCCGGCCTCGAGGGGCTGGCGCAGGCAGTCCAGGACGCTGGCGGGGAACTCCGGGGCCTCGTCGAGGAAGAGGACGCCGCGGTGCGCCAGGGACACATCCCCCGGACGGGGCAGGCCGGAGCCCCCGCCGATGATGGCGGCGCGGGTGGCGGTGTGATGCGGGCAGCGCATGGGCGGCTCGACGAGCAGGCCGGCGTCGGCGTTGAACAGGCCCGCCAGGGAGTGCAGGGAGGTGACCGTGACGGCGTCGCGCTCGCTCAGGGGAGGCAGGATCGAGGGCAGGCGCTCGGCGAGCATCGTCTTGCCCGCCCCGGGCGGCCCCACCATGAGCAGGTGGTGCCCACCGGCGGCGGCGACCTCCAGGGCGTGGCGGGCCTGGGCCTGCCCGACGACGTCGGCGAGGTCGGCCCGGTGGGCGGAGGCCGCGCGGCCGCTCGTGGGCGCGGCGATGGGCGCCGGGGGACGCGCCTCGGCCCCGCGCATGATCTCGACGGCGGCGCCTGGCAGGCGGCCGCCGTAGCCCTGGACGAGCTCGCCGATGTGGTGGACCGCCTGGATGCTCGCCCCCGGCACCAGGGAGGCCTCCCTCGCGCAGGCGGCGGGGACGACGATGCTGCTCACGCCCGCCTCGACGGCGGACAGGACTGCGGGCAGCACGCCGCGCACGGGGTGCACGGCGCCGTCGAGCCCGAGCTCGCCGATGTAGGCCACCCGGGCCATGGTGGCCAGTGCCCGGGGCGGGAGGGCGCCGCGCGCGCCGAGAACGGCCAGGGCGAGGGCGAGGTCGAAGCCGGTTCCGGTCTTGGGAAGGTCCGCCGGGGACAGGTTGACGGTGAGGCGCTGCTCGCCCCAGGTGGTGCCGCAGACGGTGAGGGCCGCGCGCACGCGCTCCCGGGATTCGCGGATAGCGGCGTCGGGCAGGCCTACGAGCATGAAGCCCGGAAGTCCGGAGGTGGCGTGGGCCTCGACGTCGACGAGGTGGCCGCGCAGCCCGGTGAGGGTGACGGCGAGGGTGCGCGCGATGCTCATGATCCGCACACCGCCCGGTGGTGGCGCAGGAGCGCGGGGGCGCCCTCGCGCAGGAGCACGGAGACGACGTCGAGGCGGAGGCGGTGCTGCGGGGCTCCCCGCTGCCCAGCCCAGGCGGCGGCCAGGCGCCGCAGCCGCGCCTCCTTGGGCGGGGTGACTGCTGCGGCGGGTGGCCCGGCCCGCAGGCTGGATCGGGCCTTGACCTCGACGATGACGAGCGCGCCAGCGGGGTCCTCGGCGATGAGGTCGAGCTCGCCGCGCAGCCCCGATCCGGCGGGGGCGCGCCAGTTGCGCTCGAGGATCCGCCAGCCGGAGTCCCGCAGGTAGCCCGCGGCGATGTCCTCGCCACGCTGGCCGGTGAGGCGGCGTTTGTCCGCCGGGCTCGTGGGTGGAGCGGGCGGCTCCTTCTGCGCGGTGGGTGGGGCCTCCCGCGCGGTGGGTGGAGCCTCCCTCGAGGCGGGAGGGCTCGGCTGTTTGGGCAGCGCGGCGGGTGGCGCGGGGATGGTCGGGTTCGTCGGGGTCACGGTGGTCACCTCCGTGACCACGGTGCACCGCCGTCGTCCTCACCGGGGCCCGCCGTCCCCAGGAGCGGGCGGGGCCCGCGCGCGGCGGGCCCGGTGGTTCCCGGCGCGCGTGGCCGCAGGAGCGCGCCGGTCAGGCCCTCAGGCGGGGATCTCCATCTCCGGCTTGGACAGCTCCTCGACGTTGACGTCCTTGAAGGTGACCACGCGGACGGACTTGACGAAGCGGGAGGAGCGGTAGATGTCCCACACCCACGCGTCCTCCAGGCTCAGCTCGAAGAACACCTCCCCGCCGTTGGTGCGCACCTGCACGTCGACGGAGTTGGCCAGGTAGAAGCGGCGCTCCGTCTCGACGACGTAGTCGAACAGCCCCACGACGTCCCGGTACTCCCGGTACAGGTCGAGCTCCAGATCGTTCTCGTATGCCTCAAGGTCCTCTGCACTCACCGGGCCATCATGCCCGCCGCCCCTGCCCTGGCGCGAGAGGCGGGCGGGTTGCGTCGCCCACCCGCTGCCGTCTCCGCTCCTCGCCGCAGCCGCCCCGATCCCTCCAGCGGCGCGCGGGAGCCTCAGCGCAGCCCGGGCAGGCGCCAGCTGCGTCGGTGCTGCTCGCAGGCGCCGAGCTCGGCGAGGCCCGCCTGGTGCGCCGCCGAGCCGTAGCCCTTGTTGGAGGCCCAGCCGTAGCCGGGGTCCGCCAGAGCGGACATGATCGCGTCGCGCTCGACCTTGGCCAGCACGGAGGCGGCCGCGACGACGGCGCAGCCCGCGTCGGCCTTGACGCGCATGACGACGCCGGGGACGTCGTCGTCTGGGATGGCGGGGCCGTAGTCACCGGTGGGGGCGGGCGCGCCCGGCTGGTCGAGGGCGGTAAGGAGGTCGCCCGCGGGCTGGGCCAGCCAGTTCGCGGTGCCGTCGAGGATGATGATGCCGGGCAGGTGCCCGCGCTGGCGGACCTGGGCCAGGGCGCGGCGCCCCGCCAGGCGCAGGGCCGCGGCGATGCCGAGGGCGTCGATCTCGGCCGGTGAGGCGTGGGCGATGGCGTGATCGGCGAGCCATGCGGCGCAGGGGGCGACGAGGGCCTCGCGCCGGGCGGGGCTGAGCATCTTGGAGTCGGCCAGGCCCTCGGGGAAGGCATCGGCGGTGCTCCGGGAGACGATCGCGAGTCCGACGGTGACGGGGCCGGCCAGCGCGCCCCGGCCAACCTCGTCGAGCCCGCCCACGAGCTCGTGGTCCTCCAGGAGCGAGGTCTCGAGCTCCCTGTCTGGGCACAGGCGCGCCATGGGTCAGGCCGCGCGGACCATGCCGTGGGCGGCGTCAGTGCCGTCAGCCGCGTCCCGGGCGGCGGGGGCCGCTGCTGCGGCGGCAGGGTCCGCGGCGGGGATGTCCTTGAAGGCGTCGCGCCCGCCGGCGAGCGTGTCCCAGTGGGACAGGGGCCAGACGATCCTCTTGGCCACCCCCACGACGTTGGTCAGGGGCAGGGCGCCGCCGTGGGCGTCGGAGGTGTGGAAGCGGGAGTCGGCGGAGTTGGATCGGTTGTCCCCCATGACCCACACGCAGCCCTCGGGCACGACGACGTCGAAAGCCGTGGTGGACGGCGAGGTCCCCTCGCGCAGATAGGGCTCGTGGAGCTGGACGCCGTTGACGGTGAGGCTGCCGTGGCCGTCGGCGGCGACGTGGTCCCCCGGCATCCCGATGATCCGCTTGATGAGGTGGTGCCCGGAGTCCTCCGGCAGGAGGCGGATCGCGATGAAGAAGTCGCGCATCGCGCCCTTGAAGCCCGTTGGGTCGGTGGTGTCGAGCCAGGAGTCGGGGTCGCGGAAGACGATGATGTCGCCGCGGTGCAGGTCCGTGGAGTCGTACATGGTGACGGCCACGCGATCCCCGTTGACGAGGGTGGGCTCCATGGAGGCCGAGGGGATCTCGAAGGTCTGGACGACGAAGGACTTGATGAGCGCCGAGCCGGCCAGGACGACGGCGATGACGATGATGCTCGACAGCAGGCGCCGCCAGCGGCTGGGGACGGCGGGGGTGGGGGCGGAGTCGACCAGGCGCGTGCCCGTGGCGTTGGCGACGGACTGGCGTGGGGGGAAGGTGGGAGGGAGGGGCTCGGGGGTGTCCTGGCCGTCCCCGCCGCCGGCGCGGGGGTCCTCGTCCTCAGGGTCATCCTGGGAGGTCCCCAGGACGATGATCGGCTGGCGCTGATCGGTCACAGGGCCTCCTCTCGACGATCGTGGTGGTGGGCGTGGGCAGGGCGGCGTCAGGCGCCGGATGGACTCAGCGCCCGGGGCGCGGTGCCCCGGGCGCTTGAGGGAGAAGCGGGATCAGGCCTCCCGGCGCTCCTTGATCTTGGCGGCCTTCCCGCGCAGGTTGCGCAGGTAGTACAGCTTGGCGCGGCGCACGTCACCACGGGTGACGACCTCGATCTTCTCGATCGAGGGGGTGTGCACCGGGAAGGTGCGCTCGACGCCGACGCCGAAGGAGATCTTGCGGACCGTGAAGGTCTCGCCGATGCCGCCGCCGTGACGGGCGATCACGACGCCCTGGAAGACCTGGACGCGGGAGCGGTTGCCCTCAACGACCTTGACGTGCACCTTGACGGTGTCGCCGGGGCGGAAGCTGGGGATGTCGTCGCGCAGCGACTTGGCGTTGATCTCGTCGATCAGGTTCATTGTTCTCTCCTGCGCACGTGCCACTGGTCATGAGCGCTTGCTAAGTGGGGCCGCACCATCCGCGCTGGATGGGGCCGCCCCGGTGCGTGAGCCCGACGGGTCCTGCGATAGCGGGCCCTCCCCAGTGGCGGAGGCGCCCCGAGTCCCGTGGGCGGGCCCAGTCTGCCACAGGGCCGCGGGGCGCGGCGATGACGCCCGCGCCCAAGTGCGCGACCTCACGCGCGCCCGCGGCGTCAGGAGGCGGCGGGCACGCCAGCGAAGGCGCTCTCGCCGTCAGTGAGGCCTCCCCAGCGGGAGATGGGCCAGGCCACGCCCTTGGCGACACCGACGACGTCGCCCAGCGGCACGAAGCCGCCGTTGGCGTCATCCTGGTGGTAGCGGGAGTCCTGGGAGTTGGCGCGGTTGTCCCCCATGACCCAGACCTTGCCCGGCGGGACGACGACGTCGAAGGCGAGCTCGGAGGGGGCGCGGCCGGGCTTGATGTAGGGCTCGTTGATCGGGGTCCCGTTGACGGTGATGGGGCCGACGCCGTCGGCGACGACGTGGTCCCCGGGCATCCCGATAACGCGCTTGATGAGGTAGTCGCCGGTGCGGTCGGGCAGGACGCGCACGGCGATGAGGGCGTCCTGGAGGAGCCCCCTCAGGCCGGTGGGCTGGGGCTCGTTGAGCCAGTCGTCGGGATCGGCGAAGACGACGACGTCGCCGCGCTGGATGTCGGTGCTGTCGTACATGGTGACCACGACCCTGTCGCCCTTCTGGAGGGTGTTCTCCATCGACCCGGATGGGATGACGAAGGACTGGGCGACGTAGGACTTGAACAGCGCGGCGCAGACGAGCCCGATGACGAGGAAGGCGGCGACGATGAAGCGGCCCCGCCAGCGGCTGGAGCGGGCTTCTTCGGCGTTGTCGGCCCCCTCAGGAGAATCGGCCTCCTGGGACCCCTCGGTCTCCTCAGTAGCGCGGGTCTCCTCGGGGGCCTCGGCCGGGTCCTGCGCGGCCTGGTGGTCCGGGGCGTCCTCGGCACGGGTGGGCGCGTCGCTCATGGGCGCGGCTCCTTCCTGGGGCTGGGCTCGACAGCGGGGTCGAGGGCGAGGGACATGACGACGTCGCGGCAGGTGGTTCCGCCCACGTCGTAGCTGCGCTTGCCGCGCAGCCGGAAGCCGGCGCGCTTGTAGGCCTTCTGCGCCCGCTTGTTGCCCTCGTGGGTGCCCAGCCAGATCTCGGTGGCGCCGGCGCGGGTGGCGGTCTCGATGGCGTGGGCCATGAGGGCGGAGGCCAGTCCCGAGGATCGCAGACGGGCATCGGCGTAGACCTTGGACAGCTCGGCCACGGCCCTGCCGCTGGCCGGGTCGGGCGCGGCGATGCTGGGCGGGCGGGCGTCGAGGCCCTCGGGCAGGGCGCCGTCGGCGTCGGGGGCCTCGAGGAGCCAGACCGTGTAGCCGACGAGCTCGCCGGGGGCGATGCTCTCGGGGCCCGTTGCCGCGGGCGAGCCCTCAGGCAGCTCAGCGACGGCGACGCCGGCGCGATCGTCGGCGATCCAGCGGGCGAAGCGCTCGGAGGTGAGGGCATGGGCGACATGCGCGCCGATCTGCTCCTCGGTGAGGAAGGGCGGGCAGGCGTCCGGGAAGGTCCGCGCGGCCAGGGCAGCGAGGGAGGCGGCGTCGGCGGGCTCGGCGGGGCGCAGGCGCATGGGGACGGGCCGCGGGGCGTGGCCGGGCACCACCCAGCCGTGGCGGGCGAGGGCGGCGCGGTCCTGGGAGTCGAGGCCAGCGGGCTCAAGGGCGCGGATCATGTCGGGGCGCCGGGCGGCGGTGCGGGCGATGGCCTCATCGCGGCGCGCGCGGGCGATACGGGCGTGGTCCCCGGACAGGAGAACCTCGGGGGCGTCCAACCCCCGCCAGGACACGGGGCGGGTGAAAACCTCGTGCTCGAGGAGGCCGGCGGTGCTGTGGGACTCCTCGACGACGGAGGCGGGGTTGCCGACGACGCCGGGCAGGAGCCGGGCGATGGCCTCGATCATGACGATGGCGGCGACCTCTCCCCCGTTGAGGACGTAGTCGCCGATGGACAGCTCGCGCACCTCGATGCCGCGTGACGCGTAGTGGCGGGGCACGCGCGAGTCGATGCCCTCGTAGCGCCCGCAGGCGACGACGATGTGGTCGGCGCGCGCCAGTTCCCCCACGAGGCGCTGGGTCAGGGGCGTCCCCGAAGGGGTCGGCACCGCCAGGACGGGGGCGCAGGACGCCCCCAGGATCTCGTCGAGGGCCGCGCACCACACCCCGGGGAGCATGACCATGCCCGCTCCCCCGCCGTAGGGGGCGTCGTCGACGCTGCGGTGGGCGCCGTGGGCCCAGTCGCGCAGGTCGTGGGCGCGCACGGAGACGAGGCCGGAGCGGTCGGCGCGTCCCAGCAGCGACAGGGACAGCGAGTCGAAGTACTGGGGGAAGATGGAGACCAGGTCGAAGCGCACGGTCAGGCGCCCCTGCCGGAGTCGTCGGCGCCGTCGTCGAAGAGCCCCGGGGGCGGGTCGATGACGACGCGGCCGCCCTCGACGTCGACGGTGGGGACGAGCTGGCGCACGAAGGGCACCATGACCTCCCCCCGCTCGGTGCCGACGAGGAGCAGGTCCTGGGCGCCGCCGGGCCGCAGCCCGCTCACGGAGCCGAGGGGCCGGCCCTGCGGGTCCTGTGCGCGCAGGCCCTTGAGCTGGTGGGGGTACCACGCGTCCTCCTCGTCGTGGGGGGCGACCAGCAGCGCCGCCCCCCGCAGGGCCTCGGCCTCCTCCCGTGTGCCCACGCCGCCGAGGCGGGCCAGCACCCTGCCCTTGTGGACGCGCGTCGATTCCACGACGACCCCGGACCCGGATCCTGACAGGACCAGGGACGCCCCGGGGGCGAGGACCGCCGGGTCGTCGGAGCGCACGTCGAGGACGACCTCCCCTTTCAGGCCGTGCGCGGGCCCGATGATCGCCGCGGTCATGAGCATGGGTTCTCCTCCTGGGTGGGTTGGGGACTGCGCGGGTACGGGAAGGGACCCGGGCGGGCGCCCGGGTCCCCACACTGCGACGGCCTACTCGCGGTCGGTGTCGACGACGTCGACCCGGACCGAGCCCCGCGTCGACAGAGCGCCCATCACGGTGCGCAGGGCGCGCGCGGTGCGCCCCCCGCGTCCGATGACGCGCCCGAGGTCCTCGGGGTTGACCCGGACCTCCAGGAGCTGGCCGCGCCGCAACTGGCGCGGGGTGACCTGGACATCCTCGGGATGGTCGACGATGCCGCTGACCAGGTGCTCAAGCGCGTCTGCGAGCATGCTCAGGCTTCCTCTGCTTCCTCGGAGGCTTTGGCCGCGGCGGCCTCTTCCTCGGCCTTCTTCGCGGAGGCCGCGGCCTTGGACTTCTCAGCCTCGGCCTCGGCGTCCTTGACGGCCTGCGCGGCCTGGGCCGCCTTGTCGGCCTCGGAGACCCGCACGCGGGACACGGCGTAGGCCTTGCCGTTGAACTTGGCGATGTCGCCGGTCAGCACCAGCAGGTTGCGGACCTGGTCGGAGGGCTGGGCGCCGACGCCGAGCCAGTACTGGGCGCGCTCGGAGTCGATGCGGATCACGGACGGATCCGGCTGGGCGTCGTAGACGCCGATCTCTTCGATGACGCGGCCGTCGCGCTTCTTGCGGGAATCGACGACGACGACGCGGTAGGCGGGGGCGTGGACCTTGCCCATGCGCTTGAGGCGGATTCGAACTGCCACTTGAGTGGTCTCTCCTACTTTCAGATTGGTGTGGGCCTCGGCCCTCCCCGGTGGGAACACGGGTCCGGCGTCGGTCCGGGACACGGCTGGGCGAGGTGAGAGGGCTCTCGCGAAGCCGGGTACAGCGCACTATTGTGCCACACGCGCGCCGCGCGCCCAAGCCGGCCGCCTGGGCGCGCACAGTCCGGGGGCCGTGGGATCGGTCACCGCCCCGCCGGGCGCGGCCGCAGCGCGGGTCCGCCGCGCGTCCCAGTTCCGCGCCGCCCCTAACCCACGTGGTGGCCGCCGGCGAAGACGTGGAGGGGGCGGGCCAGGGCGCTCACGTCCTGGCGGGGGTCGTCGGCCAGGACCACCAGGTCCGCGGCGCCGCCCTCCGTCAGAGCGGGGCGCCCCAGGGCGGCCCTGGTGCCCCAGGTGGCGGTGTCGACCACGCGGGCGGGGTCCATGCCCGCCTCCTGCCACAGCGCCAACTCGTTGACGATCGACCCGTGCTTCTGGTAGCCCCCCGAGTCGACGCCCGACACGAGCCGGACCCCGGAGTCCGCGAGCATCGCGAAGTGCTCGCGGCGCTCCTCGTGCATGGCGCGCATGGTGGCGGCGTAGACGGGGTACTTCGCGCCCGCCTGGTCGGCGAAGGAGTCGAAGAGGGCGACCTGGGCGAGCGTGGGGGCGACCAGGACGGACCTGCGGGCGATCTCGTCGGCCTGATCGGCGTCGATGCCGCTGCCGTGCTCGATGTCGTCCACGCCCGCCTCGATGAGGTCGTCGATGGCGGAGTGGGAGAAGGCGTGCACGGCCACGCGCGCCCCCGCCTCGTGGGCCGCGGCCACCGCGTCGCGCAGCACGGGCAGGGACCACAGGGGGTCCAAGTCGGAATCGGCCCCTTTGGACCGGTCGATCCAGTCGCCCACGAGCTTGACCCACCCGTCCGACCGGGAGGCCTGGTCGGCCAGGACGCGCGGCAGGTCGCGCTCGTCCTCCACCTCGACCGCCAGTCCGCGGATGTAGCGCATGGGGCGGGCCACGTGGCGGCCGCAGTGGATGAAGTCGAGGGAGGGGCCGCTCCCCTGGCGCGCCAGCCACGAGTTGTCCACCGGGCACCCGCAGTCGCGCGCGAGCGTGACGCCCGAGGCGAGGGTCGCGGCCGCCTGCTCGCGCTGGGCGGCCTCGCCCACGGAGCCGCCGCCGTCGGTGATCCCGATGTGGCAGTGGCAGTCCACCATCCCGGGGACCGCGTACCCCCTCACGTCGGCGCGCCCGGGGCGCCCGAGGCGGGCGACCCTGCCGTCCTCGATGGCCCAGGAGCCCCTGGTCCACTCGGGCCGCTGCCCGGGCGAGGCGGCGATCAGCATCCATCCGTCGAAGATCACGGCGTCATCCCCCTTCTGGTGCGGTGGGCGTCCGCTCCCGGTCCGCCGGGCGCGCAGAGCACAGTCTCATCCCCCGAGCTGGCCGAGCATGCGCTTGACGTCGTCGGGCAGGTCGTCCATGGAGGGGCGCCGCGCGGGCTCGGGCTCGGGGGCAGGAGCGGGGGCGCCGAAGGAGCTGCCGGGGGCGTCGGGGCGTTTGCGCTGCGATTGGGGCAGCAGCGCCTCGAGCTCCTGCTGGCGGCGCTTGGCGGGGTTACCCGAGCGCGCCTTCTTCTTCACCTTGGCGCGCTTGGCCTTGGCGGCCCGGGCGTTGGACTTCTGCTTGGCCTTGCCCCCGCGCCCGGGCAGGGCGCCCATCCCGGTTACTCCGCCGCCCCCCATCTGGCCCATCTGACCCATCATGTCGCGGGCGGCCTCGAAGCGCTTGACGAGGCCGTTGACCTCGGAGACCGTGGTGCCCGAGCCCTTGGCGATGCGGGCGCGGCGCGAGCCGTTGAGCAGCCCCACGTCGTCGCGCTCGGCCGGGGTCATGGACCGGACGATGGCCTCGACGCGGGAGACCTCCCTCTCGTCGAAGTTGTCGATCTGGTCGCGCAGCTGGGCGGCACCGGGGATCATCCCGAGCATCTTCTTCATCGAGCCCAGCTTCTTGATCTGCTGGAGCTGGTTGAGGAAGTCGGCGAGGGTGAGCTCCCCCGCCATCGCCTTGGCGGCGACCTTCTCGGCCTCCTCCGCGTCCATGCGCTTCTCGGCCTGCTCGATGAGGGTGAGCACGTCGCCCATGTCGAGGATGCGCCCCGCCATGCGGTCGGCGTGGAAGCGCTCGAAGTCATCCAGGCCCTCGCCGGTGGAGGCGAAGAGGATGGGCGCGCCAGTCACGCCCCGCACCGACAGGGCGGCGCCGCCGCGCGCGTCGCCGTCGAGCTTCGACAGGACGACGCCCGTGAAGCCGATGCCGGCAAACTATTATTCGATACCTTCGACCACCGTTTCTTACAATGGAAGTTTCCAAGGACGTTTGCAGGTAAAGTTGGAGGATGCGTTCTTTAATGATCTGGCTTCTGTGACGGGTACTTATGTCATCCCAATCGTCATCAAGGGTCAGGTTGGTGCTGACCGCATCCTGTCGGGTACGCCTGCCATTGAAGGTTCTACACCCTCAAGAACGAACGCAGCTGCCTGGAATGTCGCCCCAAAAGACTATGTGCTTTACTGCGTGAAGTACATGAATCCGTGGTCGGGCTATTATCTTCGTAGCGGAGAAGATAAGATAACCCATAACGGAAATACAGAGACAAAGATACGCAAGGGAGCATCCGTAGAGAAGAATGAGGTATGCCAAATCACGACAAAGTCGTTGAAAGAGTGCATATTCCCCGTTTCCATCAACAAGACGGTCAAGGATGCGCACGGAAATGATGTCGTCCAGGCTGTCACATGCAGACTGAAACTCTCGTTTGATGACAACGGAAACTGCGCCGTGTCTTCCGAAACATCGGGCATGACGGCCACGGGTACGGGCAAGTTCACTTCGAAAGGAGCCACCAAAGAGAAAGCCTGGGGCGGCAAGAACCGCGATTTGCTCACCCTTGAATACCGCATTGACTTCGGTGGTGGGCTCACAATGGAAAGCAAAGACGAATTTGTGGCGCAGACACGTGGCAACACGAATGGCGTGGTTGAGTTCAAGCCGCAGTATAAGTAAGTTCCGCTCGAAAGTTATAAGTGTCATATAATTAAGACGAAGAATATGAAATTAAGCAAATTAAATATAGGATTGGGCCTGGCTGTGCTGGCAGCTTTGTCTTCATGTGCCGATGACAAGTTCTCCGAATACAAAACAGACATGACCAAGGACTTGGCAGAATACCAGTACCTGAACGACTACGAGCCATTGAAGAACTATGTCGAGCAGTTGAAGTCAGCCGGCAAGTGCAATCCCGACTTCAAGTTGGGTGTTGCCCTGGGGGCTTCCGACTTCAACAAGCGCGAGTTGGTTTATAGTTTGGCCGGTAGCAACTTCATGGAGATGACTGCCGGAAACGCAATGAAATATGCGTCTTGCGTAAAGGACGACGGGCGCATGGACTTCTCTACCGTGAAAGAGTTTGTTTCCAACGCCAAGGAGGGCGGAATCACCATCTACGGACACACGCTGGCATGGCACTCGCAGCAGAACAATAAATACCTCAACGGCTTGATTGCCGACAGAGAACTTCAGGTTGACCCCAACGCAAAGGTAGAGAAGACCGACTTTGAAAAGGATTGGACGACAGCCGGCAGCTACACCTATTGGGCGCCGAATGAAGTGAAGGCCAACATCACGGTCAATGGCGACGGCTTCAAACTGGTGAATGCTGCCGCAACCGACAACTGGCGCGTGCAATATCACATTGCCGACGGCCTGCCGCTGAAGAAAGACAGCGAGTATATCTTGAAAATGACGGTCAAAGGTTCCGGCGAAGGCACGCTTGCCGTCGGTATCGGCGACTGGGGAGGAAGAGCCAACGGATCGATTGCGTTCAACACCGATTGGAAAGAATATGCCGTGCCGTTCAAGGCTGTTGCCAACGGCGGCTTTGTCATTTGTCAGTCGGGTGCTTTTGTTGGAACGCTACAGATTCGGAATGTGAAAATCGTCCACATGGAGTCGCCCATGGTTGAGATTCCGAAATATGTCTATGAGAACAACTTCGATGGCAGCGATGTGCTTAGCGGTTGGGGCAATGGTTCCACTGCCGAGTTGGCTTCCGGTTCGCACGACGGCAGCAAGTGCATGGTGGTCACCAACCCCGGCGCAACCAATTCGTGGAGTGTGCAGCGGGCTGTCGACCAGGAGTTTGAAAACGGCAAGACCTACTATCTCCACTTTTGGGGCAAGGCCGACAACCCCGGCAACATTGGCGCAGGTTTCCAAAAGACCGACGGCTATCAGGGGCGCGGCGATTTCCCGGCAATGAGTCTCACGACGACTTGGAAGGAGTTTACCGTTCAAACCACGGTCACCGGCGAGGGCTGTAACCGCTTCCTCTTCAACCTTGGTGCTGTGGCGGG
>ERZ773070.1516-NODE-1516-length-14235-cov-46.044499_pt1 | contig 14235 bp, 16 predicted proteins | sample MGYA00580618_ERZ773070 | MGnify/ENA primary metagenome ERZ773070 (study PRJEB29015, sample SAMEA2738023) | human oral metagenome | biome: human oral; feature: human-associated habitat; material: dental | place: China | collected 2019 ...
GCGACCGTCGCGCCCGCAAGGGCGACTTCCGTCGCCTGTGGATCCAGCGCATCAACGCTGCCGCCCGCGCCGAGGGCCTGACCTACAACCGCTTCATCCAGGGGCTTGGCCTGGCCGGCGTGGAGATTGACCGCCGCATGCTCGCCGAGCTGGCCGTCAACGAGCCCGAGGGCTTCAAAGCCCTTGTCGAGGTGGCCCGCAAGGCCCTCCCCGAGGACGTCAACGCCCCCAAGGCCTGACATACGTCAGCGGGCCGATGGCCTGCTGAACAGAATCTGACGATGGTGGTGCCGTCACCCTGATCAGGGTGACGGCACCACCATCGTGTCTACGTGGTAGAGTACGTAACAATCCAGTTCAATCGAACTGAAACATCCGCTTTGGATTTCGAAGACGAATAGCCACAGCGTGAACGTCGACTACGTAGGGAGCTCCCAGTGAAGCGAGATCTTGCCGATAAATTGACGTCTATGGTTAAAGTTCAGTGGATGCGATGGAAACATCGACGAGTAGGCAACTTTGACGTGTTTATTTCCTACAGCCACGACCCATCTAGAACGCTCGCGTTTACGTTGCACGACAACTTAGAAAAACTCAGCCGAAAATGGTACAGTTTCCGGGCGTTAAACGTATTCTTAGATCGAAGCTCTCTTGGACCGACGATGAGGTTGGAAAAAGAACTTGAGAGTATTGTGAAGCGGTCCGAATGGCTTGTGTATATTTGCTCTGAGAACGCCGCAAAATCAGATCCGGTCATTAAAGAACTTAATTGGTACATTGAACGGAATGGCGTTGAGAAACTCATACTCATAGTGGATGATGGTGTCATCTGTTGGGATCGAGAAACGGAGAGTTTTTCCAAAACAACGACAAATATTCCGAGAGAGATCCTAAATAAGATTAATGATGAGCCTCTATGGATAGATCTGAGAGGGCGGAGCGAGTCGCAGGAATCCTTAGAAAATCATCCAGAATTTCTCGACGCGGTTCTTAGTATATCGTCGCGGGTTCAGAATACTTCGAAAGAAGCTCTTTTAGATCGCGAGAACAAGCGTCAGAATCGCCTTGTGAGATTTCGGCGGCTGTCTTTCTCAATACTCGCCATCCTTCTCACGATCTCGGTGGCAATTTCCTGGTTTGCGGTATCTGCACGGAATGAAGCCTTGTCGAACTTAAATGTCGCGACTGCAAGAGCATTTGCAGCCCGTGCTAACGAGTTATCCGAGAGTGATGCTGCTGATTCGCGGATATTTGCTGCTCAAGCATGGAACCTACATAAAGACGAAGTTACTAGAACGTCCCTCTTTAAATCTGTCGTCAACTCGCAGAACTTAATCCATCATAGACTTACCTCAAATAATATTACAAGCATAGCCGCCAGTACGGATGAAACTGTGGTATTTGTGGGACATGAAGACGGAACAGTCGAACAATGGGAGATGAAAACGAATGATCTAAAGCAAATTGGTAAGTTAAGTTTCCCGGTAAAGAAAATTTCTGCAGATAGATCTGGGAAGGTTGTTGTCGCGACAGGATGGCGAGATGTTTACAATGGTAAGTTTGAATCGGAAGTGAAGTTATGGAGGCCAGGGAACGAGACGTGCACTGTGATGTTGAACCGTTATGGTGGTGCAGCCGTTTCTCCTTCTGGTCGAACAGTTGTATTACCTCCTCAGGATCCTGGCACTGTTAAGGTTCTGAAAGGTGAGCAGAACGACTGTGATTGGGCAGAAGTTAGCATCGGCGATGGCGATTCTGGAATCCCATCTAAGTACCCCAACGACGCCATTGCGTTACTTGACGATAATTCGGTCGTGATACAACGGTACACCAAGATTTATACGTACACCCTTAACGATAGTCGGTTAGTTTTTAAAACTCATCATCGGATAATGGGGCCGGATGATGAGTCTCCCGTTCTTTCCGATAATGGAGCCTACTCTTTTGGGGACGGCGGAGTTATTTCGACACAACAGAACACAGCCGAAGATGAGAAGCCTGCGCTGTTTAATGGGGAGCTCGAATGGGTGAAACATGCCTATACAAGGTGGCCATTGCCAGCAGTCTCTCCGGATGGGTTAACCGCTGCCGTCATTAACGCAGACGGGCTTGCTGTGTATGATGTAGAAAATGATCGTGCAAACAAATGGACAGGCAGGATTCTTCCTGTTGGAAACGAACTCTCCGCATTGGCTGTCCCCACTAAACATGCGGTCCTTACCGCAATAGGATCAAGCGTGTCATACTGGAGATTGAATAGTCCATCAAAGATAATTAAAGACTATAATTCAACTGCTGCTCCGATGTGTGATGATTGTGGAGTCTCCCGAATTTCGCCATCGCAGTCGGGTAAGTATCTGGCTCAGTATTGGAGTGGCCCTAGTGGTGATTTTACGTATATTCTCAACTCTTACGATGGTACGGAGAGCATGGTTGAAGATGGGGATTTTCTTACTTGGCGAACCGATGAAGACTACTTTGCCATTAAAAATGGGAAGACTTGTCTTTATCGTGCGGCAGATGGCAGTTCTGAACAATGTTGGAGCATACCTTCTTGGGCTGAAACTGACTCTAGCGCTGGGAGCATCACATCCAATCCTGGGCGCATAAAAGGCGTGTGGGACGGAGTTTCTTTAAAATTTTCAGATGGTTCACGCATTTGGAGTTTTAACTATGAAACACGTCAGTTTAGTCAAACTACATCCAGTGGTCGTGTAATTGAAATGACCGCTCATGGAACTGTGGTTTTGGAAGGTAGCGATGAAGGCTCTGGCATATTCAAAGTAATTTATAGTGATGGAAGCGTGGAGACTTACGATCGTCATGTTTGGTTAGCCAATGACGGTACTAGTATCAGTACATCTCGGAACGGAACTGTCGTTGCCAATTCGAGGTACGGAAAGATCGAGCAAAGATCATATTTTCAGGGACCTTCAGCCGTAGGTATTTCAAATAATGGTGAGTATCTTGCTTATGTCGATTCTCTAAGTTCCGTTTCAGTGTATTCTTTGGCCGCGGGAACGAAAGTTGGAACTATTCCGTTGCCTGGCGTGCCATATTCTGCAGCGGCGGTTCAATTTACCCCGTCAGGTTCTTCGTTGTATCTAAACTATTTTGACAGTTCGACAGGTAAGGAGGTTACGTTGAAAGTAGATCTTAATCCGGATTCCTGGTATGATGACAATTGCAAGGTCGTGCGCCGGTCGATTTCGTCGGACGATTGGTATCGAGTTACTGAGATGGATAAACCGAAGTCAGGTTTTGCTTGTTCGAGTTACAGCCATTGAGCTGTTTGGATAGTGAATCGTCCCGGGTTTGGTGGAAGCAGTGATGACACGGAAGGATTACTGTCATGGGACAGAAGAAGTATCCCGATGAGCTGCGCGAGCGAGCTACGAGGATGGCGTTGGACGCGTTGGCTGACTCGGCGCGGGCCAGGGGCGCGATCCGCAGGATCGGCGAGGATCTGGGTGTCCACCCCGAGGCTCTGCGTACCTGGGTCAAGAAGGCCCAGGTCGACCAGGGCACCCGGCTCGGCACCACTACCGACGACGAGGCGCAGCGGATCAAGGAGCTTGAGAAAGAGGTCCGGGAGCTGCGAAGAGCCAACGCGATCCTGAAGAGCACGGTCGGCTTGTCTATCGCGGCGGAGTGTGAGCGCCCATCTCGTTGATCTGCCAGTACATCGAGACCAAGAAGGAGGAGTTCGGGGCCTGGCCGATCTGCAAGGTGCTCACTGGCGCCGGAGTCAAGATCGCCCCGAGCACCTGACTCACGCAGCCAAGACCCGCTCCCCATCAGCCAAGTCGTTGCGCGACGAGGCCCTCAAGGCGGAGATATCCAAGGTCCACAAGATCCAGCTACTCGGTGCTGGGGGCCCGCAAGATGCACGCGATGCGGGGCCGACCCGAGGCCGCCGAGCGTCACGGTGCCGGTCACGTGGCCCGCTGTACCGCCCGTGCGACTCATGAGTGTCTTGGGCCTACACGCAGGGGGTCGGCAAAGTCGGGTCAGGTGGTTGGCTGGGTGATGAGCTTGATGGCGCGTTTTGGTTGTCGTGACAGGGATCTGGTGGTGGAGGCGATACCGACGCCGGGGCCGTGGGCCAGGCGGATGAGGCCGGGTGGTCAGGTTGCGCAGGGTGGTCATGATCTCGGGGCCGTTGCGGGTGCGCAGCTGGTGGCGGTCCTCATCGAAGACGACGTCACGGACCGACGTGGAGCCGGTTCTCGATTCCCCAGTGCCCTTGGACCCAGGCGGCAACCTGCTCGGGCTGGGCCTGCTCCATGGGCAGTGAGCAGATCAGGTATGCCACCTCAACGTGCTTCCTGCCCTTGATGGTCCTGGTACGTTGGACCTGGAGAACCTGAGCCGCTGCGGGGAAGTCCACCCACTTGGGTGCCTGGACGGCCTCGGGCGGTGCGCCGCACCCGCCGCCCGAGGCCGGCATCGACGCTCGAGACGGACGGGACCTTCTTCCAGGGCAGGTCCTTGAGCGTCCTGCGCAGAGTCTTCTGGTTGCCTAGAGGTGTGAGCACGTAGTGGCCTCCCTGATGGCGGATCCACCCGGCGGTGTCCACCGTGTGTGCATGGCGTCGGCGGTGACCACTACCCCGCCTGGGTCGAGGGGCTCGAGAAGCTCTCTGATGGCGGGGACCTCTGGTTGGACTTGTCCGCTACCCGGGCCTGGGTCAGCACGGCGCCCGTGGCGTGGTCCAGGGCCGACAGGAGGTGCGGCGCCGAGGCCTGCCCCAGGCGGGCCCCGCGCACGGTCTTGCCGACGCGCCGCGATGACTGTTCTTCCCTCGACGGTGCCGGTACGAGTGCACAACCACGACCTCACACGGGTGTTGAGGTCGGTGGGGTCCAGGTCCTGCAGCACCCGCCGGTGACCTGTTTCAGCGTTAATGTCCGCTTTGGGTAGTTGGATCAGGCATCATTGTGGTCTTCTGGGTTGGTTTGATTGTGTCGTTGTCGTCTGTTGTAGGCAAGTCGTTGTCGGGCGGCTTGTTCCAGCCCGTCCTGGCGGGCTTTGCGGATGGCGGGTCCGCGTCCTTCGTGCTCGTCGAGAGGGGTGACGTAGCCGATGCCTGAGTGCAGGCGCTGGCTGTTGTACTCGACGCGGACTGAGTCAAGCTCGGCCCTGAGCACGGCGGGGTCGGTGATGGCCAGCAGGTGGGGCCACTCGGCCTTGAGCGTCCCGTTAAGGGACTCGATCCAGGCCTGGTCGGTGGGAGTCGCCGGGCGCCCGAAGTGCTGCGCGATGGCGACCATGGCCATGAACCGGCGGGTGCTGGCGGCGATCATCTGAGCCCGTTGTCCGAGACGGCCAGCAGCAGCGGAGTCAGATCATCATCACCGTCCAGGACCAGCCGGCGCTTAAGGGCGTCAGCGCGCTCCAGGACGGAGGTGAGCAGGTCCTCGGCCTCCAGGGCCTGCCAGGTGGCGAGGCGAACCTGGATGTGGGTCTCCTCGGCGGAGACGACGTGGGTGATCCACTTACGCCAGACCAGGTCCTCGATGATCAGTACTGTCATCCCGCAGGTGGTGAAGTGGGTGGAGTCGTAGATCCATATCGAGTTGGGCTGGTACGTCGCCCAGTCAGGGAAGGGGCGACGCTTGGAACGCGATGGCCGGGGCGGGTGCCTGAAGCGCAGGTCGTGGTCGTTCAGCACTCGGCGGACCGTGGAGGCCGAGGCCCACAAGCAGCCCGTTGTAGGAGCCGCGGTGAGCCAGCCGCCGGTGGGAGAAGTCCTTGTCGGCGAAGGTCTCGAAGGCCTCCACGATCGCCTCGACCTCGCTCGGCATCAGCGCGTTGATCGAGGCTGCGGACTGACCATCATCCAGGTTCTTCCCACTGTCCTGGCGGCGTCTCCAGCGCCGCTGGCGCCGCTGGGACAGTCCCAGGACCTCACAGGTCTTGGAGACGGGCCAGCCCCGTCCTGCGGCGTAGTCGACCAGGTCGAGTAACCCTTGCTTGGTGGCTGCGTCCACCCGGGCGGGAACCGGTTCGGTGGGCATCAGGCCAGGCCCCCTTTTTTCTCCAGCACCACCAGCCCGGCCGCCTGCTCGGTCACCGTGCGCGTGAGTCGGTCAATCTCGGCCCGTGCCTGGTCAAGCTCGACGTCACGAGCAGGCTTGCCCGAGGCTCCTGGCCGTGAGGCGGCCAGCGCCTCCAGAGCGCCCTGCCTGGCGACCTGCCGCAACCGCATGATGTGGAACGGTCCACCCCGGCCTGCGCGGCGGCCGCTCCGACCGTGGTCTCCCCACGCATCAGCTGCACGTAGATATCGTACTTCCTCGAGGGAGACAGGAACACCTTGGCCCGGCGCCCAGCGCCCTTCGTCGTGTCAGCATCACTATCACTCATCGCACACCCTCCTCAGGTGCCACGAAGACCCTACCGATGCGGTCTGATCATCACCCCAAAACCGGACACGAACGCTGCATCAAGTCAACTGCCAGGATCGTGCGCGAGCTACGCGGCCTGCAGGAGGTCACCATCAACCTCAACGGCCACCACCTCACCGCCGCACCACGTCTGACCGACACCGCCAACGACATCCTCACCGCCCTGAGCACCCCACCCCCGGCACACTAAGCGTCATGAGTCAGGTCAGGAGATGCCCGGTCGAGGAGGGTGTGACGATCTTTCACTCGGACCGAGGTAGTCAGTACACGTCTCAAAGATTCTTGGATCACCTCAAGGGTTATGGGATTCGTCCCTCTGTGGGGCGTACGGGGGTGTGCTGGGACAATGCTTGGGCGGAGTCGTTCAATGCTACGCTCAAGAATGAGAGAGTCCACCGAATGGTTTACCCCACGAAGGACAAGGCGATCAAGGATATTGCCTCATGGATCGAGCTGAGATACAATCATGTCCGCCTTCACTCAGCCCTAGGGTATCGCACCCCGAACGAAGTCGAACGCGAACTCCTGAACTTAACGAAGGCAGCCTGAAACACAAACGAGCACTGTCCGAAAAACGCCCAGCAGTCCAAGACTGCGCACTGGCTCATGCGTTGGAACGCCGTGAGCGGGCTGAGTCCGCCGCTGGTCGCGGTAGTGCCTGATACCTGCCTGGCGGGGGTACGTCCTCGTCGCACCGAGAGGCTCGTGGAGTTCCTTTGGGCATCTCCAGGTCGAACGGTCCCAAAACGATCGCCGTACCCGTAGATAACTATCGATAAGTCAAAAGGCGGAACTAATGAGCCAGCTGCAACTTGCAGCAATAAAGGCTGCGACACCGGGAACGTACTTGCGGGGGTGTCGAAGCACCTCACGTTCCGACTTCCAGTTCGTCAAGGGGTAGAACATCTCCATGGTGGTGGCTACGACGGCGGCCACCACGGCAGCAAAAAAAGCTGCAACCAGATTGACAGGGGTACGTGTGGCGGACCAGCCTGGTGCGAGCGTCACGATTGTCGCGCAAACAGCGTGACACACAAAAAGCTGACAGGCGAACTGCGCGTAAAATACCCATGTACGGGGACAAGTTCTGAGCACGAGCCAAGTAGTCGGATTCCTGGAGAAGTACGAGTTTAGAGGAGTGTTTGACACTGCGAGCGCGAAACCGATCAGCCAAAACGAACCGTGCCGTTGAAGTGACAGGTTGATCGCAATTCCGGCAGTGACAAGCACAAGCGAGTTGATCTGAGTCGCTGGAGATCCCAGGAGTTCACCGAATGCCAGGTAATATGTTCCGACAACACGTTTCCCAGAAGTTCGGATCTTGTCGCTCCCAACCTCGAAGCCCACAGCGATGCACAACGTGGCGGAGATGAAGGCTATTGTTGCTCCGTAGGTAGGACCTTCACGCTCAGTTGCAACCACAATTGCTATTATGATGACTCCGGCCATGAGTCGGTGATAAAAAAAAGTTGCGCTCCAGAGCAGGAGAATAACGGGGGCTGTTCCCAGCCCCAGGAAGATCAACGACAAAATATGAACTTCAGAAGCGCTCAAACTTATCGCTATGAAAGTGGCTGCTGGCACGATAGCCTCGATGAGCGCGACAAACATGCTCACTACGTAGACGGCGCGGGTCAGGTCCTTAATCTGAACTGGTAGCAGTGCCATATCGTGCCAGCGTCCGCTAAGGACCCAGGTCCAGGCAATCGTTGACACGGTCCCGGCGGTGGCTAGAAGGACACCTACTGTGGCTACGCGCGCAGTTCCTTGTACCGGCAGATGACTTCCTCCCCACGCTGCAAGCGCAGTGAGAACTGCCCCGGACAGCAGCGTACGGCGTCCGAAAAATTCGCCGAGAACTGCCCTAATGGCTATCAGGCTGGGAGATAAGCGAAACGACATCATGCGATTCAGCGGGAGTTGCTAAAGGGGACGACAGCACACCAGCGGACAAAATATATAGACGAGATGTGCATCGCGTGAAAGACTCAGCGATATGAGAGCTAAGCAAGACCGATTGACCGTGTTCCGCCGCAGCGACAATGCACTGATAAAGATACTCTGTGGCGGAGAAGTCCAAAAAATCAACCGGCTCATCCAAGAAAAGAATGTCGACTTGCACGTATAAGGCCGCAATGAGGTTCGCCTTCTTCCTGGATCCGCTGGACAAGTTCCCGAAAGGGGTGTGGCGATAGCGTCCGAAATCAAATCCTTCAACCAGTTGATCGAGCAATCGCGCACGTTTCCTGTTGCCATATGCTCTGTTGAGAAAACGGACAAATGTGTTCAGTGACCATGTTGAAAATGAAGAGTCTTCAGCTAGGGCAAGATAGCGTTGCCGCTTAAAAGCGCCAGTGGCGGGGGTTACTGGCGCCCCGCGATACCTTAGGGACTTCATTGAGTAACCCCTATGGGCGTTACATAGCGCCTTAAGCATAGTTGTCTTGCCAGCTCCATTGACGCCAATTAGGCCAACAGCCTCGCCGGCGTGAATGCTGAATGACGCGTCCCGGATAACAAGAGACTTGCGGTCGTACCAGGCACTTAGGTGCTCAATCTCTAACACAGGGTTCACAGACGTGACCTCGCTATGTGTTCGCGTAACTGTTGTGGCAAAATGGGACGTTAACTCTGACTCTCTTACTCGTGACGGTGGTGGCTATTAAAGCGAACAGCGGCAGCCCCGGCGAAAACGACGCCTATGACGAGGAACAAAATTCCTAAGACGATTTGATGGTCAGCAAAGTTCTTAACCGAGGCTGCTACGAAAATTATGCCAATAACCAGTCGTAGCAAACGCAATGTAGGCGTGGGCTTCTTAAATGTGGGCATGAGTGACGCCTTTCGTGTGCGCTAATTCAAGTTGGTGATTAATATGATGAGTGTAGGTCGCTGTAAAGATGGCGACCAGCACACATGCCGTAATGAAAACGTTGAGCGTTCTGGTGTAAACTAGAACGGCTGCCGCAGTCACGCAGGCTGTGAGTGAAACTGGAAATAATAGTATCATCCGACGAAGTGCTGGTTCAAATCTTGCAGCAATCCCGTGAACTACCATCCCCAAGGCTACGAGAAAAACCGCGACAATCAGTTCTTGCCCCGTGAGCCATGCCTGTCCTAAGCATGTAGATGTGATGAGTAAGATCCTGGCAGCCGGACTTGCTCGGGCACGGCATGCGATTAACACGCCAGCACAGCATACCACGAACCGGAACGTGGTCAGTATTTCGGGCTTGACCGTCAGGTTGTCAATAAGTGGCCTGAGAAGGCCTGTAGATAAATTGAGGACCAGCATTCCTAAGTTAGCGCAGTGAAGATACCCTAGGCCGATCACTGCCACTGATGCCGGGTCTTGGAACGCTCGTTGAACGAGGCTCGCGCAGACGAGGCTCGATGTTGCAAATGATAGGAGAATAGCGATTATCGCGATCAAGGGAGTGGTGTCGCTTGAGGGATTTCGCTTGAGAACGAGCAATGCTACACCTATATTAGAGAAAACCTCGCCAAGAGTTATTGCTTGAAGCAATCGACGTCGCCCAGTGCTACCCATAGACTTACTCATCATGAGAATGCGGCAAACGCCTGATTGACAGCGGATGCTGTGTACTCGCGGTCAAGGATCTGTTCGAGTTCTCGGACGAAGAATAAAGGGCTTTTGAGTAGGTAACGATATCTCGTTAGTACAAGATCACGAAAATCTGGATCATTCCATCGTGGAGTAACGCCTTCAGGAATCGTCATTGTGAGACGCTGGCGGATATAACTCACTAACTCGGACGTCGAGAACGTAGGACGGGTCTGAGACGACGTGTGTCGATATGAGATAAACGAGGTGTGACCGGCTTGCGCGTGGGAGTTGTTTCGATCTGGTTCGGCTGAATAGAATCGAATAGTCCGGGCCGCGCCGATCTCTTTCCAAAAGGATAGGACATTCGCCAGTTCATTCGAGATGTTTTGCTGTGTCTGGGGCGGGCCGAGCAGGTCAGCACTGTCGAGATCGCGCGCACGCGCCTCGGCTTCAATCAATGGGAAAATTTTCTCTACCAGTTCAGGGGTAACGTTGATGTCAAGCAGGCTGTGGTATTTTCTCAGATCTACGTCTGCAGAAAATATCAGAGTCACGGTGACACGTGCTGCTGTCGTCGTTCCTAAAATTGTGCCTCCATCCTTGACGACCGCACTGCGGTGAGCTTCTACAAGACAGTGCTCGATGAGATGTGCCTGCTTGAGAGAAGTTGTGGGGGGGACGGCATTACTCAACCGCAGCATCTGGTCTACTGGGCTGCGCCAAACGTCGACCTGACCGTCGCGGGGTGTACTGAAGGAGAACAGTTCACACATGGTTCGGGACCTCATATGTAATATCGTGTCTCGACCACCGCAGTACTTTGCTGCAGTCGACTGTGCTCGTCGCCTGTACTGCTGCGAGAAAGCCCTCGTCCGGGCCACCTTCAAGGCGAGTTGAGGCGTCGCGGATAGCCCTCCCCAGGGGATCGGCAAAGCTTGTTGTGAGGCGTAACCTATCTTTTGCCAGTTTGAGTTCACTTGCGGTCAGGCGGGAAGAGACCATTAAGTCAACAGCTTTTCTCGTGTCTCCAAAGTCCTTGGGAGAAATAAAGACCCCTAGGCACAGATTGCAGGAATGTTGTGAGTAAGCAGAAACATAGGAGTAAACGCTTCCTCCGCTTCGTAAGCGCACGATAACGGGGTTATTGATAGAATCATCCCAGAAATGTGCAATTAACTCAGCGGCGACACGCTCGCGATGATCAAGGTTCGTAGGGGCGCTAAGGCGTGTCCCGACAAATAGGGTTCGGCCAAGGTCAATTGCATTATGTTGACATGAAGGCAAAGCTGATGCGCGCGCAACAAAAGGATAATTCACGGAAGGTGGGGTGGGTTTGAGCTCTATGCGACTGTGGAGCGGCTGGAAGTGCTGTTTCAGCGTCTTGTTTAGTGAGGGGTTATCTGGAGGAGAACAGTTCAGAGGTTCGAAAAACAGTTGGTCCGTTCCTTCTGGGCTAAGAGTTAACTGCCCAGGGGACGGGTTGCGGCACCAAATACCCTCCTGTCGGATCATGGTGGAGTGGACAACCTGATGAAGGTCGTCTGTCGGGCTATGGCCGTCGGGTGCGAGCACCGCGACGAATTCGGAGAATCCATGCCGGACGGAGCCGAGCACGCCGTGGGTCGCGAGTACGCCTTTATGAAATGCGTGGGCGTCCAGTACAGCTTGTGTCTCCCGGCACGCGCTGCGCACCCACGAAGCGTGCGCGTACCCTCCTACGATAGGACGCACATGCACCATCGTGCGGCACTCGTATGTTTGGCAACGGGAACCAGAGTTACGCATGTGTATCTGGCCTCCGCGTGATCTTGACCGGGACAGGCTTCGGACGTACCAGGTCTATGAGTTCCTCAAGACCATTCGTTATTATCCAATTGCAGTATTGACAGGGCTTCCTGTGAGCATTGATGTTGAGGCCACGCAGATAACAGTTACGGCAATCTGAAAAGTGGGGACATTTTCGTGAGCATCCATTTTCTTCGGATGGTGCTGGAATCTTTTCAAGAATGCGGTGGATGGGGCTATCAAGAATAGCTTGGAGGCCCTTGTTCTTAATGTTTTCAAAACGAGCACTCTTGGGAAACATAGGGCAAGGGCGAACAGTACCGTCGGCGCCGATTGACACGCTACTGATTCCGGCTCCGCAGTTGTGCCTTTCCTCACCACGATTCTCTCCGGCGACAATGGGAATTATTTTTCTGTAGCGGGTAAGCACATCTGAAACGTACTGTCTGTACTCCTCGCTCAAACTAGCCTTGTCTATTCCCTTGACCATTTGACCTCGACCGAAACCCTCGACAAAGTTGAACGAAAACGCTTTAGCGCCCAAACTGATCGCAAGGTCAGCTAGTTCATGGATTTCCCACATGGTCTCTTCGACGATGACCGATGACATTCTGACCAGTATGCCACGTTGAGCAAGTTCACGGATTGCTTCGGTTGACTTCTCGAATGCTCTCTTGCCTTGTCGGACGGAATTGTGGAAATTTGCTTTAGCGGAGTCTATCGAGATGCTAACTGTGACTCGATCTTTGTAGTGCTCCAGAACGTCAAAAGCTTTTTCCGAGAACGCGGTTCCGTTCGTAAGTAGTCCGACGCTTGGGAACTCCTCGCAAGCATAACGTAATATCTGTATTGCTTGAGGGTGCAGAAAAAACTCTCCGCCTGTCAACGATACGCTGGTCAAGCCATGGGATTTCATGTCATCAAGCAGGCGTAATACTTCGTGAAACTCAAGCCTATCGCGTTTGTCTGGGCCCGCTGCGAGGTAGCAGAAAGAGCACCGCAAGTTACACGATTCGGTGACTTCAATAGAAACATGCTCGGGGAAGGCGTGATCGGCGTCACCGACCACCGTTAAAGGTTGGTGTGTGATGGTGTGACTTGTTGTAAGGATACGACGTCTAAGCATGTTGTCGATGAAGGCGGTGATCCATGGTTGGGCTTCTGCTTGTTCAAGGTCGTGATTTACGCACATGCGTTTCACGACGCCGTCGGTGTCAGCGTTACCGTCCACGGTCTGGAGAATCAATTTGCCAGCAAGGTTAACTTCGCACTTGATGTGGCCCTGCGTGTTTCCGTCGGGATTGTCTGCGGTCAGCCAGTAACCGTTCCGGTGCTGACGCAGGATAGTTGGAGTGGCGATCTTTAGTGGTTCAGATGCCGATACCATAATCACACCTTGACAGTCAGTAGACTAAGTAAGATGGGGCGAGCGCGACCTGAATTGCTAGGGCATACCAGGCAGTCTGGGGCAAGAAGTATTTGAGATCAGAACAGCCCAGCTATGCCAGCAATGCCAACAGCTTCGGCGTCGGGGATGGGGCCATCTGCGAGACAGGCTGCACCAAGCGCGCAGCCTGAGCACTCTTTCCATTCAAGGACTTTTGCGGGTTCTAAGGACATGACAACACCTCCAATCTGGATTTAACGTGATTGTCTCTCGGGCGTCTCTTCTTTGGTGCTCCGGATAGCTCCGGATAGCCACAGCGCAGGTCGCGCTCGCTAGGTAGAGAGTACCAGGCTGGGTGTGGGGTGTCAACCACTATTGAGGGCAATTGGCTGGAGAAGTTGCTCGATGTTCGGTTGAACTGGCAATTAGTGACGTTTTAAGGGAAGCTTGTGAACCACATGTTTCTTCCAGTCGGCTTTCAAGTTTACTTCAGACAATTTTGTTTTCTCTTGGCGGTGCAGGGACTCTTCGTTGGTATCGCGGTGTTGGAGGTCGTGCGGCGGGGGTCGTCAAGGTTTTGGGAGTGCTTCTGCGTGGTGTGTCAAGTGGCGGTAGGCCGAGGTAAGGGACGCCTGGCCTAAGGCGCTTTGCCAGGTCATGTAGTGAGTTCTAGGCAGGGTCGGAGCACAGGGAGGCAAAGGCGGAGCCAGACATGGGGCGCTTGAGTCTTTTGTTGCTGGCTTGGGAGACGTACGTCGCCCCTGATGGAGGAGCCCGGTTTCCTGGCCGCCGGGGGCAGGTCTGTGTGGAAGGCTGGTTGGACGCGTGGGGTGGTTAGCCTGCGGACCAGTCGAGAAGACATGACGCCGTCGGCGTCAGTGCCGTCGTCGGCAGTGACGGTCTGACGCCTGGTGTTGGTCCATGCCCGGCTGACCGTCCTTAGTGCGGTGGGTGTGGCCAGGCGGTGGCGGGTCTTCAGGACGGCGTTGTGCGCCCGGCCGGGGCCCAGGACAGGGGGTCGGCAAAGTTGATGGGCGGTTGTCTGATCTCTAGTGGGTCTGGCGTGTTGATGTGGGTGCGGCGT
>ERZ773070.1517-NODE-1517-length-14228-cov-4.433641_pt1 | contig 14228 bp, 14 predicted proteins | sample MGYA00580618_ERZ773070 | MGnify/ENA primary metagenome ERZ773070 (study PRJEB29015, sample SAMEA2738023) | human oral metagenome | biome: human oral; feature: human-associated habitat; material: dental | place: China | collected 2019 ...
CTGTCTCTATTCTATGAGAATTTCTACCTAAAAACTGTTATCTTGATCAAAGATTTGAATATTACTTTCTTTTTTATTCGATTTTAGGGAGAATTTATCCGCCTTTTGGAAAAGTCGCTCACCGCTTTATCAAAACGCCTCCAAAAAGCACCGCACTTTCAACGGGAACTTATGCTTGAAAGCTCGTTCTAAGTTGCACAACAATTTAACGAGATAAAAGGAATCACATGAAATTACTCAAATTATTTTTACTGGCTACATTACTTTATATTCCCGGTGTACAAGCTGCCGAAGCAACGGATTTGAACATCAAATACAGCTCCAATTATCTCATGCCTGCTTATGTGCATTTTCAGTCAGACGGTTTTGAGTACAGTATCAGAGCTAATATTAACGTGCCGTTATACAACATTCAGTTCACCTCCAAAGGCGCACAAAGTAGCAATTTTTTCAATATGCTAAGTTATAAAGATACACGCAATAACAAACCTTATGCCGAAGCGAAAATTGCTAACCGTAAAATTGAATATGGTAAAGTGAAAGACGGCTTGAAAACCGAAGCGCTTACTTTGCCGACTTACGATTTATTTACCGTTGCTTTCCAGCTGAGTTATTACGATAAGTTGCCAACCAGTTTCCAAATCACCAACGGCAAAAAACTTTATCCAATGAAGAATGTGGTGTTGAACACGAGCAAAAAACAAATTAAATATAAAAAACAGGATGTAACTGAAATTACCTATCAATTTAAAACAGGGAATAAAGACATTGTGGTGAAAAAACATGAAGGGGAAAAATTCCCGCGCTTTATTTCCTACAGTCGGGATGGTGATGAGTACGAGCTCACATTTAGCGATTTTGTCAAAAACTAATTTTCTCACCAACAATAAAGCCACCTAAGATGAGGTGGCTTTATTTTATCGGTCTAAACTTCGCATGGCTACGCTGTAAGAGTTGCAGTAAATTCTGCTGCTCTGATGCACCACATTGCTGTTTTAACTGTAACAAATTCATGCGTAAATGTTGCAGACGATAAATATGCTTAGCGATATCTTGAATATGTCGATCGAGTAATTGATTAATTTCGGTCTTTTGTTGCTCCGATGCAGTGTCCAAACTCAAGAGCAATTTGATTTCTTCTAGGGACATATCCAAAGATCGGCAATAACAAATAAATGACAAGCGCTGCAAATGTTCGTCCGTGTATAAACGAAAACCACCTGCAGAACGTGACGGGCGAGGCATGATGCCTTTTTGTTCATAAAATCGAATGGCATCCACACTACAGCCAACCGCTTTGGCTAATTTCCCTATTTTCATCTCATCTCCGTAAAAACACCTGAAAAAGACACCGCACTTTTATACCTCAGAACGAAATTCAGGGTTAATATAAAAAATGAGTTCGGTGATTTCCGGCAAATGCTGCTGAATAACGCCTAATAATGCCTGTTGGCGAAACAAAAAACTTTGACGAACCATGGCATTGGCCACCTCAATACGCAAACTCTGTTGTTCAATATTGGCAATACGATACAGCCCGGCAAATTCCGCGGGAAAGAACGCTTTCATTTGCTGATTTAATTCATTCAATCGAACGCCTTTTTGCATCATTTTCGCCAATGGCGAATCTTGCAATAAGGTGTGAATGTTGACCGGTTTTTGATAACGCATTGCCTTGTTTTCCGCTTCTCCGCCCTAATATTTATGACATTGTAGCGAAATTCCGCTACAATACCGACAATTTTTTGATAGTGAAATCCCTATGATTATTTCCAACAAAAGCAAACACAATTTTTGGTCGCGACTGCTCCTCGGCATGCTGGCGATTTTTGTTTTGCCCGCTACGCAGGAACTGAATTATCCCGCTGCTGTTGGTAATGAAAACTATCAAAATACGCAACAGCAAAATGCGCCTCAAATTTTAACGGCGGTGTCTTTATTACAACAAACCCGCCAGCAACAATATCAACCGCAACAGACCTTACCGGCAGTTGAAATTCTCGCCCAAAATGAACCGCACTTTACGCGTTCGCCGTTTATTTCTCATGCGCCAATTCGCGCCGGGCCTGCATTGATTTAACCTCGACTATCTAATTTACGTCATCGTTTAATGTCATTAAACGATTCCATTTATCTGTTTTTAAAAAAGAAAGAATTATGCTTAGAACTATTGCAACTAAAATTTTTGGTAGCCGTAACGATCGTGTTTTGCGCCGCCTCAATAAAATCGTCGCCAAAATTAATAAACTTGAGCCGGAATACGAAGCGTTAAGCGATGAACAACTCAAAGCCAAAACGGCAGAATTCCGTGACCGTTTAGCACAAGGCGCAACCTTGGAAAATTTAATGCCGGAAGCATTCGCGACCGTGCGTGAAGCCAGTAAACGTGTGCTTGGTATGCGCCATTTCGACGTGCAACTTATCGGCGGTATGGTGCTTAACAGTCGCTGTATCGCGGAAATGCGTACCGGTGAAGGGAAAACCTTAACCGCTACATTGCCATGTTATTTGAACGCGTTACCGGGCAAAGCCGTACATGTGGTTACCGTGAATGACTATCTTGCCCGCCGTGATGCGGAAACTAACCGTCCATTATTTGAATTTTTAGGTCTGACTGTCGGCGTAAACGTGCCGGGCATGTCACCGGAAGAAAAACGCGCAGCATACGCCGCAGACATTACTTATGCCACCAACAGCGAGCTAGGTTTTGACTATTTACGTGACAACTTGGCGCACGCCCCGCAAGAGCGTTTTCAAAAAGATCTCTACTATGCGTTAGTGGATGAGGTGGACTCCATCTTAATCGACGAAGCGCGTACGCCGTTAATTATTTCCGGTCAGGCAGAAGACAGCTCCGAACTTTATATGGCTATCGATAAGTTGATTCCTGTCTTAATTAAACAAGACAAAGAAGATACCGAAGAATATCAAGGTACCGGCGATTACACGTTGGATTTAAAAACCAAACAAGCTTATTTGACCGAACGTGGGCAAGAAAAATGTGAACAATGGTTAATTGAACATGGGTTCATGAAAGACACCGAATCCCTTTATTCACCGTCTAAAATTTCTTTGTTACACCACGTTATGGCAGCATTGCGCGCTCATACCTTATTTGAACGTGATGTAGATTACATTGTAAAAGATGGCGAGATCGTTATCGTCGATGAACATACCGGTCGTACGATGGCAGGTCGTCGTTGGTCGGACGGCTTACACCAAGCCATCGAAGCCAAAGAAGGGGTTCGCATTCAAAGCGAAAACCAAACTGTCGCCTCTATCACTTACCAAAACTACTTCCGTTTATACGAGAAATTAGCGGGAATGACCGGTACGGCGGATACGGAAGCCTTTGAATTCCAAAAAATTTATGGCTTAGAAACCGTGGTAATTCCGACTAACCGTCCGATGATCCGTGACGATCGCACTGATGTGATGTTTGAAACAGAAGAATACAAATTCAACGCCATTATTGAGGACATCAAAGATTGTGTGGCCCGTAACCAACCGGTGTTAGTGGGAACAATCTCTATTGAAAAATCCGAATTACTCTCTAATGCGTTGAATAAAGCTGGCATTAAACATAATGTGTTGAACGCCAAGTTCCACGCACAAGAAGCGGAAATCGTCGCTAATGCAGGGTATCCGGGAGCCGTCACTATCGCCACCAACATGGCGGGTCGTGGTACCGATATCGTGTTGGGAGGTAACTGGAAAGCGGAAGTGGATAAACTGGAAAATCCAACGCCGGAACAAATTGAGGCAATCAAAGCCGCATGGCAAGAACGCCATAACATTGTAAAACAAGCCGGTGGCCTGCACATTATCGGTACTGAACGCCACGAATCCCGTCGCATCGACAACCAGTTGCGCGGTCGTTCCGGTCGTCAAGGGGACCCGGGTTCTTCCCGTTTCTATTTATCCTTGGACGATGCGTTAATGCGTATTTACCTCAATGAAGGCAAACTTAACATGATGCGCAAAGCTTTCAGCCAACCTGGCGAGGCCATGGAATCCAAGCTGTTGGCAAAAGTCATTGCCTCCGCACAAGCTAAAGTGGAAGCACACAACTTCGATGGTCGTAAAAACTTACTTGAATTTGATGATGTGGCAAACGACCAACGCCATGCGATTTATGAACAACGTAATGAATTGTTAGAAAATGACGATATTTCCGATACTATCGATGTGATTCGTCAGGACGTCTTCAACAGCGTTATCGATCAATACATTCCGCCACAATCATTGGAAGAACAATGGGATGTGCCGGCATTGGAACAACGTTTAAAACAAGATTTCGCGCTGGATTTACCTATCACCAAATGGCTGGATGAAGACAATCATCTGCATGAAGAAACCTTGCGTGAGCGTATTATTCAAGCGGCTACGGATGAATATAAACGCAAAGAAGAATTGGCCGGTGCACAAACTATGCGCAATTTTGAAAAAGGCGTGATGTTACAAACCCTAGATGAACTTTGGAAAGAACATTTATCTGCAATGGATCACCTACGCCGCGGTATTCATTTACGCGGTTATGCACAAAAAGATCCGAAACAAGAGTACAAAAAAGAGTCTTTCCAAATGTTTACCGAAATGTTGGATGCCTTGAAATTAAGTGTGGTCACCACCTTAAGTCGCGTCCAAGTTCGCACACAAGAGGAAATGGAAGAAGCAGAACGTTTACGTCAAGAATTGGTGCAACGCGAGGCGGCAGCAATGCAGTATCACAATGAAGAATCACAGGATGAACAAGTCGCTCAAAATGCGGTGGAAGAACACCATAAAATCGGGCGTAATGAACCTTGTCCATGTGGTTCCGGTAAAAAATACAAACATTGCCACGGCAGTCGTGCAGCGAAACACTAAAAGCCAATAAGTGGCACGATAAAAGGAGGGCGGTTTCACGGTCAATAAAAATGTCCATAGAAACTGTACCTCCTTTCTTTTTATTCGAAGAAAGGCGATGACACTTGAAACAGTTAATGCGTTTACTTTAGAAACGAAAAACAGGATTAAAGGTAATTAAAAAAGAAATAGAGATAAGAGAGAATGGCGCACCCGAAAGGATTCGAACCTTTGACCGCTCGGTTCGTAGCCGAGTACTCTATCCAGCTGAGCTACGGGTGCGTAGTTGGTGTTCAATTTGCTCAAACCATTTTAAACAATAGAGTCGATTTAAAATGGCGCACCCGAGAGGATTCGAACCTCTGACCGCTCGGTTCGTAGCCGAGTACTCTATCCAGCTGAGCTACGGGTGCGAGACAAATTAAACAAATGGCGGTGAGAGAGGGATTCGAACCCTCGATGGAGTTTTTGACCCCATACTCCCTTAGCAGGGGAGCGCCTTCAGCCTACTCGGCCATCTCACCACAATCGGTTTGTGGGCGGTATAATACGGATTTATAATAATAAGTCAAATTATTTTTTCCGAAAAGTGCTTGAAATCAAGTTAGTTGTGCGATTTCTCGACAACTTCAAGTATCACATTCACAGATTATTTCCCGCGTAAAATCGCCCGTAAATTGGCAATATGGCTTTGTGTTTTCGCTTGTTGCTGTTCGACACTTAACGGCGGTTTATCCCGCTCCCACTGCAAATCGTTTTCCGGCAACTCCAGTAAGAATCGGCTTGGCTCCGGACGAATCAATTCACCAAACTGACGCCGTTCCTTACATAACGAAAACCACAGATTCTGCTGCGCACGCGTAATGCCCACATACGCCAAACGGCGTTCTTCTTCCACGTTGTCTTCGTCAATGCTAGTTTGATGCGGTAAAATGCCTTCTTCCATGCCGATTAAAAACACATGCGGAAATTCTAGCCCTTTGGAGGCATGAAGCGTCATTAATTGTACCTGATCGCTGTCATCTTCCTCTTCGCCCCGTTCTAACATATCGCGTAACGTTAAGCGGGTGACGATTTGATTCAGATTCATCGGTTCGTTAAATTCATCGCCTTTGAGCATATCAGCAACCCAGTCAAACAACGTTGCTACGTTTTTACTCTGCATTTCTGCCGCTTTTGGGCTGGTGGCGTATTCGTATAAATATTCTTCATAATGCAACGAAGCAAGCATGGAGCGCACGGCGCGTTCAGGTTCGGAACGTTGTATTTCATCATTCAATTCGACAATCCAACGGGCGAATTTTTGCAACGCATCATAGGCTTTCGGGGTGACCCGTTGAATCAGCTCAAAATCAAAAATCGCTTCAAATAAGCTGACATGTTTTTCTTGTGCCAACGATCCCAATTTTTCCAGCGTTGCCGTACCGATTTCCCGTTTTGGCGTGTTCACAATGCGCAAAAACGCCGTATCATCATCTTGATTCACCACCAAACGCAAATACGCCATCATGTCCTTAATTTCCGCGCGGGAGAAAAAGGATGTGCCGCCGGAGATTTTGTATGGAACACGGTTTTGCATCAGAATTTTTTCCAGCAAGCGCGATTGGTGGTTGCCACGATACAAAATGGCATAATCACGATAATGGGTTTTAGCGATAAAACGGTGAGCAATGAGTTCGCCCACGACACGTTCTGCCTCATGTTCTTCGTTTTTCGCTTCAATAATTTGTAATTTTTCCCCTTCGCCTAAATTGGAAAAGAGTTTTTTGTCGAAAACATGATCGTTGTTATCAATGAGGATATTGGCGCAATGCAAAATGCGTTGGCTGGAACGGTAATTTTGTTCCAGTTTAATCACCCGTAACGCCGGAAAATCATCGCGTAATCGCACCATATTCTGTGGTCGTGCGCCACGCCAAGAATAAATGGATTGATCGTCGTCCCCCACCACGGTGAAACGCGCGCGTTCCCCCACTAATAACTTAATCAACTCATATTGGCTGGTGTTAGTGTCTTGGTATTCATCTACCAACAGATAGCGAATTTTCTCCTGCCATTTGGACCGCACTTCTTCGTTTTGTTTGAACAGTAGGGTCGGCAACATAATCAAATCATCAAAATCCAAAGCATTGTAAGCACGTAGCTGCTTGTTATAGCGGTCGTAACAATGAGCGAAGGTTTGTTCTTGCTTATCACGTGCCAATGTCATTGCTTGTTGCGGGCTACATAAATCATTTTTCCAGTTGGAGATACGATTAATTAGCGTACGTAGTAACTCTTTGTCTTCCTGCAACAGATCAGCAGTGAGCTCTTTTAACAACGCCATTTGATCATGTTCATCAAACAGCGTCATGTTGGCTTTAAAACCTAAGTGCTTATATTCGCGTTTAATAATGTCAAAACCAAGGGTGTGAAAGGTGGATACAATTAGCCCTTTGGAGGATTCCTTACCGATAGAATGCGCCACACGTTCTTTCATTTCGCGAGCGGCTTTGTTGGTGAAGGTGACGGCGGCGATTTGCTTTGGAAGATAACCGCACTTGCCAATGAGATGAGCAATTTTATTGATGATGACGCGCGTTTTTCCAGAGCCTGCCCCCGCCAAAACGAGGCAGGGACCGGACACATATTCCACGGCTTGTTGTTGTTGCGGATTGAGTTTCATAGTCATTGATTATTCACTTTGCGACCAGACATAAGGCAAAAGTGCCGTATCCAACAGAAAAGACAATGGCACATCCAAAATCGGTAAGCCCCAGCGCTTTGCCATCTCGAAATCGTATTTCGTGCCGGCATAAGCGCGATAAGGCTCTGTCGGATCCACCAATTTTACCACGGTGCCACAGGCACTTGTGGTGAAAAGTGCGGTCGAAAAAAACAGTGTTTTTAGGGGTTGAAATTTCATAAGCAGGCGAATTTTACACCAAATAGGAAAGGATAGGGCAAGGTTTCCGTAAGATTGCGCAGGCAAAAAAATTGCGCCGTTGGTTTTCCTTCGGCGCAATCTCTTTAAAATGCATTCAAATTAGAAACGATAGGTCGCGCTTGTGCTGAATGTATTGCCTTTAATGTTCGTGCTTTCAAAGCGATGACCGGTGCGTAAATATTCAACGCCAAGTTCAAAGTTTGGCACAACGGCGGCTTTCACGCCGGCACCGAAACCATAACCTAAGTTCGTATCGCTGGCACTGTAGCTGCCATCGTGAGCATATTTTTTAAATTTCACCACTTCGCCACTGAGCTTCGCATAAGGCAAAATAGACGGTGCAACTTTATAACCTAGCAAATAGCCTACGCCTAAACGTCCTCGTTGTTCAAATCGGACATAAGCGTTGTCTTGTAATTTGGAATCATGCGCTTTTAATTTTCCTTCCACGATACCCACGACATTTTCATCAAGTTGGAAACCGTAATCAACGATAGCATCAATATTGGCAATACGTTTTGCGCCTTCATATTTTGTTGTGCCCACGCCAACCCCAATACCTAAATCAGTAAAATTAACATCGGAGGCAATTGCCGTTGTTGATACGATAGCCGCGCTAAGCGCTAAAAGTGTGAATTTTTTCATAAGATCCTCTGCTGGATTGTGTTAAAAACGACCTGAGTATAGGCATTTTCACCGTCAGGATCAAGATCCATCAGCGATTTCACCGATCAGACAAGACAAAGTGCGGTATGTTTTTTCGGTGTTTTTTAATCCCTTTTTTCAGGGGGATTTCCCCATGCGCCCTTGGCCGATTTTCGCTATAATGCGACAACATTTTATCAACATCATGAGATGATTATGGCTCAAATTGCTGCAAATCCCCTTGTCCTCGTGGACGGTTCTTCTTATTTATACCGCGCCTTTCACGCTTTCCCTCCGCTTACCAACTCCAACGGTGAACCGACAGGCGCCATGTATGGTGTGCTGAATATGTTGAAAAGCCTGATTTCTCAAGTGCAGCCAAGCCACATTGCGGTGGTGTTTGATGCCAAAGGCAAAACCTTCCGCGATGAAATGTTTGAGCAATACAAATCCCATCGCCCGCCGATGCCGGATGATCTACGTAAACAAATCCAGCCCTTGCATGACATGATCCGCGCATTGGGGATTCCGCTGTTGGTGGTGGAAGGTGTGGAAGCGGACGATGTGATCGGCACGCTGGCATGCCAAGCCTCAAAAAACGGGCAGAAGGTACTTATCAGTACCGGCGACAAAGACATGGCACAGCTGGTGGACGACAACATTATGTTGATTAATACCATGAACAACAGCTTGCTGGATCGCGCGGGCGTGATTGAAAAATACGGTATTCCGCCGGAGTTAATTATTGATTATCTGGCGTTAATGGGCGACAGCTCTGACAACATTCCGGGCGTATCGGGTGTCGGTGAAAAAACAGCGCTAGGGCTTTTGCAGGGCATCGGCAGCATGGCGCAAATTTATGCCAATCTAGATAAAGTTGCCGAACTGCCGATTCGTGGCGCGAAGAAACTCGGTGAAAAATTGCTTGCCGAAAAAGACATGGCGGATTTGTCCTACGCGTTGGCAACCATCAAAACCGACGTAGAACTGGCCTTTTCTCCGCAAGAACTTGCGCTTGGTGACAGCAACAATGACGCTTTAATCGAATATTTCGGGCGGTATGAATTTAAACGCTGGTTAGGCGAAGTGATGAACGGCACCAATTCTGTAACGCAACCGACGCAATCGGTGAAAATTGACCCTTATCAAGCGACGCCGGCAGTCAAAACCGATGAAAGTGCGGTCGAAAATTCCGTTAAATTTAAGATCGATCGTAGCCGCTATGAAAATATTCTGACTGAAGCGGATTTAGCTCGTTGGGTGGAAAAATTAAGTGCCGAGAAACTGATTGCGGTGGATACGGAAACCGACGGGTTGGATTATATGTCTGCTAATTTGGTCGGCGTGTCTTTTGCGTTAGAAAATGGCGAAGCGGCGTATTTACCGTTGCATTTGGATTATCTCGGTGCGCCAAAAACACTGGAAAAAAGCACCGCACTTGCCGCTCTCAAACCCATTTTAGAGAACCCGAATATCGGTAAAGTCGGGCAGAATCTCAAGTTTGATATGACCATTTTCGCCCGTAATGGCATTGCGTTGCAGGGCATTGAATTCGACACCATGTTGCTTTCTTACACCTTGGACAGCACCGGTCGGCACAACATGGACGACCTAGCGAAACGTTATCTAGGCCACCAAACCATCGGCTTTGAAGACATTGCCGGTAAAGGGAAAAATCAGCTGACATTCAACCAAATCCCACTAGAGCAAGCAGGCGAATACGCGGCGGAAGATGCCGACGTGACCATGAAATTGCAACAAGTGTTGTGGGAAAAACTTCAGTCGCAACCCAGTTTGGTGGAACTCTATCAATCCATTGAATTGCCGTTGCTTGGCGTATTGTCGCGCATGGAGCGTTGTGGCGTGTTGATTGATTCTGATGCGCTGTTTTTGCAATCCAACGAAATTACCGAAAGATTGACCGCACTTGAAATGCAGGCGCACGAACTGGCAGGGCAACCGTTCAATTTGGCGTCCACGAAACAGTTGCAAGAAATTCTGTTTGATAAACTCGGCTTGCCGGTGTTACAAAAAACGCCAAAAGGCGCGCCGTCCACCAATGAAGACGTGTTGGAGGAACTGGCGTACAGCCACGAATTGCCGAAAGTGTTGGTGGAACATCGCGGTTTGAGCAAACTGAAATCCACTTACACCGACAAATTGCCGCAAATGGTGAACCCGCAAACCGGGCGCGTGCACACCTCTTACCATCAAGCCGTAACGGCAACAGGGCGGCTTTCTTCCAGTGATCCGAATTTGCAGAATATTCCAATTCGTAACGAGGAAGGGCGCCGCATTCGGCAAGCCTTTATTGCCCGTGACGGCTATAAAATTATCGCCGCCGACTATTCCCAAATCGAGCTGCGTATTATGGCGCATTTGTCCAACGATGCCGGTTTGATTAACGCGTTTGCGCAAGGCAAAGACATTCACCGCTCCACCGCGGCGGAAATTTTCGGTTTGCCGTTGGAACAGGTGACGAGTGAACAGCGTCGCAACGCGAAAGCCATTAACTTCGGTCTGATTTATGGCATGTCTTCCTTCGGGCTTTCCCGTCAGCTTGGGATTTCCCGCGCGGATGCGCAACGCTACATGGATTTATATTTCCAACGTTACCCGGGCGTGCAAACCTTTATGCACGACATCCGTGAGAAGGCGAAAGCGCAAGGCTATGTAGAAACCTTATTCGGACGCCGTTTGTATTTGCCGGAAATCAATTCTTCCAATGCTATGCGTCGCAAAGGCGCGGAAAGGGTAGCGATTAACGCACCGATGCAAGGTACCGCCGCCGATATCATCAAACGCGCCATGATTAAATTGGATGAAATCACGCGCGATGATCCGGATATTCACATGATCATGCAGGTGCACGATGAATTGGTATTTGAAGTGCGGTCGGAAAAAATCGCGTTTTTTAGCGATCTCATCAAACAGCACATGGAAGCCGCCGCCGAACTTGTGGTACCATTGATTGTGGATGTCGGCGTGGGCGAGAATTGGGACGAAGCCCACTAACGTTAAGGAGAGAGCATGGCACACAAAATTATCCGTAGCGCAGATTTCACTGCCACCCGTGCTTGGGGCGGTTTGGATATTGCTGAAATGAATGGCATCAGCGTGCGGTTACATTGGACGGATGAGCCTTATAAATGGCATATCAATGATGGCGAGGAAGTTTTTGCGGTGATGGACGGCGTAGTGGAAATGCACTACAAAGAGCGTGGCGAAGCCAAGAGCGTATTGCTCGAAACCGGTGATATTTTCTACGCCGGCATCGGCACCGAACACGTCGCCCACCCGCAAGGCGAAGCACGGATTTTGGTGATTGAAAAGGCGGGGAGTATTTGATTAATAAAGAACTTAAATGTTGCAGAGATATAATAAAATATGACCGCAGAATCCTCCTCCTAAAAGAATTTTTATTTTACAAAACACCGGCGGACACAAAGTTATCAAATGACATAATTTTCGCATCAGCCATAACATTTTAGTTTCCCAAGAGAGAAGTCATTGGCAAAAGTGCGGTAAAACTTAACCGTCTTTTATAGGCTCCAAGATGCAATGAACAAGGAGATCACCATGAAACTTTGGTATTCCACCACAAGTCCCTTTGTGCGCAAAGTGATGGCTGTGCTTAAATATCATAAATTGGACGAACAAATTGAATTGTTACGCGTGACATCCGCGTTCGATCCCAATTCGCCACATAACCAAGACAATCCGCTCGGACGCATTCCGGCGTTACAACTTGATAACGGAGAATGGTTGTTTGGTAGTCTATTAATCAGTGAATATTTAGATTCTATCGGACACAGTAAGTGTTTATTTCCACAAGGAGAACAACGTTGGCAGGTGCTGCAGGCGCATTCTTTAGTGGATGGCATTTTAGAAAATACCATTCCAATGCTTGCTGAACGCATGCTTCGCCCACAGGAAGAATGGTGGACGACACGGCATGAACAACTCACTGAACGTAATTGTCGTAGTTTTATTGAATTGGAAAAGTATCTGACAAAATTTGGTGAGCAGTTAAATATCGGTACGATAAGTGCCGTCTGTCTTATTGACTGGTGGGTATTTCGTCAAACTCAAATCGGGTTAGATTTAAATAAGTTCTCCCCAAATTTAGTAACTTGGGCAGCGCGCATGAATCAGCATTATGATTTTTTAGCAGAGACCAAACCAAGATAAGACACCTAGGAAAATAACCGCACTTTTACGTTAAAAATACACCGACGTTATGCCACAAAAAACAAAGGGCCTGACATAACATCAGACCCTTTATCATTTTTAATTTATTCGTAAGTCAAAAAGGTTATTTTTATATAGTAAAAGAATAAAAAAAAAGAGGACTTCTATACTTTTTCGTAAATAGTCCTCTTGAGTAAATTTCTGTTTTATATCTATGTTCTATTTTTTGAGTTTTACATGTAATATGGATAATATTATTCTTTGTTTAATCTAACAAGAAAGTGTTTAAATTGTTCTTCATCGTTATCCAACTTTCCGAAAAAAAACTCATCAATTTGCTCAATTAACGGAACAGCTGTTTGTAATATTTCTTCTCCTTTTTTGTTTAAAACAACAACTTTTGCTCTTGTATCTCTTGAATGTTCTTTTCTTTTCACAAAATCATGTTTTTCCAATAAACTCAATATTTGAGATACCGTCATGACATCTATCTCTGAGAGTTTTGAAATCATAACTTGTGTAACTTCATTGTCATTTTGCGATAGATAAGCAAGAGAAGCTAAAACAACAAATTGAGGGTGTGTCAAATTTATTTTCTTTAACTCTTTTTTTATCATAAGATGCCATTTATTGTACACCCTCATGAACAACAATCCTGTTGATTTTTCTGAATTGTCTTTATATTTTGATGTAAACAAACAGCAACTACCTTATTTTTCCAAACAATTTTTTAGAATAAATATAGACTGAGGAACATCTGAAAAAACTTGTTTTAAAAATTCCAAGTGTTGGATATCTTCACTATCTAAGCTTACAGAATGTTTTATAGTTACACTCCCATCATTATTATCGATAATTTGATGTCCAAAAAGTATATCCCCAAATGGAGTAGCCGTTTTATCCCAAAATTCTTCAAATACTTTTACATGAGTAAGTTCGTATTCCATTGGAGGCATGCCTTCAAGCTCCATAATTCCTTTTGAACCTGTTTCAAAATTACCTTTTAAAGTAATATTTTTTAAATCTTCCTCCCAAGTATACCATTTTTCAATATTGGCATAGTACTCCCAAGCCTCTTCTTTAGTTGTTTGGATTTTTAAGCTAAAACTAAATTCCATAATTCTTCCTCCTTATAATAAGTACACTTATTATAAATGCTTTTATAATTAGTGTCAAACAGAATAGAATCTTTATTGATTTTGTTACTAGCATACAAATCATGGAAATTCACAACTAGGATAGAATATTCTTAAAAAGAGTGAAAAAGCCCTTCGGATTCTATAGCAATCATCATAGCGAGTGTAATCGATGCGAATTAGTGACTCTGGAAATTTATTTCCTAGAGTCACTTTGAGGCTCGATAGGTGATGAGACGTAAGGCTCACACCGGTACAGCTATTATCACTATCATGAAGATATCCGAGGAGAGTTCGTAGTTTTTATAACTTTTTGATACTCCTAACTTATTTCTCTGCACAAGAATTTCAACGGAACGAAGTTCCTCATTTATTATTTTTATGCACAAAAAAAGTCGAGAGCGTGTCTCGACTTTTCTTAGTTTCTAAAGATTTTTGCTTCAAGGAAGAGATCGTTGTAAAGGCCTAATAGGTCGGTTCCT
>ERZ773070.1518-NODE-1518-length-14227-cov-3.526531_pt1 | contig 14227 bp, 9 predicted proteins | sample MGYA00580618_ERZ773070 | MGnify/ENA primary metagenome ERZ773070 (study PRJEB29015, sample SAMEA2738023) | human oral metagenome | biome: human oral; feature: human-associated habitat; material: dental | place: China | collected 2019 ...
ATCTTAAAATCAAAATGTTCCCGGCAAAAGGCGCATTACTTGTTATGGGGCATCGCATCAACAAAATGGTGATTAACCGTTGTCGTAAACCGGCGGATGCGGACATTCTTGTACCTGGTGATACTATTTGCGTTATCGGTACGACCTCTAGCCGTATTCCTTACGATCAAATCGATAACATGGAAGTCACTCCAGAAGAAGTGGATATTCTGTTCCGTGAAGGGGAAAAACTCGCACCAAGTTTACGTCATACTCGTGTATTACGTGCTTATGCCGGTGTACGTCCGTTAGTCGCCTCTGATGATGACCCATCTGGTCGTAACGTAAGTCGTGGTATCGTGTTACTTGACCACGCAGAGCGTGATGGCTTAGACGGCTTTATCACGATCACTGGCGGTAAATTAATGACTTATCGCTTAATGGCTGAATGGGCAACGGATCTTGTTTGTAAAAAACTCAACAAAACAGCACGTTGTACAACTGCAGAGCGCCCATTACCGGGCTCAAGCGAAAGCCGTGCAGAAACCAATCAGAAACTCATTTCACTTCCAAGTACAATTCGTTATTCAGCGGTGTATCGTCATGGTTCTCGTGCAACTCGTTTATTAGATAAAGAACGTCTTGATCGTTCAATGGTGTGCGAATGTGAAGCGGTGACAGCAGGTGAAGTCCGTTATGCCGTTGATGAATTAAATGTGAATAACTTAGTGGATTTACGTCGCCGTACTCGTGTGGGGATGGGGACTTGCCAAGCTGAGCTTTGCGCATGCCGTGCGGCGGGCTTAATGAACCGTTTTGAAGTGGCAACACCTCGTCAATCGACCACACAATTAACCTCTTTCATGGAAGAGCGTTGGCGCGGTATTGAACCTATTGCATGGGGTGAAGCGATTCGTGAAGCCGAATTTACTTCATGGATGTATGGCAGTGTGTTGGGCTTAAACGATGTTCAACCGCTTGAAACTGACAAACAGCAAGGGACGGATAACAATGAATTTTGATGTAGTGATTATTGGTGGTGGCCTTGCAGGTTTAACTTGCGGCATCGCCCTACAAGAACAAGGCAAACGTTGTGCCATTATTAATAACGGCCAAGCAGCGATTGATTTTGCATCTGGCTCATTGGATTTATTAAGCCGTTTACCCAATGGTGCGTTTGTTAAAAATATTCCTGAAAATTTGACCGCACTTTCTGCTCAATTACCACAACACCCTTATAGCATTATGGGGGCTGAGCGCGTGTTAGCGAAAGCGCAAGCTTTTGAAAAATTAGCGGAATCGTTAAATTTAGATTTAATTGGCTCAAGTGCAGAAAATCATCTTCGCGTAACGGGTTTAGGGAGTTTACGTGGTGCATGGCTTTCACCAAATAGTGTGCCAACTGTACAAGGCGAAACGCCATTCCCGTACAAAAAAATTGCGGTTTTAGGCATTGAAGGCTACCACGATTTCCAACCAGAATTATTAGCGGATAACCTTACGCTCAATCCACAATTTGCCCATTGTGAAGTAAAAACAGGATTTTTAAATATCCCAGAATTAGATCAGTTACGTGCAAACTCTCGTGAGTTTCGCAGTGTGAACATTGCGCAAGTTTTAGAATATAAACTGAAATTTGATGATCTTGTGGCTGAAATGAAAGATGCGGTACAAGGCACAGAAGCGATTTTCTTGCCCGCTTGTTTTGGCTTAGAAAATCAAGAGTTTATGGAGTCACTTCGCAAAGCAACAGGCTTACCATTATTTGAGTTACCAACCTTACCGCCTTCTTTATTAGGTATGCGTCAACGTATTCAATTACGCCATCGTTTTGAGAAATTAGGCGGACTCATGATGAATGGTGACAGTGCATTAAAAGCGCATTTTCATGGAAACAAAGTTCGCGCCATTCAAACCCGCTTGCACGAAGAGGAAGAAATCACCGCAGAGCATTTCGTCTTAGCTTCCGGCAGTTTCTTCAGTAAAGGTTTAGTCTCTGAATTTGATAAAATCTACGAACCCGTATTTCATTCTGACATCATCGGTGTAGCAGGCTTTAAAGATACTGATCGTTTTACTTGGACAGATCACCGTTTCTCAAATCCACAACCGTACCAATCTGCAGGTGTAGCGATTAATGCGCAATGCCAAGTCCAAAAGAGCGGTCAATTTTTAGCGAATTTGTATGCGGTGGGTAATGTGATTGGTGGTTTCAATGCGTTAGAACTCGGTTGTGGCTCAGGCGTGGCAGTGGTAACCGCACTTGCTGTTGCGGATGAAATTCTTCACAACACACATTAAGGAGGCGTTATGAACATTCAACAATTAATTGATAATGCAAAACAATCCCTTAATGCACCACAACACCATCATGCCTTTGATGAAAGCTTTGAGAGCTGTATTAAATGTACGGCTTGTACCGCGGTATGTCCTGTTTCACGTCAAAATCCAAACTATCCAGGTCCAAAACAATCGGGCCCGGATGGTGAGCGTTTACGCTTAAAATCAGCCGAGCTTTATGATGAAGCATTAAAATACTGTACTAACTGTAAACGTTGTGAAATTGCGTGTCCGTCTGATGTCAAAATTGGCGATATTATCGTTCGCGCAAGAAACAAATACCTTGCTCAACAACACAAACCGGCAGTACAAAAATTACGTGATGCAATTTTAAGTAACACCGATATTATGGGAACACTTAACACACCGCTTGCGCCGATTGTGAACACTCTCACAGGCTTAAAAGCGACAAAATTTGTGTTGGAAAAAGCGTTAAAAATCAGCCGTCATCGTACCTTACCAAAATATTCCTTTGGTACGTTCCGCAGCTGGTACATGAAGAAGATGTTGGCAAGCCAACAAAAATTCGAACGTAAAGTGGCGTATTATCATGGCTGTTATGTGAACTACAATAATCCACAATTGGGTAAAGAATTTATTCAAGTGTTCAATGCCATGGACATTGGTGTGGTGTTATTGGAAAAAGAAAAATGCTGTGGCTTGCCATTAAGTGTGAACCAATTCCCAGAACGCGCGAAGAAAATTGCGCAATTTAACACCGATTACATCGGCAAAATGGTGGATGAAAATGGCTTGGATGTGATCAGCGAAGCATCAAGTTGTACCTTAAATTTACGAGATGAATACCATCATATTTTAGGTATAGACAATGCGAAGGTTCGTCCGCATATTCACATGGTGACACCATTCTTATATCAACTCTTTAAAGAAGGTAAAACCTTACCGCTTAAACCATTGAAATTGCGTGTGGCTTATCACACCGCATGTCACGTGGATAAAGCGGGTTGGGCACCGTACACCTTGGAAGTGTTAAAGCAAATTCCAGGCTTAGAAGTGGTGATGTTACCATCACAATGTTGTGGTATCGCCGGGACATACGGTTTCAAGGCGGAAAACTATGAAGTTTCGCAAGCCATAGGGAAAACACTGTTTGATAACATCAATGCTGGTGGGTTCGATTACGTGATTTCAGAATGTCAAACCTGTAAATGGCAGATCGATATGTCATCAAATGTGACTTGTATCCATCCATTGACGTTATTGTGTATGTCGATGAATCAATAATTCTCAATCCACCCCACACAAAGTGCGGTGGATTTTTTATTTCTTTTTTGCTTACACTTTCAAGCGCAGACATGGTTTAATCCGCTTAATTTAGGTAAACGATTGCGTACCCTGTTATTACAGGAAATCACAACCATTTAATCTTTGCTTTTTCTCTGTTGTCTGTGTAGAATGCGCGCTCGGTTTATTCACTAATCCGAACACAAGGAGCGTTTCATCATGGAAACATCGACGAAAAAGATGACTTTTCCTTCCGCATTTAGCATTCTTTTTATCATTCTTCTAATGGCCATTGGTTTAACTTGGCTTATTCCCTCGGGCGCTTATTCCAAACTGTCCTACGACAACACTGAGAAACAGTTCATTGTCAAAACCTACGGAAACCCTGATCAACGCTATCCTGCAACCGAACAAACCCTCAATCAATTTAATATTAAAATTCAGCTTTCCCATTTCACTAACAGTATTATCAAAAAACCTATTGCCATTCCCGATACTTATCAACGCGTTACACAACACGAAAAAAATGCCATCGATATGCTCCATGCCATGGTGGACGGCACCATTGAAGTGGCAGATATTATGGTCTTTATTTTTATCTTAGGCGGCATGATTGGCGTGATCAATAAAACCGGTGCATTTAATGCCGGCTTAATGTCGCTGGCAAAAAAGACAAAAGGCAACGAATTTTCTGTGGTGTTTGCGGTGTGCGTGTTAATGCTACTGGGAGGAACAGCTTGCGGCATCGAAGAAGAAGCCGTCGCGTTTTACCCGATTCTTGTGCCGGTGTTTTTAGCACTAGGGTACGATGCCATTGTATGCGTCGGTGCTATCTTCCTTGCGGCGTCAATGGGTACCGCATTTTCCACCATTAATCCATTCTCCGTTGTCATCGCCTCAAATGCCGCCGGCATTCCTTTCACTGAAGGCATCGGATTCCGTGCCATCGGACTAATATTGGGCGGAATTTGCGTCATTATTTATATGAGATGGTATTGCAAAAAACTGACTGCCAATCCTGCATTCTCTTATACCTACGAAGATCGTCAAGCCTTCTATGACCACTACATGAAAGATATCGATCCCAACGCTACCGTTGACTTCACCTTTAAAAGAAAACTCATTTTGATTTTATTCTGCTGCGCATTTCCACTTATGGTATGGGGCGTCATGTTCGGCGGCTGGTGGTTTCCCCAAATGGCCGCCTCCTTCTTGGCAATCACTATTCTCATTATGTTTATTAGCGGATTACCTGAAAAAGAGCTCATCCACGGCTTCACACACGGCGCTTCCGAACTCGTGGGCGTAACACTGATTATTGGCCTTGCTCGTGCGGTCAACATTATTTTGGAACAAGGCATGATCTCTGACACAATTCTTGATTATCTGTCACACTTGGTAAGCGGTATGCACGGCAGCGTGTTTATTATCGGACAACTTCTGATTTTTATCTTCTTGGGTCTCATCGTGCCCTCCTCTTCCGGCCTTGCCGTACTGTCTATGCCAATTATGGCGCCATTAGCCGATACCGTCGGCATTCCAAGAGACATCGTGGTTTCAGCTTACAACTGGGGGCAATACATCATGCTCTTCCTTGCCCCTACAGGTTTGGTGCTGGTAACCTTACAAATGCTGAATATTCCGTTCAATAAATGGATTAAATTCGTCATGCCAATTGTCGGTTGCCAATTTATGATTTCATCCATTTTATTAATCATTCAAGTTATCATGTACGGCCATTAAACCCGCATCAAGGTGCAAAAATAGAGATTTCTTGCATCAAGATGCACGCTACAACTGCAACTGTGGTAACTTTAAGGCGTGCTTTGATCGTCATCGGATTTAAAACAATACGGATTTCGTGCATCAAGATGCACGCTACAACTGCGGTAACTTTAAGGCATGTTTTGATAGCCTATGTAGCGTGCAACTTGTTGCACGAATAATGGGAATAAATTAAATCGTTTTTCTAAAAAAAATGCGATCACATTTGATCGCATTTTCTTTGGAAATTAAATTGAGCGTTTAACCTCAACCACTTCGAATACTTCAATCTGGTCGCCGACTTTTACGTCATTGTAATTCTTCACACCGATACCACATTCCATACCATTACGCACTTCGGATACGTCATCTTTGAAACGGCGAAGGGATTCTAATTCACCTTCAAAGATCACCACGTTGTCGCGCAAGACACGAATTGGGTTGTTACGTTTCACAATACCTTCGGTTACCATACAACCGGCGATCGCACCAAACTTCGGATGACGGAATACATCACGCACTTCAGCCATACCAATAATTTCTTGTTTGAATTCAGGTTGAAGCATACCGCTCATAGCTGCTTTGATTTCGTTAAGCAATTCATAAATGATGGAATAATAACGTAAATCAATATTTTCATTTTCGATAATACGGCGAGCTGAGCCGTCTGCACGCACGTTAAAGCCGACAATGATCGCATTAGATGCTGCCGCTAAAGTCGCATCTGTTTCAGTAATACCGCCCACGCCGGAACCGACCACTTTCACTTTCACTTCATCCGTTGAAAGCTCCATTAAGGATTGAACGATAGCTTCCACAGAACCTTGTACGTCAGCTTTCACAATGACATTGAGTTCTGCCACATCGCCTTCTGCCATATTGCTGAACATATTTTCCAATTTGGCTTTTTGCTGACGAGCAAGTTTTACTTCGCGGAATTTGCCTTGACGGTATAAGGCAACTTCACGTGCTTTTTTCTCATCACGCACTACGGTCGCTTCATCACCCGCTGCCGGTACCCCTGAAAGGCCTAAGACTTCCACTGGAATAGATGGCCCTGCTTCATTGATTTCTTGGCCATTTTCATCGCGCATTGCACGTACACGGCCATACTCAAAACCACAAAGTACGATATCGCCTTTATGTAACGTACCAGATTGAACAAGAATGGTTGCCACCGGACCGCGACCTTTATCAAGGTAAGATTCGATCACAACACCACTTGCCATGCCATCTTTCACCGCGGTTAATTCAAGTACTTCTGATTGAAGTAGGATGGCATCTAATAAATCATCGATACCCATGCCTTTCTTCGCAGAAACCGGTACGAATTGCACATCACCACCGAATTTTTCAGAAATCACTTCGTGTTGAAGCAATTCTTGTTCTACGCGATCCGGGTTGGCTTCTGGTTTATCAATTTTATTCACCGCAACCACTAAAGGCGCACCGGCTGCTTTCGCGTGTTGGATCGCTTCAATGGTTTGTGGCATCACGCCGTCATCCGCGGCAACCACGAGCACCACGATGTCTGTCGCTTTCGCACCACGTGCACGCATAGAGGTAAACGCTGCGTGCCCCGGTGTATCTAAGAAAGTAATCATTTTGCCATCATCGGTTTCGACATGATAAGCACCGATATGTTGGGTAATCCCACCAGCTTCGCCCGCAGCAACTTTGGCTTTACGAATATAGTCAAGCAAAGATGTTTTACCGTGGTCAACGTGTCCCATAATAGTGACCACTGGCGCACGCGTCACTTTTTCAGCATTAACATCACGATCGCCTAATACTTCTTCTTCAAGCTCATTTTCGTTACGAAGAATGACTTTGTGACCTAATTCTTCTGCCACTAATTGCGCCGTTTCTTGGTCAAGCACTTGGTTAATAGTCACCATTTCGCCCATTTTCATCATTGCTTTGATGATTTCAGTCGCTTTGGTCGCCATCTTATTTGCTAATTCTGCAACGGTAATGGTTTCACCAATGACAACATCTGTTTTCACCGCCTGGACAGGTTTTGTAAAGGCTTGTTGTAATGCAGCACCTTTCTTACCATTTTTACCTTTGCCGAATTTACCGTCTTTTAGATTGCGGCGGTTAGACTCGCGCTCGTTTTTATTGCTTTCATCATCACGTCCGCCTTTTTTCGCTTTAGCGACTTTATTTTTACCACGACCACGATTTTCATTACGACGTTCTTCTTCATCTTCTGCTTCTAAAGCATAACGAGAGCTTAAATTGTAATCGGTATAATCTTCTGAGGTGCTTTCATTGCTTGACGTATCAGCTTCAGCATAACGTTTCGCTTCTTCTGCCGCTTTGCGAGCTTGCTCTTCCACTTTTTGACGAGCAACCTCTTCCGCTTTACGACGTAATTCCGCTTCTTCAGCTTTACGTTTTTCTTTTTCCGGATCAGCTGATTTAGGCGGATTATTAACCGCACTTTGTGCTTGTTTCGCTCGCGTTTGTTTCGCTTTCTCTGCAGCTTCTTTTTCCTTCGCTGCTTTTTCTTTAGCCGCTTTCTCTTTTGCAGCTTTCTCTTCCGCTGCCTTTTGTTCAGCCGCTTTTTGTTCAGCTTCCTGCTGTGCTTTTAATTTTGCTGCCTCTTCTGCTTTCAATGCAGCTTCGGTTGGAACCGTACGTTTCTTACGCACTTCAACCTGAACTTCCTTGCTTTTACCGGAAGCACTGGTTGTGCTCACCGTAGTTTTTGTACGTGGCTTTAAACTTAATTTCTTGGGTGCATTCGTTTTTAATTCTTCAGTCATCTTTTCACTCCCTTATTACTCAGTGAACCAACAAATATTTCGGGCTGCCATAATTAAATCTGCCGCTTGTTCGGCACTGAGTTCTTCAATATCGGTTAAATCATCAACGCCCTGCTCGGCTAATTCTTCCAATGTCGTAATGTGTTTTTCCGCCAATTTAAATGCGATATGACGATTCATGCCGTCAAGGTTTAATAAACGATCTTCAATTTTCGCTTGTTTTAAGGCTTCTTCTTCTGCCAACGCTTTTGCGGTGATCGCATTTTTCGCACGAGTTTGTAACTCTTCGACTAAATCTTCGTCTTCCAAACCGTCAATTGCCGTTAACTCACGAACCGGTACATAAGCCAATTCCTCCAATGTTGAGAAACCTTCATCAATGAGTAATTGAGCAAATTCTTCATCAATTTCTAATGCGTCAATAAATAAATTTAAGACTTTATTATCTTCCGCCTGATGTTTTTCGCTTAATTCTTCGGTGGTCATCACATTTAATGTCCAACCGGTTAATTGCGTTGCCAAGCGTACATTTTGACCGTTACGCCCAATCGCTTGCGCCAAGTTGGCATCTTCTACCGCAATATCCATCGCGTGCTTGTCTTCATCAACCACGATAGAACTTACATCTGCCGGCGCCATTGCATTAATCACAAATTGTGCCGGATTGTCATCCCAAAGGACGATATCCACACGCTCACCGCCTAATTCATTGGTAATCGCCTGCACGCGCGAACCACGCATACCGACACAGGCACCGACCGGATCAATCCGTTTGTCGTTGCTTTTTACTGCAATTTTGGCACGAGAACCCGGATCACGGGCGGCACTTCTAATTTCAATTAATTCTTCGCCAATTTCAGGCACTTCCAAACGGAATAATTCCACTAACATTTCCGGCTTCGCGCGTGTTACAAATAATTGTGCGCCTTTGCTTTCCGGACTCACTTTATATAGCACACCACGCACTCGGTCACCCGGACGGAAGTTTTCACGTGGCAACATATCTTCACGCAACATCACGGCTTCGGCTTTATTACCATCTTCACCATTTACATCTAAAATAACGCTGTCTCGGTTACTTTTCTTCACTGTTGCAGTGACAATTTGCCCCTCTTTTGCACGGAATTGATCGACAATTTTGCTGCGTTCCGCTTCACGAATTTTGGTGCTAATAACCTGACGCGCAGTTTGCATGGCAATACGATCAAAGGCGATGGATTCAATTTGATCTTCCACATAGTCGCCTAATTGAATATCCGGATTTTCTAAACGCGCAGCTTCTAATGTAATTTCCTTGGTCGGGTTCATCACATTTTCCACGACAACCCAACGGCGGAAGGTATCAAACTCTCCGGTTTTCGGATTAATCGCAACACGCACATCGACTTCGTATTCATATTTTTTCTTAGTAGAAAGCGCAATCGCACTTTCTAAGGCCTCAAAGATTTTTTCACGTGGCAATAATTTTTCATTGGACACCGCTTCGGCCGCTAATAAAATTTCTTTACTCATGCTTTTTCTATCCTTCTTTAAATTTAAAATTTCGCAACAACGTTGGCTTTTTGAATGTTACCAAACGCTAAAACTTGCTCTTGTTTATCCACAATCAGCGTAATCATGTCATTTTCAATTTTTGCTAATTCGCCTTGCCATTTACGACGATCCGCTACCGGAATGCGCAAATGCACGACAATGTCCTGACCGATATAATGGGCATATTGCGCCAAGGTAAATAATGGGCGATCTAAACCCGGTGAAGACACTTCTAGGTTATATTTATCGGCAATCGGATCTTCCACATCTAACACGGCGCTCACTTGACGGCTTACATCGGCACAATCTTCTACTGTGACGCCACCTTCTTTATCAATAAATAAACGCACAGTTAAATAGCGACCGACACGTTGACATTCAATGCCCCAAAGCTCGCAACCAAGACCTTCAACCGAACCTTGTAATAATTCTTGTAATTTTTGTTCTAAAGTTGCCAAAACAGCCTCCTCAAACGACAGACATAAAAAAAGGGCTTACAGCCCAGTTTTTCAATAATTATCAACCAATTACATATCATGCGTTGATAATTAAACAACAAATTTATCGTATAAAAAAACCCCAAAATTGGGGTTCTTTTTACTGAACTTGTGATTGGTTGCGGGGGCTGGATTTGAACCAACGACCTTCGGGTTATGAGCCCGACGAGCTACCAAGCTGCTCCACCCCGCGTCCGAAATATGGGGCGCATTATAGCCGCTTACTCACCAAATAGCAAGATTTAATTCACACAAAAGCCTATGGGGAAAAACACCTGAAAAATCCACCGCACTTTTTAATGCATGATAAAGGTTAAAAACCTTCTTTCAAGCTCACCGTTAAGTTAAACACCAAATGTTCCGGGTGGCTGTCTTTGCTGTCGGCACAGAAATAGCCTTCACGTTCAAATTGGTAGCCTTTTTCTGCTTCTGCATTACCAAGGCTTTGTTCGACGAAACCGTGTTTCACCACTAAGGACGTTGGGTTTAGCACGCTTTCGATGTTTTCTTCCGCGCCCGGGTTTGGCACGGTGAAAAGGCGTTCGTATAAACGGAATTCTGCCGGGTGATTGTGCGTGGCGGAAACCCAGTGAATTACGCCTTTCACTTTGCGACCATCTGCCGGATTTTTACCTAAGGTTTCCGGATCATAGGTACAGAAAATGGTGGTGATTTCACCGTTGGCATCTTTTTCCACACGTTCGGCTTTAATCACATAAGCATTACGCAAACGCACTTCTTTGCCTAACACTAAGCGTTTATATTGTTTGTTGGCTTCTTCACGGAAATCTGCACGATCGATATAAATTTCTTTGGTGAATGGCAATTGGCGTTCGCCTAATTCCGGACGGTTCGGGTGATTCGGCGCAGTTAACATTTCTTCGCCTTCAAAATTTTCAATCACCACACGAACAGGATCGATCACTGCCATGGCTCGCGGCGCATTTTGGTTTAAATCATCACGAATGCAAGATTCTAATGCGCTGTATTCCACCACGTTGTCTTGTTTTGTCACGCCAATACGACGACAGAATTCACGAATTGAGGCAGGTGTATAACCGCGGCGGCGCAAACCTGAAATCGTCGGCATACGCGGATCATTCCAACCATCCACAATTTCATCGTTTACCAGTTTTAATAATTTACGTTTAGAGGTTAATGTGCCTTCTAAATTTAAACGGGAGAACTCGTATTGATGCGGCAGTGGACGTTCAATACTGATATTTTCCAACACCCAATCATATAAACGACGGTTATCTTGGAACTCAAGGGTACATAAGGAGTGCGTAATACGCTCAAGGGCATCGGAAATACAATGGGTGAAATCATACATCGGATAAATGCACCATTTGTCGCCCGTTTGGTGATGGCTGGCAAATTTAATGCGATAAAGTACTGGATCGCGCATCACCATAAACGGTGACGCCATGTCAATTTTTGCACGTAGGCTGGCTTTACCCTCGGCAAATTCGCCGTTTTTCATTTTTTCAAATAAGGCAAGGTTTTCTTCCACGCTACGATCACGATATGGGCTGTTTTTACCCGGTTCGGTTAAGGTGCCGCGATATTCACGCATTTCGTCCGGTGAAAGTTCGTCCACATACGCCAATCCTTTTTTGATCAATTCAATAGCATAGCCATAAAGTGCATCAAAATAATCGGAAGCATAACGCGGCTCACCTTCCCATTTGAAACCTAACCATTCCACATCGGCTTTGATGGAATCCACATATTCCACATCTTCTTTCACCGGGTTGGTGTCGTCAAAACGGAGGTTACATAAACCGTTATATTCTTTTGCTAAACCGAAGTTTAAGCAGATAGATTTGGCATGACCGATGTGCAAATAGCCGTTCGGCTCAGGCGGGAAACGGGTGTGAACACGTTGGTGTTTACCGGACGCTAAATCTTCATCAATAATTTGGGTAATAAAATTGTGCGGACGGGCATTTTCCGTCGTTTCTAAGATAGTTTCTGTACTCATAATTTTCTCAATTAAAACGCATAAAAAAATAACCGCACTATTCTACACGCTATGACATAAAAAGCGAATAAGGCGGCTTGTTATTGAAAGCGATTAGCGAAAAACTTCGGAATGGGTGTTGAGTCTAACCAAAGTGAGTCCTTCATTATTTACGTGGTAAATCAACACTAGATCATTTTTAATATGGCAATCTCTAAACCCTTTCCAATTTCCAGACAACGCATGATCCTTGTATTTTTCGGGAAGATTCTTGCCGTTTAGCAAATGATGCATAACATCAATCATTTCGGCAGAAAGTAATATTTCGGGTTGATTGGCTAATCGTTTGAGATCGCGTTTATAGTCTTTAGTAAAACTAATTTTTATTTATGCCTCGTTTGCGACACGTTGCATTTTTTTAATCAGCGCCTCTACGTTCTCAGCTTCTACGCTTTCCACTTTTCCACTTAATGCATCTTGCATAGCGCGGATCGTTGTTTCATTCGGTTGATAATCTAACTGAACCGGAATCGTTTTTGTCGAAACCACTTGTTGTAAAATCATTTTTAGTGCCTGAGCCGGGTTTAATCCATAGCTTCTGAAAACGGAAAAGGCCTGCTCTTTTAATTCAGGATCTAATCGAAAAGTATATGAAGTCATTTTAGCCTCCTTAATGTAATACAATTGTCTTACATTTTAATGACAATATGTAAATATTCAAGTTCCGTTTTTGATTCTCACTTGAATATCTGGAGAAGAATCACTAAAATGCGCCACTAAATGAACGTTCATTCATTAATAATTAAGATTTCCTTAGTCTTTCTCCTGTATTCTATTTTCACTGTTTCTTTTAATCCTTGAGAAAATATGACAAAAAAACATTGGATAATGGCCGCACTGGCTGCCGCGATGATCGCCGGCGGTTATTTTTTTATGGGCGATTCCACGCCTAAAACCACTTATTTAACGGAAACCGTGCAACGTGGCGACATTGAAAAAAATGTGGTGGCGACCGGCTCAATTGAAAGTATCAACACCGTTGATGTGGGCGCGCAGGTTTCCGGTAAAGTCACCAAACTCTATGTGGCTTTAGGTCAACAAGTGAAAAAAGGCGATTTAATTGCAGAGATTGATTCCACCACGCAAATCAACACGTTAAACACCCGAAAAGCGGCGCTTGCAAGCTACCAAGCCCAGTTTGTCGCGCGTAAAACCGCCTATGATGTGGCGCTTTCTAATTACAATCGTTTAACCAAATTGTATGCGCAAAAAGGCACCTCCTTGGACAGCTTAAACAGCGCAAAAGCGACCTTAGATAACGCCAAAGCGGAAATGAATGTGGTGCAGGAAAACATTAAACAAGCAGAAATTGAAGTGAATACGGCGGAAACCAATGTAAGCTACACCAAAATCACCTCACCGATTGACGGCACAGTGATTGCCACACCGGTTTCTGAAGGCCAAACGGTAAACTCCAATCAAACCACGCCGACCATCGTCAAAGTGGCGGATTTAAGCAAAATGCGCATTAAACCGGAGATTTCCGAAGGCGATATTACGAAAGTGAAAGCCGGACAAGATGTAACCTTTAGTATTTTGTCCGACAGCAAAACCCTTTATCACGCCAAAATTGAATCCGTTGATCCGGCGACAACGACGATTAGCAATAGCTCCACGTCCAGTACCACAAGTTCAACGTCAAGCACCAGTAACAGCGCAGTTTATTATTACGCCAACATTATCGTGGACAATCCCAACCAGATTTTGCGCATCGGCATGACCACAGAAAACAACATCAAAATTGCCAACGCGCAAAACGTGCTTTCCGTGCCGAATATGGCAATTCAAACGCAAAACGGTAAAACCTTTGTGAAGGTATTAAACAGCAATAACCAACCGGAACAGCGTGAAGTAGAAATCGGTGTACAAAACGATTACCAAACAGAAATTAAATCCGGCGTTGCTGAAGGCGAAAAAGTCATTGTGTCACAAGTAGCTGCCGGCGAAGCCGTCGGCAATATGCGCGGACCACGAATTTTCTAAAGTGCGATGGAAATTTCCAATGAATATTATTGAAATGAAAAACATCAACCGCTACTTTGGTGCCGGCGACAATCGTGTTCATATTCTGAAAG
>ERZ773070.1519-NODE-1519-length-14225-cov-21.798871_pt1 | contig 14225 bp, 24 predicted proteins | sample MGYA00580618_ERZ773070 | MGnify/ENA primary metagenome ERZ773070 (study PRJEB29015, sample SAMEA2738023) | human oral metagenome | biome: human oral; feature: human-associated habitat; material: dental | place: China | collected 2019 ...
CCACTCCGCCCTGGGGTACAGGACGCCCAACGAGGTCGAGGAGGAGCACCGAGCAACAAGACAAGCAGCCTGAAAGACCGCTTTCAGGGCTGTCCGAGACACGCCCGGCAGTCCAGATCAGGGGCCACGGCGCAACCGCAACCGTCTTGTGACATACGCACCATACCCCACCCCCACCCCCGCGCAACACACCCACCACACACCATCCCAACCAGCGGACACCAGCCCGGCAGTCCACTTCGACAGGTGCAGGCGGATCGTGCGCCGTCGGGACGGGGCGGGGCGGGTGCTGGACTACTCCTACGACGCCGGCGGGCGGCTGGAACGGGTGATGGCCGACGGGGAGCTGCTGGCTCGCGTGGAGCGCGACTTCGCGGCGCGGACCATGAGCGCGCACGGCCCGGGCAGCCCAAAGACGATATCGGCGGCGTGACCTCGCTGGTGACGGGGGCATCGAGACACCTCCATCGTCACCATCGGGTCACGTACCCGCACCCGCACCAACACACCAATCCCCAACAGATCAGACAACCACCCATCCACTTTGCCAGCCCCCTGGCAGAGCAGGTGGCTGCGGGATACAATTGAAAGACAGGAGTCGCAATCGCTCCACCGAAGGGTGAGCACGTCCAAGTCCTGACACAAAAAGGAAAATACGAGGGCAGCCCAGAGGATCTAGTCAAGAAAGGCCTGGACGACCTGGGGAGGCGCGCAGGCACACATCCCGAGCAAGTTGAGGAAGTCAGGAAAACTGATAGAGGAGAAGTGCGGAACCAGCGTGCCGGGTATATTATAGAAAGGGAATATCGTGACTCCGGAAGAGTTTGTTGAGACGATAGTTTCTGAGGCATACGAAAGGGCCGCAAGTGGCGTCCGAAAGGTAACCATTTCCCCACCCGGGACGGAGCCCCGGCAGAGTGAGATCGAACTGAGCAACTGGTACAACGACCTCGACGCCAAGAGTCAGGAGATGGTCTACACCCTGATTAAGAAGGGCGCCGATGCGGGAATTTTTGGTGTGTTTGCCATCATCGACGGCGTGCGTGGCGGCGGGAGTCTGCCCAAGTTCAGGTTGTTCGCCGATGACCGCGAGCTGACCGTAGAGGACGACTTCCTCCATGACTTATTCCGAGCGATAGTCGACGAGCGCGAGAACCGGGACTGACGCCCTGACGCAAGACACATCCGGCTCACGGCCCGCACCTTCAAATGCGGGCACCCATCCTCTCGGGTTGGACGGCGGAGAGGCGCGAGGACCTCGCAGACTCCGTCTCTAATGCCGCACTCATGTGTCTTGCTGAAATTTAGCGTGCCCTCAGACCTGCTTCCCGCACGCCACCCTGCCTGTACGGGAAGTTCCGGTCCAATTGACCTGGCTGCGCAGCACGCCCAAGCCTTTGCAGCACGAGGAGGCTCTTAGGATGAGCAATGACGGGACCGATTGGGCGAGCCTGCGCGTCAGGGACGGTGTGGGGATGGATCCCGGCCCTATCAGGGACATGTTGCTCGCACCGGACCCGAGGTCGGGCGATGAGGCGTACTGGCGGATCGAGGGCACGGCGTTCTACTCCCACGAGCTTTTCGAGGCCACCGAGCCGCTCACGCAGATCCTGGTCGATGCGGTGTGCGACGGGGACGGCACGCCTCTGGGGCTCATGTTCGCCACGGACATGCTCGTGGAGATCACCTGCGGCTACACCTCCCCCCACGAGGAGGAGGTCGGCAGTGCCGGTCTGGCCGACCGGTGCCGGGCCATCGTGCGCCACGCCTGCCCCGCCTGTACCGGCTGGTGGTGGCCTTGGGCCGCTGTCCGAGACACGCCCGGCAGCCCAGGAGAAGGCGAGCCGGTCGTTATTCGGGGCGCTGAGCCTGACGACCGGGAAGATGAGGACCTACCCCGTCGGCGACAACCGGAATGCCGAGCAGACCCACCCTTATAATGGATGGGGTAGCGGGAGTATTTGGGCGGCTTTGAAAGTTGTTCTTCAGGTTCCTCGTCAACTGCGGGACGCAGTGCGTCGCATTTTTCTTCGGACGGATCGGCCTGCTACGGTTGTTGCCGCTTGCACTCCTGGGAGGCTTGGAGGATATTAGAGCAGGAGGTGCGGCATTCGAGAAGAACCTGGCCCGATGAGGGGCGACGGGCCAAAGGTCGGGAAGGAGGTGCTTGGGGTGATTAGTCACGATGAAAGTATCGACTGGGTTGGGCTTCGAGCCCTGGGCGACCCCTGTGATCTGCCGGTGGCGATTGATGAGATGATGGGGGCGGAGAACGATGACATCGCCGATGAGGCGTACTGGAGGATAGAGGGGAGCGCCTTCTTCCAACGTGCGCTGTACCAGGCGGCAGAGCCCGCCGCCCTGGTTGTCTCGAGCAGGATCTGCGACGGGCGCTCGACGATCCACGGTCTCAGGTGCGGGTTCGACCTGCTCGTGGAGATCGCCTACGGCTTCCCGGCGCAGGCGGAGCAGATGTTCGGGGACAACACGATCGACGAGCGCTGCGCCAGGATAATCTGCGACCATCTGCCCTGCTTCTACCGTATCGCAGAGTCATACCAGGACGAGAGAGTCCTGCAAGGGATCGTCGACCTGTCCGTGAGGCTGGAAAGTGACGTCGCAAAACGGCGCAAGCTGCTCGAGACTGTTTCGTCGAGGTCTCCTTGCGGCGACTTCCTTCTCTCCAGTGTGAAAGATCTAAGAAAATCGCTATCGAGTAAGTCTTATTTTTTGAGCGCAGTGTCGTCCCATATGGCGAGTAGGACGGCTGGCGACGGGAATGAAGCGAACGGCGGATGAAGCGGTCGTAAGTCGGAGGTATTTAGAGGTGGATGCTTCGTGGTTGGTTGAAAACTTCGGAGTAAGGTTCGCAGAGGACTTGTTCGACTCTGATCAAGAATTGATCTACAGGGGTCTCTTCGGTGTGGATTTTGATTCCGCAAGGGCGGTATTCGGAATGAATCTCGAGTATTCTATAAAAATCCGGCGCGGCGATGGAGGCGAAGATTCAGAGAAGAGCTACAATGCGGTAACCATCCGGCTCGAGTGCGGCCGGGTGTCGGAAGTGAGTTCACGAGTTGCGCAAGGTCTCAACTCAGATGTCGCTCTAATGAGAGAGGCCTCGGATGCGGGGTTCAGGATATGGCTCAGGCAGAGCGGTCTTCAGCTGACGATCACGTGTGAAGCTATCGACGTCGTCGGCTGCTCGCCTCACTGGCTTGAATAGCAGATCGCGCACGACATACATTTTGAGGACCTGAAAATTTGGGAGAAGACACGATGCCCAACGCTCTGCCGCGCTTGAGTACCAGGGCTTTCGGTGAGACCCCCGCGGTTCTCGACTATCTGCTTTTCTCCGTGGGCGTGGGATTCATTCAAGTCGGAATCTCGCTCGACCGGGACGACGACCATCACCTTTCCCGTATTTGCGCGAGGCGTCTCGCGACGAGACGCATACAGCTCGATGTCGACGACATAGGGCGGCTGGAGTGGTCCGGACCGCCAGAACCATTCGAACCCGTACGTGTGAGACTGGACTACTTGCGCGACGGAGGGCTCATCAGGCTCGTCATGCGAGGACGGCTTATGCTCCTGAGCGTTGAAGCCCGCACGTGCACCATTTCCAGATCGCTATACGACCAGTGTCGACCAAAGCTGTAATCAATTGCAGGGCTTACGAGATGTGCCGGTGTCAAGTACATCATGCGCCAGGCGCCCGACTGTGCGCACCGGGTATTCGTCGCATCCCTTGGAGGCGTCCCGCAGATCGGGTGATTGCGGGGCGCGATTGAAGGACAGGAGCTGCATTGCTTTACCGAAGGGCGAACATAAAAATCCCGAGACGACGAGGAGCGTATAATGGCAGTCCAGAAAACTTGTCAAAGAAGGTCTGGGTGACTCGAGGGAGTGTGCAAGAGCTCCTGGTAGGAGGGCTGGAGACGTTAAAGAGATGATGGAAGACGTTGCGGCATCGGCGCGTAAAATGTATCACAGAAAGGAATACCATGACTCCGGAAGAGTTTATCGAAGTGATAGTGTCCGAGGCGTATGAAGGGGCCGCAAGTGACGTCCGAAAGGTAACTATTTCTCCACCTGGGACGGAGCCCCGGCAGAGTGATATCAAGCTGAGTAACTGGTACAACGGCCTCGACGCTAAGAGCAAGGAGATGGTCTACGCCCTGATCAAGGAAGGTGCCGACACCGCCATCTTCGGCGTGTTCGCCATTATCGATGGCGTGCGTGGCGGCGGGAGCCTGCCCAGGTTCAGGCTGTTCGCCGATGACCGCGAGCTGACCGTGGAGGACGACTTCCTCCATGACTTATTCCGAGCGATAGTCGACGAGCGCGAGAACCGGGACTGACGCCCTGACGCAAGACACATCCGGCTCACGGCCCGCACCTTCAAATGCGGGCACCCATCCTCTCGGGTTGGACGGCGGAGAGGCGCGAGGACCTCGCAGACTCCGTCTCTAATGCCGCACTCATGTGTCTTGCTGAAATTTAGCGTGCCCTCAGACCTGCTTCCCGCACGCCACCCTGCCTGTACGGGAAGTTCCGGTCCAATTGACCTGGCTGCGCAGCACGCCCAAGCCTTTGCAGCACGAGGAGGCTCTTAGGATGAGCAATGACGGGACCGATTGGGCGAGCCTGCGCGTCAGGGACGGTGTGGGGATGGATCCCGGCCCTATCAGGGACATGTTGCTCGCACCGGACCCGAGGTCGGGCGATGAGGCGTACTGGCGGATCGAGGGCACGGCGTTCTACTCCCACGAGCTTTTCGAGGCCACCGAGCCGCTCACGCAGATCCTGGTCGATGCGGTGTGCGACGGGGACGGCACGCCTCTGGGGCTCATGTTCGCCACGGACATGCTTGTGGAGATCACCTGCGGCTACACCTCCCCGTCCGAGGAGGAGGTCGGCAATGCCGGTCTGGCCGACCGGTGCCGGGCCATCGTGCGCCACCGCCTGCCCTGCCTGTACCGGCTGGTGGAGGACACCACCGACGACATCGTGCTGTCGCACCTCATCTGGATCGTGGGCCAGGTGGAGGACGACACCACCGCACGACGCGCCTTCCTGGAGAAGGTCTCTCACAGGAAGCTGGGAAAGCCGAGCAGGAACGCACTGCACTGGTGCCTCGTGGAGGAGTACGGCCAGGACCATCAGAAAGAAAGCCAGGGCCCGGAGCACTCCAAGCCACACTGAGAGTCCTCGATTCTTCGCTAGGGCCCGCCATGGGGCAACCGGGCGGCGGGGATCGGGGAAGGGACCCGCACCCGCCGAGCCGCCCCGGGCGGCCTCGCGTGCGCCGCCGTCCGCACCCTCCGCGTCAGCCGGTACTGCGGCAGGGCCCGGGCGGCAGCCCAAATGAGCTTGAGAACGGCCTGAATCCAGGAAATTTCCAAGAAGGTGACAGATCTGTATATTTAGGAGACGAAGCGGCGGCTCGAGCTCTCTCAAGCCAGGCTACGAATAATACGAAGATGGAAACATCAGGTTCAACATGGCCGAAGAATTTGAAGAACAATTCTCAGATCGTCATTTCAGGTTCAGGAAGGTGGAGAAACTAGTTATGAGTACCAGGTTCCACAAGATCGAATTGAGGGGCTCAACCGAATGACGGGGTGCAGGACCTGGGTTCCGGATCCGAGAACTAAACGGAGATGCTGAACTGTGAGTGTGCAGGATAATAACGAAGGCCGCCCCGAATTGGGGCCGGTAGAATGGGGGAAGGTTGTCGAGTATCATTTATGGGGGTATGATGTCAAGCTAGATGATTCTGGCGACATCGGTTTGGTAGATGCTGTTTCTTCGCACGACCTTCTGGAGCGCCGGATTCCCGATTGCTGGCCAGCCTTAGGCGATCGAATTAAAGTCCGTCAACTAGGTGTTGCACCCAGCGGGCAGTTGCGTCTGACGGGACGTCAAAATGATATCGACCTTAACTGATGCGCGATTTGCCGACAATCAGAATGGCTCACGGAATGAGCAATGAATGGGTTGACCGGGCGGGTCTGCGGATCATGTGCGGTGTGGTGATGGATCCCGGTCCTGTCGGGGACATGCTGCGCGCGCCGGACTCGAGGTCGGGCAGGGAGTGGACTGCCGGGCGCGCCTTGGACGGCCCTGGAAACTGTGTCTCAGGTGGGCTGCCGGGCGGAAGAGCACCGTATGTGCCGGATCTAAACCCCAGACGGTACTGTATCGGTGTATCGTGCGTCGAAGATGGGAAACATGCGGTCCGAACTCGAGAACGGTCCCTCCCCAGCCAACTTTCAAGGGATGAACAGATCCGCATACCTCGGCGACCTGCGGGCCGCCCAGGAATTCTCCGAACCCAATGTTCGGCACTCACGAATATGGGTATGTTCGATATGATATGAACTCGCGTTTTCTGGAGGGGTTCGGGCCGGGGCGCAACCACCCTATTTCCACCAGGGGCCTCGGGGAGGTGCGCCTGGACTCTTCGGGCGATGTGGGCGTGGTCGACGTGGTCAGAAAGCGCGCCTACGAGGTGCCGCCGGGTCTGCAGGAGACAGAGTGGGGCACGGTCACGGCCGTGCACGACAAGGGGTTCGATGTGCGCCTGGACACTTCCGAGAGCACCGGCACGGTCATGCAGAGCCTCGTTGACACCGACCGGGCGATGTTCAAGATCGACTTCCGCCCTCGTGTGGGACAGCGTCTTCGGGTGCGCCGCCTCGGCGTCTGGCCTGACGGCATCCTGCGACTGAGCCACCGCAAGTGCTTCCTGGGAATACCACTGGCCCGCGTGAGACGCCGGGCTGAGGATAAGAAAAAGCAGTAGATAGGACTGGCACGAAACAGGGCCGCATTCCGGGGCGGTGCTGGCGGACTGTCCGGTGTGGGATTGTTTCGTGCGGATCGGCATGACGGATGAAGGGCAGGACGTCCCCATCGGGCAAAAAAGGCGTTCGAACTCCTATGGGCTTGTGGGGATTGAGAGCCGAGGCGGTCGTGTGCGTCGACGCGGTATCGGGCTGGAATATCGTCTCTCCAATCGTGTACGGGCACCTGCGGGCCGCCATGTCAATGTGAGGCGCCCTCTACGACCCCAACCAGCAGACCAGCTACCCGCCGCCGCTTGACACACAACATAGGGGCACCCCCGTGCTGCGCCGAAAGCCGTAGCGTGGACGACGCCGTGGGGGACGTCGTGTCTGACGGCGCTCGTACTCCTGTCCGAGACGCTCCCAGCAGTCCACCGATCCCCTGTCGGGCGCGACAGGGGCGGGGCTGGGCCAGCATCACCGCCGCCTTCCAACCGACCCCCTGTCGGGCGGGTCAGGGGCTGGATGACGGCACAACACTACCGTTTACGGTATAGTTGTGCCATGGCGGTCAAGGTGAGGTATCGGGATGTCGTGCGTAAGATCGCGCTTGACAACTACGGATACGTCACGACTGGGGAAGCTGCGGGCGCCGGGGTTCCTGCCGTTGAGCTTCCCAAGCTGGCGGCTCGCGGCGGTCTGGTGAACGTCGCCTACGGCCTGTATCGTGTGCCGGACGTCCCGCCGACGCGCTTCGATCAGTTCGCGGAGGCTCTGCTGCGGGTCGGCGGGGGAGCATACCTGCACGGAGAATCAGTTCTGGCGCTGTTCGGCCTTGCCGACGTGAACCCACGGCGGATCAAGGTCGCGGTTACCCGCAGGGTTCGGACCAAGCTTCCGCCCTTCATCGAACTGACTCAGGTTCCCGGAGGGAGGCGCACCACCTTCTACGAGGGACTAGCGTCACAGCCGGTTGCCGAGGCGATCCTTGAATGCCGTGGGCGGGTCGAGTCCGAACGATTGCTGGATGCCACGAGGCGAGCACGGCAGGAAGGCCTGCTGACCACCGCGGAGTGGAAGCAGGTCAGGAAGGGACTTCGACCATGAGCTACGACAACGCGCCGGTGAGCGTGCGATCCCTCGAACAGCGCATCCGCAACCTTGAAGACTCCCAGGGGATGGCGTTGCGCCGCCGCGTCTCAATGGCACTGGTCGTGGTGAGCCAGATGCTCCCGGAGGGCGCGATCAAGGGTGGCGGCGCCATGGCGTTGCGGTACGGGCGCGGAACTCGGTTCACCCAAGATCTGGACGCCGCACGAGTCCAGTCTCTCTCCCGGTTCCGCAGTGACTTCGAGAACTCGTTGGCGGCGGGATGGGCGGGGTTCACCGGTCGTCTCATTGAGAGGCCGGCGCCCCGTCCGGCAGCGGTGCCTGCCGCATACGTGATGCAGCCTTTCGACGTGAAGCTGGATTACCGGGGCAGGCCATGGTGCACGGTGAAGTTCGAGTTGGGGCACAACGAGCTCGGTGACGCTGATCAGCCTGAGTACCACCTCTCCAATAGTCTTGTGAGACTTTTCACCGAAGTCGGACTGGAAGAACCGAAGCCAGTCCCGGTGATGCGTGCCGATCATCAGGTCGCGCAGAAACTTCACGCCCTTTCAAGTCCGGGAAGCGAGCGGGCCAAGGACCTGGTCGATCTGCAGCTGCTTGACAAGGGCGAGAACCTTGACCTCCCCCAACTCGCTGAGACCTGCGCGCGACTGTTCGACTATCGCCGCCAACAGTCTTGGCCGCCGACCATACAGATCGGCGAACAATGGGACACGCTCTATATCGAGGCGGTAGAAGATACTGCCGTACTCCCAACTGCGGAAGAAGCTGTCGCCTGGGCTAATAAACTGGTTCAGCGCATTGCAACGTCATCTTCTCTCACACCCGGCTCAGAGACTGCGAAGTAATCAGAACCTCCACGAGGACGAGACGCCCCCGGACTCCGCGCGCCAGCCTCTGCGCTACGGATATGGCTGGAATTACGGAGGCCGTTCAGTGGCGCGTGCCGCCGGGCGTGGAGACGGCCTACTCCTGAGAAGTTTTCAACGCCCGCAGGAAACATATCAAGAAGCAGTCCACAGATCGGCGTTGCTTACCTCCCCCTCGGAAAAATGAAGGTCTGACGCCGGGGATTCGCCAAAGCACGTTCGTTGCATGCACGCGACTCCATCGCATGCAGGCTCCGTCTCGAATCGCGTCGATCAGGACGCACATGAGCGGCTCGACAGCCTCCTCGATCACCTGGGAACAGAAGGTCGCGCCCCCGATCCTCCAGTAGGCACCATCATCCAACCTCGCGGCAGGTACGCGCACTATCAGTCTTGAGTCGCCCAGAATCAATCCTCATGCCGTCTCTGACACGCAGGATCGCCCAGCCAGGCCCGTCATTGCTCGCTCTGATAACTTTCTTCTATTCCCCAGTGAATTCGGTTTGCCGGTCATGGACTCTCGTCTCGCAGTCTCCCGACTCTCCCGATCGGGGCGGTAACTCAGCCCGGAAGCCAGGAGGACGCCGATGTCTATGTTCAAGTGGCCCCCGGCCGCATGAATGGCAATGATGTCCTTTGCGTCCAGCGCGGCATGCACCTCATACAATTGAGTGCACAACACCACCAAAGCCGTCTCCCACTCGCCGGCCCCAGGTAGTTCCATCACCTGAACGGAGCCTCTGTAAAAGGGGGTCAGGATATTTAATGGCTTGGAGCAGGAGATGGCGAGCCCGCCGGTCGCAGGGTGTGTCGCCAATAAATACCTGGTTACGTGTTACAACACACTGGTGCCTCAGGTCAGCCACAATATTGACCCGCCCACGCTCAGTAGCCGCGGAAATCCTGTGCAAGGGAGGCGCTCCATTACTTGGCGGACACCGAAGCGGGCTTCCCGCGACTCTCGCGCAGCCCTTCTGTTGGCTGGCGGAGGACAGCATCTTGGGCGCAAAAGCATCTACCTCCTCCTGGCTCCAGTCTTCAGGAAAGGCGATATTTCGACTCTCCCAGTCGGTCCACAACCAGTACTTTTCGGGAAGCGCTTCGCCAGGTCGATAGAGGTAGCGGAAGAATCTGTTGACGTCAGCACCTAGCCTGCCCCCCGCTTCCGTAGCGCTTCCAGCTCCTCGCAGGTCGGCAGGCTGTCGTGCTCATCGACCTGCGCGCAAATCAGCTCCAGTGAAATCTTGTGCTCACCGTGAGCGATAAGACCAGGGGCTGTCGCCACGTCCCGTGGAGCCAACGCCCGGGCGGAATCCACGCTATCAGTGAGATCGTATACCAAACCGGTGCTCGCACCTCCCATGCGGTCTATACTGCACGAGGCGAGGATGTTGCACCAAGCAGTCTTTGCCATCGTTCACTGCCATCGTTCACTGATAGGCAAAGCTAAACGAGTCGTGTTGCTTATTTCTATTCACAGGGGTGCAGCTGGACCGCCGGGCGGGGGACCCACGCCTCCGCACCTGGAAAGGGGGCTCCAGGACCCCGACAGCAAGCACAACCGCACCATGACTTGCTCTAGACAAAGTCTGGGCACCACAATCTTGATGTACGCAAAGCTGCAGGGAGGCTGCTGTGGACTACACCGCGACGTCACGCTCAGACCCGCCACCGACGTCGAGGAGGACGACGCGATCGACGGACTCATGGAGGCCCAGGCCGACTACCACCCTGCGGCCAGTCCCGCGCCGGGGCGCCGGGCGCGTGGGCGTTACCAAGGCCGCCGGACACCTCGGCCCGCTTCCTCAGACCGTGCCGGGTCACCGCCGGACCCCTGCCCGGCACGAGGATCTGCCGCAACTGGGCCGTGCCCGCCACCACCCCGCCCGGCTGAGCCGCCCCGGCCACGGGCAGCTCCGGCCCGGGCCCCCTGCTCCCGGCCCCGCCCGCGGGGAGCGCTGCATTATCGCCACGCTGGCTACGGTGGAGGCCTCTGCTCCCGGCCCCGCCCGCGGGGAGCGCCCATAACCTCGCACAGTACGACTCACCGCCGAGGAGGACCGATGATGAGCACGGACCCGTACTTCCCCTTCCGCCCCGACGTGTGGTGGCCCGACCTGTTCGAGCCGCTGAGCCGGGCCGAGCGCGAGGAGCTCATCAACGGCCTGGCGATCAACTGGCACGAGGGCTGGGTGCCCAACCGCGCCGACGTCGAGGACCACCTCGCTGAAGGCAGGGGTGAGCTCACCGCCCTGCAGGCGGCTCTGCGGAGCGCTGACCGCACCTCGGCGCCTGTCGCCGTTCGTGCCTGGGCAGCCCGGCCGGCGCGAGCACTTCCACTCGGGGAGGCGATCGTCAAGTGCCCCGGCAGTGTCCAGGGAAATGCTGTGCGAACTTCCGAGTGAGCGTGGCGAGACGCGCCTGAGCCCTATCGGGTACTCGCTGAGCATTGAGCTCCGGAAGGCTCTCACCCGCAGTCCTGGGCTCGTCGCCCCCACCCGGGACGCGGCCGAGGCGGGCGGTGCCGGTGAGCTTCTCCAGAGCCCCCGTTGGCGTCCCCGTCCAGACCGCCTACGGCGCAGCTCCAGGGGACGACGACGGCGCTGCCCCACAGGCCGCGACCCCACGAGGGTCCGCGCCCCGAACCCTGCCGCAGCACCGGCTGACGCAGAAGCCGCGGACGGCAGCACAGACGCGAGGCTGACCGGGACGACTCAGCAGATGCGCGCCCTTTACCGCCGCCTCACTGTCTTACGACGGCACCGGCAGAATCTCAGCGCGGCTCGGAGCGCTCCGGGCCCTGATCAAGAAAGGCGCCGACGCCGGCCCTCCGCGGACGGCGCACGGCCCTCCGAGGCCGGCGGCCGCCGTAAGGACGCGCCCGGCGGCGCGGCGCCGTCGTCGTCCCCGGAGACCCGCCCCGCCGAAGGGCCGAATGGGCCGGGAGGGCCGGAGTCAGTCGGGAGAGCCGAGGAGCCGGGATCCGCCGTCGAGGCCTCCACCAACAGCTCGACGCGCTCGGCCAGCGCGGCCACCTGCCGTTGAAGATCCTCGACCTGCGCGCGCGTCGCGGCCTCCTGCTCGGCGCTCTCCTCGGCCACCAGCGAGATGACCCAGGAGGCGAGCGTGGCCGTGACGACCCCGGCCAGCGCGACGCCGCCGACCATGAGCAGCACCGCCGCGCACCTGCCCACCGCCGTCACGGGGGCCAGGTCGCCGTACCCGATGGTCGTGATCGTCACCAGCGACCACCACACCGCCTCGCCGAACGTGGTGATCGGCGTTCCGGGCGCACCCCGCTCGGCGTCGAGCACCGCCAGGGAGGACAGGAGGACGAGCAGGCTCACCCCGCCCGCCGTGTACGCCGTGATCCGCCCGCGCAGCGCGGTGCCGGCGCCGCGGTGCAGCACCCCCAGCAGGGCGACCAGCCGCAGCAGCCGCAGCGGCCTGAGCACGGGCAGGGCGACGACGGCGAGGTCCGCCAGGTGCCGGACGAACCACCGGCCGCGGTCCTGGGCGCACACCAGCCGCCCCGCGTAGTCCACGGCGAAGACCGCCCAGACCACGTTCATCACCAGCTCGGCGGCCTGCCGCCCCGCGCCGTGCAGGTCGGCGACCACCTCCCACGCGTAGGCGGCCAGGAAGACGAGCGCGGCGGCCGTCAGCGGCCACTCGGACGCGTGCTCCCACCTGCGCAGACGGGCGCCGCGGCTTCGCTCCGACATACCGCCCATGGTAGACGACGGCGAACGCGGCGAGTTGACACGCGACGGGGCGGCACTATGCTCCCATCATTCTTCCGCGACTCGGAAAAGCAAGAGACTGGACCGACGCCGATGTCCGGCACCTCCAGGACCCTCCGCTCGAGCAACAGGCGCGCCTTCCTGCGCACACTCCTCCGCGGCACCCCCATGGCCCGCTCCGACGTCGCCGACGCCACAGGCCTGAGCACCTCCACGGTCTCGAGCATCGCCAACGAGCCCCTGGAGGACGGCACGCTCGTCGAGACCGGCGCCGCCGCCAGGACGGGCGCCAGGACCCTTCTCGTCGAGCAGTGCGGGTACCTGGTAGGAGCGCTCACGGCCATGGGCGTCAGCCCCATGATGACGTTCCACGCCGGGGGCACCCAGGTGGTGCGGGGCACCCCGGCCGAGGTGGTCGAGCGCCCGGGCCGGGACGGGGACGGGGCCACCCAGCCGATGACAATGAACCTCAAGGTCTACAGGGGTGGACTCCCGGGCCCTGGACGAGTTCCAGCGGCTGCACCCCGACCAGACCTACCGGGGCGACGGCGCCCGCGTGGCGAGGTCCGCGCGCTCGGGCATCTCCGGCGCCTACCGGATCCTGGCGGAGGCCAGGTCCCGGCGCGACCTGTCCTACGAGCGCGAGGCCGTCCTGGCTTTCGAGGGCGCCGTGCCCGGGGAGCTCACCATCAATATGTCCCGCATCGCGGGCCTCGACCCCACCGACCCCCTCGACCGCTCCCGGGCGGAGGTCATCGGCCGGCGCCAGGCCGATGAGACGCTCCGCTTCCTGCGCGCACGTGCCGGGGTTCGAGCACTGCCGCCTCATGGGTACGGGCCTGAGCATCGGGGTGCGCGAGTCTCGGAGGATCCACGGCATGCACGAGCTCACCGCCCGCGAGCTCGTGACGAACACGATGTTCGACGACGCGGTGTCGATGGGCGGTTACCCGATCGACCTCCATGACCCGGACGGCGGGTCCACCACCCACTACGTGTCGCTGCGGGAGGGCTCGTGGTACTCGATCCCCTACCGGAGCCTCGTGCCGCGCGAGCTCGGCAACCTGATCGTCGCCGGGCGGTGCCTGTCGGCGACCCAGGACGCCCTGGCGGCCGTCCGCGTGACACCGGTCGTCATGGGCTTCAGTCAGGCCTCGGGAACCGCCGCCGCCCTGGCGGTGCGCGCCGACGCCGTCACGGACCTGCGGACCCTGGACACCACGGCCCTGAGGACTCGGCTGACGGCGGACGGGGTCTTCCTGGACGCCTACCGCGAACGGCGCGGCTGAGGGCGCCCGGCCTGGGGCCGGTCCGGAGCCGGCCCGGCGTCCGCCGGGTGCCGCCGTGTCCCGAAAAGTGCTCATCCCACGCACTTTTAACGTCCTGCATCGCCTGGTCCGCGCCGCCAAACCGCGGAATCATGCCGATTCCTGTCGCGCCCGAGGCCGTCGATCGTCTTAAAGCTGCGTGGGATGATCACTTTTCGTGGCAGCAGAGGCGATCGGCAGGGTGCCACAAGCCTCTGCAGGCGCTCGCAAGGCGCCGCGTTCGCCCCGCGTGCACCCGCGCCTCACCTTGTGGTCGCCGGGCATGACCCCCGGGCCGCGTTCGCCCCCACGTGCCCGCGCCTCTCCCTCGCGCGCCGCGCGCCGGAACGTCAACGTACCTTCCCAACACCAACGTACCTTTCTCCCATCCTTCTGGGGGTA
>ERZ773070.1520-NODE-1520-length-14218-cov-5.320483_pt1 | contig 14218 bp, 16 predicted proteins | sample MGYA00580618_ERZ773070 | MGnify/ENA primary metagenome ERZ773070 (study PRJEB29015, sample SAMEA2738023) | human oral metagenome | biome: human oral; feature: human-associated habitat; material: dental | place: China | collected 2019 ...
TCACTCGGCCTCGGAGGCCTCCGCCTCGGCGGGGGCTTCCTCTTCCTCGGCGGCCGCGGTCTCCTGGATGGAGACGATGATCTGCTCGGGGTCGAGCTCGACCTCGACGCCCGCGGGCAGGACCAGGTCGGCGACGCGAACCGCCGAACCCGCCTCGAGGCCCTCGATGGAGACCTTCAGATCCTCCGGGATGGCGGTGGCGGACGCCTTGACGAGGATGGTGAACTCCTCGATGGTGTGGGCGGTGCCGGGCGCGGATTCGCCGTCGACGACGACGGGGACCTCGACGTCGACCTTCTCGCCGGCCTTGACGGCCAGGAAGTCCGCGTGCAGCAGGTTGCGGCTGACGGGGTGGACCTGGATCTCCTTGACGAGGGCGAGCTGGCTCTTGCCGTCGACCTTCAGCTCGACGAGGGCGTTCTTCGTGCCGCGCACGATGAGGAACAGGTCGTGCCCGGGGACGTCGATGTGGACGGGGTCGGCGCCGTGCCCGTAGAGGACGGCGGGGACCTTGGCCGCACGGCGGGCGCGGCGCGAGGCGCCCTTCCCGAACTCGGTGCGGGTCTCGGCGATCAGGACGGGGGTGTCGCTCATGGTGTTCCCTCCAGGGTAGTGCGGACGCCGGCGTCGACGAACCCTGGATCCCCGCAGTGGGGAAGGCCCTGTCGATAACGGCGGACACGGGCCCGCCCTCGCCGGAGCAACCCGATCAGGGTACCGCACGGCGGGGGCGGAGGGAAACCGGGCCCATCAGGTGAAGAGCGATGTGACCGAACCGTCCTCGAAGACCTCCAGGATCGCCCGCGCCAGCAGAGGGGCGATCGAGAGGATCGTGAGGCTGGGGAAGCGCTTCTCGGCGCTGACCGGCAGGGTGTCCGTGATGACGACCTCGGTGGCGCCGGATTCGCTGAGGCGGCGCACGGCGGGGTCGGAGAGGATGCCGTGGGTGGCTGCGACGACGACCTTCTTCGCGCCCGCGTTCGTGAGGACTTTGATGGCCTCGGTGATCGTCCCCGCGGTGTCGATCATGTCGTCGACGAGGACGCACTCCTTGCCCGCGACCTCGCCGACCACCCTGTTGGCGACCGCCACGTTCGGGCGCGTGGTGTCGCGGGTCTTGTGGACGAAGGCCAGGGGGCAGCCGCCGAGTTTCGTCGACCACTTCTCCGCGACGCGGATGCGCCCGGCGTCCGGGGAGACGATGACCGCGTTGGCCAGGTCGACCCTCCCCCGCACGTAGTCGACGAGCACGGGCATGGCGAACAGGTGGTCGACGGGGCCGTCGAAGAACCCCTGCTCCTGGGAGGCGTGCAGATCGACGCTCATGATGCGGTCCGCGCCGGCGGCCTTGTACAGGTCGGCCATGAGGCGCGCGGAGATGGGCTCGCGCCCCTGGTGCTTCTTGTCCTGGCGCGAGTACGGGTAGAAGGGAGCAACCACGGTGATGCGCTTAGCGGAAGCGCGCTTGGCAGCGTCAATCATGATGAGCTGCTCCATGATCCACTTGTTGATGTCGCCCTCGATGGACTGCAGGACGAACACGTCGGCGCCGCGAACGGACTCGTTGAAGCGCACGTAAATCTCGCCGGAGGCGAAGTCGTAGGCCGTCACCGGCGAGACCCCACATCCGATTTCCTCGCCCACGGCGTGAGCCAGGTCCATGTGAGCTCGTCCAGAAACGAGGACGAGGTTCTTCTCTCCGGTGGTCACCAGTCCGCTCATGCGGTTGTCTCTCCTTGTGTTGGATCAGGCGCGAGGCGCCGCGATCAATGTGCCGATGGTGCTGTATGGCGTGACCATCGTATCGGCTGCGACGCAGCCCTGACCGATCCACGCGGTGGGAACCACACTGCGGTCCCCAATTTCCGCATCAATCAGTGTGGCGCTAGGACCGATTTCACAGCCGGTCCCAACGGTGGTTGTCCCCCGCAGACAGGTGCCGGGGTAGATGGTGGTGTCGGCGCCAATCGTCACATCAACGTCGATCCAGGTGGAGGCCGGGTCGACGATCGTCACTCCGGCACGCATGTGGGCCTCGCAGATTCGGCGGTTCATCTCGGCGCCGAGTTCGGCCAGCTGGACGCGGTCGTTCGCACCCGCGCTTTGCCAGTGGTCGGTGAGCTCAAGGGCGCCTGCGGTGCGCCCGGCGGGGGCCGCTGCCGCGAGGACATCGGTCAGGTAGACCTCGCCCTGATCATTGTCGGTGCCCAGGGAAGCCAGGGAGGTGCGCAGGAAGTCCGCGTCGAAGGCGTAGATGCCCGCGTTGATCTCGTTAATCGCGGCCTGCTCGGGGGTGGCGTCGCGCTGCTCGACGATCGCGGTGACCGTGCCCGAGGCGTCGCGGATGATGCGTCCGTAGCCGGTGGGATCCTCGACGCGCGAGGTCAGAACGGTGACCGCGTGGCCCGCGCCCTCGTGGGTGGCGACCAGATCGGCCAGGGTGTCCGTCGACAGGAGGGGGACGTCGCCGTAGGTGACGACGATGGTGCCGGAGACGGGCTCGACGGCCTTATCGAGGGTCTTGAGGCCGCACTGGACGGCGCGGCCGGTGCCGGGAATCTCGTCCTGGTCGGCGATGATGGCGCTGGGCAGCACGCGTTCAATCTCGGCGGCGACGACGTCGCGCTGGTGACGCACAACGGCGACCAGATGCTCGGGGTCGAGGCCGTGGGCGGCGCGCAGGGCGTGTCCGATCATGGACAGGCCAGACAGGGGGTGAACGACCTTCGGGAGGGCAGATTTCATGCGCGTTCCCTGGCCTGCGGCCAGGACGATGACGGCGGCGGGGCGAGACATGTTCCTCCTCGGGGGTCTGCGGTCCCATCGGGACCGGTCGCTCCGCCCCTAGGATTCGAACCTAGACTAAAGGCACCAAAAACCTCTGTGCTGCCGTTACACCAAGGCGGAATGCGTCCACCGTGATAATACCCGCACCGCGCTTCGCCTTTCAAACGGGCAACGCGCGCGGCAAAGAGCCCTCATGGGTCTCGTCGCGGCCTGATGCCGTGTGATACTGGGGTCATGGCTGAGAAGAGGACACGGATGAGCGGCTTCGCTCGCCGCGAGCAGCTGGTGAGCGTCGGGCGTTCCCTGTTCGCGGAAAAGGGCTTCGGGGCGACCAGCGTCGAGGAGATCGCCTCCCGCGCGAAGGTCTCCAAGCCGGTCGTCTACGAACACTTCGGGGGAAAGGAAGGCCTGTACGCCGTCATCGTCGACCGCGAGGTTCAGGCCCTGATTTCCTCGCTGCAGTCCTCCCTGGAGTCCTCGAAGAGGCCGCGCCTGATCCTGGAGAACGCGACCCTGGGGTTGTTGGACTACATCGAGCGAAACACGGACGGTTTTCGCGTGCTCGTGCGCGACGCCCCGTCGGACCGCGCGGCCGGGTCTTTTTCGTCGATCATGGGCGACGTGGCGACGCGGGTCGAGCACATCATCGCCGAGCAGTTCAAGCGCTCGGACTTCGACACCACCTGGTCCCCCCTGTACGCGCAGATGCTCGTGGGCCTCATCGCGCAGGTCGGCCAGTGGTGGCTGGACGACCGCCGCATGAAGAAGGACGAGGTCGCAGCCCACGTCGTCAACCTCATCTGGAACGGCCAGCGCGGCCTGCGCCCCCACCCCACGCTGCGGGTGCGTTCGGGCGAGGGACGCTAGTTTTTCGCCTTCCCAATACGACGAGGCCGTGGCGGGTATTCCCAGCCACGGCCTCGTTAATGAGTGAGACTCAGCGCGCCTCGAAGGAGAGGCAGTCAGCGGTGCCCGCACCGACCGAGATGGCGGCGGCGGTGCACTCGAGTGCGGAGTTGTGGACGCAGTCGGCCTTCTGGCAGGCGCCGACGAAGGTCTTGGACTTGGCGAGGCCGCCCTTGACGGTCAGCGGGATGAAGGTCGTGCAGGAGGTCGAGTAGCCGACGGTGATCGCAGCGGCTCCGCAGCTCTTCTCCTTGTTGTAGGAGCAGTCGGTGACGGAGCAGTCGAGGATGCGGGGCATATCTGCCATTGGAGTGTCCTTTTCAACGTGGACCCGTGGGTCCTCTTTGTAGCCGGTCGCGACCGGGTTGGCCGCGCTGTTGACTCCAGTGATACGCCTTTTCGCAACATATCCAAAACGTAGCGAGTTTTCGTTGCAATTCCAAGGGTGCTCGCGCGGCTTTCGGGGGTTATTTTCGCATTCATGCCATCACTAATTACGTAAATAAATGCGGCATCGGTTTTGCGTAATTCGGGTAGGTGAGCCTGCGCTACGCGGGTGTGGCACGCCTACCCAGATCAGCCATCACACAAGGATTCGCCCGCGCCGCCGAGGGGCAGCGCGGGCGCTTATGGGTCAGAGCCGGCACGTAAGAAGCACTCACGTCGCGGACCGGACTCGGCGCTCTACCAGCGGCACCGCACCGGGGCATTCACCTTCATCTCAGGTAGGGATACCCCAACCACTGACGAAGCAGAGGCCAGCCGTCGGGCAGCATGTATGCGTGCAGCAGCTCAGACGGAGACACACCGTAGAGCCAAGCGAGTGGAACACAATGAGCCGGATTCCAAGTCACAAATTCAAGAAACTCACCCGTCGGACCTCTCATGCTCTTATAACAAGCTGACGCATTCTCAGATACCGACCATCCCACCGGCAGCTCGTCAATTGTACTAGGAACAGACAAGCTTGAAAAACCCAGCGCATGACGCAAGTAGGGCACTGTGCAATTCACCATAACAATTTGCGTTAACACAATTGACTGTGAATTAAACAGACCACCCCTTCTAACTTTCCCTCGCTCTTTCTCATCGAAGCAGTACCGACCACCCTCCGACCATAGCAGCCACCCATCACCACATCCAAAGTTGAGAGCCAGATCAGCACCGCCATCCTTGAATCCATTACGAACTTCGATCTGCGTATATCGATTCATTACCGCCGCATAGTCATCCAGGAAGGCCATCGGATCGTTCCTGTCCCCGGAGGTACCCCTCCCGAAGATCCCTCCCAACCCATTCAGCACTGTCTTCCTCCTTTCGACCCTAAACTAGCCATTGTCTCACCGAGCAGCCGAGCCAACGCCAACGACGTCAGGACAGCCACTGACGCAGGAGAAGACCCCCGGACGGATCCATGTACCCAGCGAGGAGTTCGTCGAAATCAATCTGCATCACATGGGACAGTTGATTGAGTTCCGGATGCACCGGGAAGATTGTGCGCATCTCCATCGGAATATATGCGCCATCCAGGGTGAGGCGACCGGTGATGGGGGTGAGCTGTTCAAAACCCCATTGAGGCGACACGCTTTCAAGCCCCGCAGGAACATCGATGCGCGGCCATCGACGGCGCCACCGCGCTTTTTCACCAATGCGCATGATCGCCCATTTCAACATGATCTCACCATAGTCGCTAATCATGGTAGGCACGCGCGGCTCCAGGTATTCGCTTTCACCGTAAAACGCTTGGGGGCGGGGAGAATTCTTCGTGTCCCACACGTGCTGCCAGCTGCGCCCTGAATCCCAGGTCAGGGCGATCCCGTTGCCATTGTAGACCGAGGAGATGGCCCCGCTGTCGCACGCGAAGTCGATGAGGTCGGCGGTGACGGACATCAGTCCTTCCCCTTTCCTTCGAGGATTCCCAGCTGCAGGCATTCATTGGCGGTCAGCACGTAGTCGCCCGCCAGGAATTGGACTTGCCGCGCTCCCCCCGGCATTGAGAACTGCGGGACATTAATTCCCGTTCGAATAGAAAAACCTGTCGGCAGTGCGATAATCCGATACTGATAGTACGGATCATTCACTGCGAGAATATCGAGGGATCGCTCTTCTAATGAAAAAGGGCTCCCATTCTCAGGCAACTGCCAGAAATACTTTCCATAGGGCAGTCCGAGCCGATCCACGTAGGGACCAAATGTCTTCGTATAGGCCAGAAAGCTCGTGTAGGTCTTCACAGTGCTTCTATCCATTCGAGCGAGCACTGTCGGCCCATCCGGCACCCATTTCAAAACTCCCGAATTAGGAAAGTCCGGCGAGTGAACGTCAGGAATCTGGTTAACTTCCATCTTTCTCTTCCTTTCTACTCCATTCACTTACGCAAGCTTAGATACTCACGCACTTCATTGATACTCACACACATGAGACTCTCATCGAACATAGGGTCTCCCAAGCCACCGACGAAGCAATGGGCCGCCGTCGGGAAGCATGTATGCGTGCAACAACTCAGAAGGAGACACATTATAGAGCCACGCTAACGGAACGCAGAAACGCTCACCAGAAGTCTGAAAATCCAAGCGTTCGCCATTTGGACCATCTAAACGTTCATAGCGTGCAGCAGCAGCCTTGTATAGCGACCAGCCGCCTGGAAGCTCCTCAGCATCCATCGGCAACCCCAACCACTCAAAGCCAAGAGCATGCCTCAAGATCGACACCGTATAGTTCAGCATCACCTTCTGCGTCAACTCAATCGAAGGAGAATTAAACAACCCTCCCCTCCGAACCTTCCCACGCTCCTCCTCATCAAAACAATAAACGCCATCCTCCAACCACAACATATCCCGCAAAGCAAAACCATACGTAATCGACAGGCCCGTATACCCCCTCTTAAAGCCGTTATACACCTCCACCTCTGTGTACTTATTCATCACTTCCGCATACTCATCCATGAAGTCCAACGGGACTCTCCCTTCCTTTAAGAATTCCTTCCTTAACGAGGTCTGTAATACTTGCCGCTTTTCCATCATCCTTGATGACCTGCAGCTGCGTTGCCCCTCCCGGCTGCTGACCCCACGGGGCAGCCTTGCCCGACTTGATCATCCACCCCTCGGGCAGCTGCTGCCCCGTGAACTCGTACTGGTAGTAGTGGTCGTTCACCGAGTCCGGGCGCAGGGAGCGTTCCTCGAAGGAGGCGGGGCGGCCATCCTCGATCACACCCAGGAAATTGCCGTCAGGATGCCCAATGCGGTCCACATCCCCGCCAAAGTCTCGAATGTATTCCTCGACCGAGGAATACACGGTCGGTTCCCCCGCATACCCGTCATTCGGCGGCCAGTCAATCACCCACTCTTCTTTCCGAGTCTTGGGATCAATCTCGATATGGCCGTGTTCCGCCCTCCATTCCTCATAGGTGTACGACGTCCCGTCGGGTTTCACGCCCAAGACCAGCTCGCGTCGGCGCGCCATGTCCGCCCCCATCACGTCATCCACCAGCCCTTCAGTCGGTGGAGGCTTGCCATTCGACTGATGCGTATTAAGCGGCACCCTCGATGCCAGGTCTTCTGCACTATCCGGGAGTGAGCGCAAATGGAATGCCCGCTTAGCCTTCCAGTGATCAGCGAGATCTTCCATCCCGTGCGAACGCAGATAATCGTCCAGATGTGAAGACAAGCGCCCAGTCATTCCTCCCGCACCGAAATCCATATGTGCGGCACCTTTAAGCGCCAGCGTGCCGAGATTGACTCCCATGTCCCGCAGCATCATGCCTTCACCAATGATAGGTAAGGACTCAAGCACTGCAGCAGCCCGCGCTGCATTTCCACCGCCAGCGGTGAGCGCAGCAAGAACTGCAGCCGGAACAAGTTCACCAAGTGCGGCACCGGGATCGTCTTCCCATCCCTCAGCATTGATCAACGCGTCCCACATTTTCTTCGCGAAGCCTGTCGGGTCTGCCATGATCGCGTCACGTAGCGCAAACAAGTCCTCCGGTGAGATTTTGTTCTGCTTCTGCTTCGCCTGCAGTTCGTCCCAGGTGATCCACCCAAACATGTACCGTCCATAGTCACGCAAACCTTCAAGCGCCATGCCATACTGCATGGAGAGTAGGCCCCACACACCGTCAAAGATGCCCGCTACGGTACGTTTCGCAAAATGAACAGGGGCCCACGACGGATCGGGAGAACGGTTAGCCTGTTCGTACAAAGTCTGAGCAAGAGTCTCGCCAGCAGCATCCGTGTCACTCACTGCTGCTTCGAAGTCGGCGACCGCCTGCGCTTTCATTGCCTCGCCGGGACGCGTGTCACGCTCTGGGTGATACGACAGATCTACCTCAGGCATTCCGAATATACCGATCTTCGGGTGTTCGGCTGCCCACTTCTGTTCCGCGAGAGCCGCTTCAACGGCGGCGATCCCCTCTTCGTACGCGACTTTAGCTTCAGAAGCACGCGTTTGAGCTTGCTCGAGCGCCGACGCGTAGGCTTCCCAGGCATCTGCGGCACGGCCGAAAGTCGCTGAGGCGCACCACCAATTTTCCGGCTGTAGCTTGAAATGTTCATGAAAACGCTCAGCTGCACGCCCACTCCAGCCAGACACTGAAATCTCTTGCAATGACCACGCGATTCTCTCAAAATCGGACGCACGATCACGCATGACAGCAATCCGCCCACGGATGGCAGCAGGATCGCCCTTGATCTCAAATGTCGGAGCACCTTTATGTATCACACTCACGCTAAATCCCCTTCACCAGTGGTTCTGTGGAGATAGCAGCCGCTGCATCACGAGCGCGGGTCATTGCCTCATCACACGCAGTCATATAGTCAGCGTAGATCCCGGTAACCTTGCCCAGCCGACCAGCTGCTTCGGAAATATCTCGAAGCATCCCGTTCAGCCCCTGATCCCACTTGGTATTAAAGCTATCCAGTCCCCCTACCACAACAGGATCAGCAACCATTCCAGAGTTGGGCGTATAGTCTGCAACGTCGTAGTTGCGGTTGCGCTCCTGCAGTTCACTGAGCTTCGAAACTGCGGTCGCTAACGCCTCAAGGTCGACTTCAAAATCATGATCTATCATCGCAGTCTCCTAATCCACGGCGGCAAAGGCAAGAGTTTCAGCGTTAACGCCAGCCTTGCGTATTTCTTCAAATGCTTGTTTCAGAGAATCTAAGGCAGCAGCCAGTTCCTCCGCACGATCGTTAAGGCGCTGCGCACACTCCTTTTGCGCCTGCCGAGCCTCAGAACTCTCCGTCCATTCAGCCAGTCCAGCCTCCACAAGATCTGACATCTCCGTACCACGTGCACGTAACTTCGAGGCTGCGCGTTCGATATCCTCCATCACGTAGTTCGCTGCTGCCTCATAAAACACAAGGTCATGTCCACTCATTGCCCGCTCCCAAATGCGCCAGCGTCAATAATTCCTTCAGTTGCTTGCTCTTCCGCCGCGATGAGTGCTTCATCGACAGAGATCAGCGCCTGCGCATAACGATCCAGGTCCCCAACGTGCGCTGAGCCTGCTTCCCCCCATGCCGTCAGCGCTTCACCCACAATCGACACATACGTTCCATTCACCTGAGAAAGCTGTCCGGTTATATCTGCCTCGAGTGTGCGTGCGATTTCCCCGAGCTCAGTTTCGAAGTCAACCACATAACCCGCAGCCTTCGTTTGTGCGCCAATGACAAGTCCGAAGCCAGGTCCACTCATAACCCGCTCCTCCTTCATAGGATAGAGAGCGGCTAACACCACTCGTTCAACCACTTGTTCAGTTGAACATCGTAGTCAATCACAACACGGTTTACTCGAGCAAATCCGCCGCCTCGAGCCAGGCCTCCTCCAGCTCGTCCATCTCTGACAGGACGTCCTGGTGGGCCGCCGAGACCTTCGTCAGCTCGGACACCGCTGAGGGATCCGTCGCCACCTGGATCGACAGCTTCTCCAGCTTCGCCTCCAGGGACGAGGCCTCGGCGCGCAGGCGCTCCAGCTTGCGTTCGATGCGGGTCATTTCCTTCTTGGCCGCGCGCCGCGCCGCAGCGTCACTCACGCCGCCGCGAGCGCTCCCCTGCCCCGCGCTCTCCTCGCCCGAGGAGGCGTGCGCGGAGGACACGGCAGAGCGGGAGGCCGAGCCAGCCTCGTCGGAACGATTGGAGGAAGAGAAGGACCCGAAGTCGCCGGAGGCGCGCATCTGCAAGTACTGCTCGACGCCGCCGGGCAGCGCGCGGACCTGGCCGTCGCCGAGGAGGGCCACCTGGTGGTCGGTGACGCGCTCAAGGAGGTAGCGGTCGTGCGAGACGACGACGAGGGTGCCCGGGAAGGTGTCGAGCAGGTCCTCCATGGACGCCAGGGTGTCGGTGTCGAGGTCGTTCGTGGGCTCGTCGAGGAGCAGCACGTTCGGCTGGCTCATGAGCAGGCGCATGAGCTGGAGGCGTCGGCGCTCGCCGCCTGAGATCTCGCTGATGCGCGTGTAGGCGCGGGCGCGTGTGAAGCCCATGCGCTCCGTCATCTGGGAGGCGCTGACTTCCTTGCCGTCCACGACGACGGTCTGGGCGACGTCGGCGATGGCCTCGACGACGCGCATGTCCGCCAGCGCGTCGAGCTCGTGCGTGTCCTGGGAGAGGGTGGCGACCTGGACGGTCTTTCCGCGCTTGACGCGCCCCGAGGTGGGCTCGAGGTCGCCGCGCAAAAGGTTGAGGATCGTCGTCTTGCCGGCGCCGTTGACGCCGACGATGCCGACGCGCTCGGCGGGTGCCAGACGCCAGGTGACGCCCTTGAGGATGTCCAGGCGCGAGCCGTCGGGGCGCGTGAAGGACACGGAGACGTCTTCGAGGTCGATGACGTCCTTGCCCAGGCGCGCGGTCGCCATCTTCACCAGCTCGACGGCGTCACGCGGGGGCGGCACGTCGGCGATGAGGGCCTCGGCGGCGGCGATGTGGAACTTCGGCTTGGAGGTGCGCGCCGGGGCCCCGCGGCGCAGCCAGGCGAGCTCCTTGGTGAGCAGGTTGGCGCGCTTGGCGGCTGCCACGTCCGCCTGGCGCATGCGCTCGGCGCGGGCCAGCGTGTAGGCGGCGTAGGAGCCGTCGTAGATTTCGACGTGCCCGGCGATCTGCGGGCGGTCGCCGCCCGGGTCGACGCCGGGGACAACCTCCCAGATGTGCTCACACACGGCGTCAAGGAACCAGCGGTCGTGGGTCACTGCCAGGAGCGCGCCGGACGCGCCGGGGCGGGCGAAGCGGGCGTTCAGGTGCGCGGCCAGCCATGCCACGCCCTCGACGTCGAGGTGGTTGGTGGGTTCGTCCAGGCACACGATGTCGGCGGTAGCCGCGAGGACTCGGGCGAGCGCAACGCGGCGGCGCTGCCCGCCCGACAGGGTGCCGACGAGGGCGGCGGGGTTGATGTCAGCGAGGAGACCGGCGTGGATGTCGCGCACGGCCGGGTCGGATGCCCACTCATATTCCTCCATGCCGGGGTGAACGGCCTGGATGACGGTGTCCTCCGGGTTGAGGGTGTCCGCCTGGGTGAGGACTGCGACGCGCACGCCGTCGCGTCGGGTCACCACTCCCCCGTCGGGTTCCTGAGTACCGGCGACGATGCGCAGGAGCGTGGACTTTCCGGCACCGTTGGGGCCGAGGATACCGACGCGGCTGCCGTCGTCGAGGCCGACCGTGACCCCTTCGAGGAGCTTGCGCGATCCGGCGAGGGCTCCGACATTTTGGGTTCCAAGCAGGTGTGCCATCAGATGGCCTCCGTCGATTCAATGCGGGCGCCGCAGGCTGGCCCGTGGGTGGGGGTGGCGCGCGCGACCGTGGGCGCGCCGCTGAGGGTGGCTGCGAGGGCTTGGGCGTGCTCGGCGTCGCGCGCGAGGGCTGCAACGGTCGGGCCGGACCCGGACAGGGTGACGGCCAGGGCTCCCGCATCCTTCGCGGCACCGATGGTCTCGGCCAGCTCGGGGCGCAGGCGCAGGGCGGGTGCCTGCAGGTCATTGACGAGGCAGTGGCGCAGTTCCACGGGTTCCCCGCACAGGGCGGCGACCTCCTCGGGCGTGGGTCCGGCGAGGGCGCGCTCACTCGCCGCGTCGACTCGATCGAACTCACGGAACACCTCGGGGGTAGACAGGCCCTCATGGGACAGGAGCATGACCCAGTGGTGGCGGCCCTCCTCGTCCCCTTCGCGCAGGACGCTCATGTGGTCCCCGCGCCCGGTTCCCAGCGCGATGCCGCCCGCCAGGCAGGCGGGGACGTCGGCGCCCAGCGAGCGGCCGATCGCCTGCAGTTGCTCGGCGCCCAGGCCCAGCTCCCACAGCTCATTGCAGGCCACCAGGGCGGCGGCCGCGTCGGCTGACCCGCCGGCCATGCCACCAGCGACGGGCACGCGCTTGTCGACGCGGATGCTCAGGCCAGCGGCGGTAGACGCCCAGGGGCCCGCGGCGGCGAGGCGCTGGAGAACGCGCGCGGCGCGCACGGCCAGGTGGGTCTGCGGGTCCACGTCCGCCATGGCGCGGGTCGTGGCCTCGTCGATGCTGCCGTCGGGCAGGTACGCGATCGTCTCGACGCGTACGCCGGGCGTCTTGGAGGTGCGCACGGTGACGGTTTCGCGCAGGTTCAGGGCCTCGAAGACCGTGACGAGGGGGTGGTAGCCGTCTGGCGTGGGCGCGCCGACGCGCAGGGTCAGGTTGACTTTTCCGGGCGCACTGGCGCGCACTTCACGCATGGCGTTCCTTCTTCCTACCGCTTGTCTGACCGGCGGCCCTCAGCGGGCCGCGGTCGACGCCGCGAGGGTGCCGTTCACGCGGGCCTCGATGACGGCGCGTCCCAGCTCGACGAACTCGTCGATCGAGAGGGTCTCGCCGCGGCGCGTCGGGTCAATGCCGGCGGCCGACAGGAGGGCCTCGGAGGCCTCGGGGCCGCCCGCCCAGTTCTTGAGGGCCGCACGCAGGGTCTTGCGGCGCTGGCCGAAGGCCACATCGGTGGCCTCGAAGGTGGCGCGACGCAGCTCGTCGTCGCCGCGCGGGGTCTCCAGACGTGTGAGGCGCACGAGGGCGCTATCCACGCCGGGCACGGGCCAGAACACGGAGCGGCCGATCGTCCCGGCGCGCTCAACCGAGCCATACCAGGAGGCCTTCACGGAGGGCACGCCGTAGGTGCGCGATCCGGGGCCGGCGGCCAGGCGGTCCGCGACCTCAGCCTGGACCATGACGACGACGCCCTGGACGGAGGGGAAGGCCTCAAGCATGTTGAGCAGAACCGGCACGGCCACGTTATACGGCAGGTTCGCGACGAGCTTCGTGGGGGCGGGCCAGTCCACGCCGAAGTCATCGATGCCGCTGATTTCCGTGGCGTCCATGGTGACAACGTGCAAGCGGTCGGCGGCCTCGCTCATACGGGCGCGCACGGTCTGCGGCAGGGCTGCGGCCAGGGTCGGATCAATCTCGACGGCACGCACGCGCGCACCGACTTCCAGGAGCGCGAGCGTCAGGGAACCGAGGCCGGGGCCGACCTCGATGACCTCGTCACCCGCTTCGACGCCACCGGCTGCGACGATCTTGCGCACCGTGCCCGCGTCGTGCACGAAGTTCTGGCCCAGCACCTTGGTGGGGCGAATACCGAGCGCCTCGGAGATGGCCTTGACTTCAAGGGGACCAAGCAGGCCCGTCTCGGAGGGGACGGCTCCCTCGGGCAGGGTCGGATCGATGCGGCGGCGTGCGGCGCGGGCGCGCTGGGAGGAAGGGGATTGGGTCACGCTGGCCAGTCTAGTGCACGGCACCGGCGAGCCCGGGGCGAGGCCCCCTGTGAGGCTCGGCCCCTCGGGGGGCGACCGGCCTCACGGCACTGGGACTTCGTGTGTGTTGTCTCTCTACGCTCTGACCACGCCTCCCCGCAGTTCGTCAGACGGCACAAGGAATGCAAGAAAACATAGCCCGGGGGCTGCTGCTGAACAGCAGACCCCGGGGACTTTGCAAATTTCTATGGCGAGTTTATCGTAAACTGTAGCAGTGGTTCCGCATGATCTGACGAAAGTGCGCCTCTGTAGCGACACCACAACATCACTTCTTCACGACAGTCCCGCACTGCGAACACTTGAGTTGGTTCGTTGTGTATGCCTGCAGTGTGTACTGCTGACAAGACGGGCACCTATGTCCTTTTGCCATCATCCTCACCTCCTCTCACCCATTAGTTACCCGGACACCCACATCATAGCATGACACGCCGCGCCCAATACGCCGCGACACGGCAACCACCGCTATGCGACGCGGATACGGATAGGTTATCGCTACGCGGATAGGTTATCGGCTTGCGGATAGCTTACTGTCCTATCCGCGTGCTCATAACCTATCCGCATGTTCACAACCTATCCGCGTACCCATCACTGACCCGCGTGCTCACAACCTATCCGCGTACTTGAATCAGGCAACAGAAAGACCGGGCCCGACAACCTCCGCTGTCAGGCCCGGCCCTCCTCAGCTCTCAAGCTCAGTACCAGCCGACCGCATTCGAGTGCGCCCAGGCGGAGCAGGGCGTGCCGTAGCGGCCCTTGATGTAGCCGATAC
>ERZ773070.1522-NODE-1522-length-14206-cov-3.675147_pt1 | contig 14206 bp, 15 predicted proteins | sample MGYA00580618_ERZ773070 | MGnify/ENA primary metagenome ERZ773070 (study PRJEB29015, sample SAMEA2738023) | human oral metagenome | biome: human oral; feature: human-associated habitat; material: dental | place: China | collected 2019 ...
ATCCACCTGGTAACGCCCATTTCCCGTTACTTTCCTGAATTAAAAGAATTTTATCATTTTCAAAAATTCCCCATTCTCCAAACAATTTTTTCACAGAAAAACGCGCCTCATCTTGCAAAATATCGTAATAAAAATATTCGAGAAATGCTGGAAATTTATTTTTTGTCATTTTTTTTGAAATTATTTTTTCGGATAATGCGCCCAAAAATTCGCATAAAAATCTTTGAATTTTCCTTCCAAAATAGATTTTCGCGCATTTTTGGCAAGCAACAACAAATATTCGATATTGTGCAAGGAAAGCAAAAGTCCGCCCGTCGCCTCGCCAACATTGATGAGATGACGCAAATATCCAAGCGAATATTTTTGAGAAACCTGCGTTTCAAAACCTGGAAGCATTGGGATTTTTTCGGTCGAAAATTTGAATTTTTCGTTTCCAATTTTGAGATTTCCAAAACTTGTAAAAACTTCACCATGCCGACCAATACGCGTTGGAAGCACACAATCCATCATATCAATTCCACGCGCAATTCCCTCTACCAAATCCTCAGGCGTTCCCACTCCCATAAGATAATGCGGTTTATTTTTGGGCAACAATGGTTCCAAAACATCCAAAATTCGATACATGTCAGCCTTTGATTCGCCCACCGAAAGTCCGCCAATCGCCACCCCAGGAGTATCCAAATCTGAGATAAATTTGGCAGATTCTGATCGCAAGTCATCATAAATCACACCCTGCACAATCGCAAAAAGTGCCTGAAAATAAGTATTTTGTTCCTCTCGCAAAGCCTCATTATGAAGCCATTGTTTCTTGGAACGAACAGCCCAACGATGCGTACGCTCCATGGCAGATTTCGCATACGAATGGGACGAACCGCCTGGCGCACATTCATCAAACGCCATAATAATATCAGCGCCCAATTTGTGTTGCATATCCATCACATTTTCAGCTGAGAAAAAATGTTTCGATCCATCCAAATAAGAACGAAAATTCACTCATTCTTCCGTTACTTTTGCGAGTTTTTCGCCATTCGCATTTTGCATTCCGAGTCCAAGTGAAAAAACCTGAAATCCTCCAGAATCGGTCAAAATCGGAATATCAACATCCATAAATTTGTGCAAACCACCAAAATGCTCAATCACATCACATCCAGGGCGTAAATAACTATGATAGTTATTTACGAGCATAATCTCAGAGCCAATGGATTTGATCTGATCAATCGTGGCTCATTTGACCGTACTTCGCGTCCCCACTGGCATAAAAATCGGCGTCTGAATCACACCATGTGGCGTCACAATAGTTCCAGCGCGTGCTGCATCATCAGTGGCATTCAGTTCAAAAGAAAATTTTTCAAACATATTTTGATAATAAAAAACCCGTGAAATTTCACGGATTATATGAATTTTTTCGGAAAAAGCGAATTTTTCAAAAACATTTTTCCCAATTATTCCATTTTTTGCGTTTGAGATTTTTCAGGATTTTCTGAATTTTGAGATTTTGGATTGGTATTTTCAGTTTGATTTTGATTTTTTTCTCATGCTTGACGCTCACGAGTGCGTAATATGGAAGATTCAGTAATTTTCCCCGCATTATCAAGAATACCTTTTTGACGCATTGCTGTTTCCACTGGACGGTAAAAAAGTGGGTTCGCCATGCGTGTCATAATGCGACGAACATCGCTTTCATCGCGCGGACGCAAATCTTCATTGCCGGTCACATTCGCCAATTCTTCCAAAAGTACTTGATAAAATTTTTCTGGTTTCGTTCCGATTTTTTCGGTCGGATATTTGTCAGAAAATTTTTTCTCAAAATAATTCAGAGACTGTTCCTGACCACCTCGCAGAATATGCGCAAACAAAGGATTTGCTGCCATATTGTTGAACACTTTCCAATATTCTGGACCATGACGGCCATCAAGTCGTTGCGTAAATTTTTGTCCAAAAATATTAAATATCAAAAATCATGATTTAAAATCTTTTTGTACAATTACTTGGTTCTGCTGATCCGGACGGATTTTATCCATCGTAAGCGCACCACCATTTTCCAATACTTCAAATGCATCTTTCACAGAAGTAATCGGCACAGTAGCCACATTGACTTTTTCACCATTCGCCAAACGATACGCTCGGATTCCAAACACTTCTTGGAAGCTTTTATTTCCACTTTCTTCACGAAGAAGATCAAATCCACTCAAAGCCTTTTCGAATCTAGTCTGTTTGTCTTCTTCAAAAGGATTATTTCTTCGATCTCAATCACGAGCGGTATCAAGCGTCTGTTTAATATACTGTGCTACACTTCCAGTAGAAGAAGTGACTTCGCTCATATTGTCTTGCGCACTTCCGAGTGCTACAATGATTGGGGCAAAAGCTTTATTTCTGAGGGCCTGATCCGAAAATGAGCCAGATTTTGGAGGAAGATTCTGCATGAATAATTCCTGCATTGATCACTGATCAATATTATTCATTTTTTCGATCGTGGCAAGGATCTGATGAGAATTTTTTGAAGCATAAAATTCTTCATTGGGGATTGGAAGATCTGGATTACTTTGTCGAATAAAGTTTTTGAGAACTTCATTGCCCGCAAGAGTACCAATGGAGCCTTCGTACAAATCACGAATATATGTTCGGAAAATCGCATCTTGTGCCTTGGCAATTATATCAGCAGTTTTACGACCTTCACTCATTGCATCTCTGAAATTTTCGTCAACTTGTCGTGCCTCATTCTCAACTTGCACCTTTTCACCTTTTCCACTCTGTTCATCGCTTTGTTCATCTGTTGATTCTCTGATTTTTTCAGTTTGCTCATCGTTTGACTGAGTTTGTTCTGCGTTATTAGGTTGTTGAGCTTTATTTTCTGTTACTTTACCTTTAAAAGCCATCAGCTCAGCAATAATTTGCGCATCTCGAGGATTAAGTAATGCAAGGCGATCTTTAGTGAAAAAGCCTGTTTTTTTCATGGTATCCATCAAATCCTCCATAGTTGCTTTAGTATGTTCTTGCACCATCGTCGTACTTTCCCTCTTCGCTTTTAATTGGGCTGATATTGGTTTATTAACACGTTGGCCTCGTTCTTTAGGATTGCTGCGTGGTGATGGATTTTTATTTTCTCCATTTTTCTGAACATTGTCCCAAATTTTTCTTACACTCTCAGAATCTACTGAGGATTGTGCACTATTGCCTGATGGTGTTATTTTTTGAACCTCTCGAATCATTGCCTCATCCTCGCCATTTTGCTCTACAGAACTCACAGGAATATCGGTTGCTAAATTTCACGAAATATTTTCGGTCTGAGAAGCCTTTGTACTTCAATCTCCTTTTGCCTCTGATGACTGAGCTTGAGGTTTTTTCGGAGGACTTTCTTGATGCTCTGTCGTCTGTCCTGAGGTAGGAGCATCTTTTGGTATTTTTGATTCAGTTTTTTCAGTTCATGCAACTTTATGCGCTTCTCACGTATTATTTCATTCCTCAGGTACCGTCGTTTCAACCGGTTTTGCCATTTCAGTAATGGGCCTGATTTTTGAGCTTACTGAAGTCGATGCTCTTTCTCGTATTGTTTCATTTTTATTTGTATTCCTTTTATGGGTTTCATTCTCTGTAGAATTATCATCCGAAGTTTCCGTTTCAGCTTTCGATAAATTCAGTGCAGCATTTGCCTCACGCAATTCTTTATTTTCAGCAGCCTTATTTTTAGCTTCTACTTTTACTTCTTGAGCATTTTTTTGTGTCTGTTCTCTTTCTGCAGCTCTCCATGCACCTTTTCTTGCGAGTTCCTTTATTCGTTCCTCTGATGTAGAGCTATCGCCAAATTCTTCTTGTTCTTTTGGCGTAAGGTGAGCTACAATTACTTTCTTTGCATTTAGATCGTTATTAACGTACGCATTTTCAAGAAGACGAGCAGCCTGAACCTCAGTCTCATGTTGTGTGTCTTCGTTTTGTTGTTCTGTTTTTTTTCATTGTAAAGCTTCAACCTTTTGTTTTACTTCTTGCTGATTTTGTTGAATCTGTTGAATATTAACAGATTCTTGTTTCGAAAGAATCGTATCTTTTTCTATAACAATTTTTCATTTCTGATCTTCCAAGTCCATAATGGAGCGCTTTGTCATCGCATATTGCATTCACAAAGTCCGAAGCATTTCTTCAAAATGTTCCTTTTTTTGATAGTCTTCCTCGAGTTCTCGTTCTGTTTTTTGGCGCACATTAGATGCATCTGCCAATGCACGCTTCTTTGCCTCCAACAGATTACTTTCTCTATTCATATCAGCCACTTTTGACATCAAAAGTTGACTCGCTTTTTTCCACTTTGCATGTGCTGCCACTGCATCATCTGGATTATTTTTTTTGATTGCAAGATACTGTTCTTTGAGTTGTCGTACTACTTTTGTTTCACTTCGAACAATCGAGACTTTCTGAGAAAGGCTCTGAGTGGTTGCATTCACCTCCTGACTCAATCGCTCCTCCTGTTGTCGCATACTCGGCAGTTCCTCCTCTTTATCACTAATATCAAAATTTTTTGCTTGCAAATCTTTATCAAAATCAAAAATTTTCTTTTCAGTAATTTTATTTTTTTGATTTTTCTCTTGGATTTCTTTTGCTAACCTATTTTTTTCTGCTTCCAAATTTTTAGCATTTTCAATCGTTCTTTTATTTGATTCTTGACTCGCATTAACATGCCCTTCAGAACGGTTCACAGGGGCTTGAAAAAATTTTTGTACCGAGAATGCAGCGTTTGAGAAATTTCGCATATTCTTACTCTATCACATTTTGCAAATTTTTGTCAAAAAACTCTACAAAAAAAGACTTGACAATTTTGGTTGCAAAAAATTTTTTTTCTGTATAATTTTTTAAAAAAAATGAACGAAGCACTCACTCACATCTCGGAGGCGATGAATGCCCTCAAAAAAAATCTTCAAAATGCTATTCTTGGACAAGATGATTTACTCGAAAAATTGATTATCACGATATTTTCTGGTGGACACGCCCTCCTCGAATGAACCCCCTGACTCGGAAAAACTCGCACAATTCGCGCGCTCGCAAAATCTTTTTCGCTTGACAGCAAACGCATTTCTTTTACAAGCGATCTTTTGCCGTCAGACTTGATTGGTGCCGAGATTTTTCGTCCCAATAATGGACAATTTGAAATTCGCAAAGGACCGATTTTTACCAATATTTTGCTCGCTGATGAAATCAACCGAACACCACCAAAAGTTCAATCTGCCCTTCTGGAAGCTATGGAAGAACGCCAGGTAACGATTGGAAACGAAACTATTACTTTGCCGCGACCATTTTTTGTATTTGCGACGCAAAATTCTCTAGAAAACGAAGGCACATATCCACTTCCTGAAGCACAACTGGATCGATTTTTTATGAAAATTGTTTTGGATTTTCCTGATTTTGAAAGTGAGAAAAAAATCCTGGAAAATAATTTCCAGGATCAAATTTTGGTAGCAAATATTTTTTCTGGAGAAGAAATTTTGGAAATTCAGGACTTTCTTCAAAAAAGTATTCGCGTTGATGAGAAAATTTTTCAATATGTTTTGCGAATTTTGAATACTTATCGTGAGCTCACGAAATCTGATACCATTTTTGAAACGCATGAGCCGATTTTGGCTTATGGACCGTCTACACGCGCTGGGCTTGCCCTCATTCGTGGCGCCAAAATTCGCGCAGTGATGCAGTGACGCGATTTTGTCCTTCCCGAGGATATCAAGGCACTTGTTCCAAATATTGTCAATCATCGCATCGGATTGTCGTATCATGCACTTGGCGAAGGCATCACCATCAATCACATTACTCAAAAAATTCTTGATACCGTTCATCTTTTGAACGAAAAATAAAATCCCCGAAGGGATTTTTTATTTATCTGTTTGTCCGAGCGATGTTCCGCCCTCAGTATTTCCGATTTGCGCCTGCGCATAGGAATCCGTATCATCAAAAGAAATCGGCGGCCACATATCACTATCCAGTTGCTGCTCGGCGCGCTGAACTTCCGCCCGGTGCTCTGGATGTTCCGTATTTTTTAAAAATTCTTTTGTTTCCGCGCGTTTTTCTTGTTGCTTTTCTTGGCGCTCACGCTGTTTTTCTTGTGCCTCCAATTTTTCTTTTGGCAAATCCGTTGGATTGCTTTCGCGCTCAGCATCATCCATATTGAGATTATAACGCTCCGTTCCCTGCTCTTCAAGTTCATTCGCAAGGCGGCGTTCAAAATTTTCGAATCACATAATTTTGATATAAAAAATAAATCTGAAAAAATTGTAACAGATTTATTTGGATTTTGCAAATTTTTGATTTTTTTCTTTATTTCAATAAAAAGTCGCCCAAACTTCGGGCGACTCAGGTGCTACTCAAGGGTAATGCTTTCCTCCTTTACTTGTTGGAAAATAGAGATAGCCAATCCCAGGAAAATCCCAATAATTGGTGTTCCTACAATGAAAAAATAAAAAATTTGTTTCATGGTTGATTCCTTTGGTAGTTTTTATGATCACAACGAAAGTTTTTACTTCATTGCGGGCGCAATTATATACTATTTTTTTGAAAAAATCAAGAAAATTTTATTTCATCGCTTCAGCTACCACATCAGCAACACCCTTATCAAGCGGATTTGGCAAAATTTCGTCTACACTTGGATTCTTAATATATCCAGCAATCGCCTCAGCTGCCTTAATTTTCATTTCTTCGGTGATTTGTTTTTTTCCATATTTCAAAACACCCTTGAAAATCCCAGGAAACGCGAGAACATTATTGACTTGGTTTGGATAATCTGAGCGACCTGTTCCGATAATCTGCGCACCAGCCTCCTTGGCAACTTCTGGCATAATTTCAGGAATTGGATTCGCCATTGCAAAAATAATTGGATTTGGCGCCATTTTTTTCACCATTTCAGCGGTCAATGCACCAGCCACAGAAACCCCAATAAACACATCACGATTCACAATTACATCTTCCAATTTTCCAGAAATTTTGGCAGAATTTGTAATTTTTGCGACCATTTCTTTTTCTGAGTTGAGCCCTTCACGCCCTTCGTAAATCGCACCCTTGGAATCCACCATTACAATATCTTTCACGCCATAATTCAAAAATAATTTTGCAATCGCTGTTCCAGCCGCACCAACTCCATTGATAACAACTTTGAGATCAGAAATTTGGCGATTTGTCACCTTACAAGCATTAATAATTCCCGCAAGTGTCACAATCGCCGTTCCGTGTTGATCATCATGCATCACTGGAATATCAAGTTCTGCTTTGAGGCGTTCCTCAATTTCAAAACATCGAGGCGATGAAATATCCTCAAGATTAATTCCACCGAAAGTATCAGCAATATTTTTCACTGTTTGAATAAACTCTTCCACATCCTGTGTTTTTACAATCACTGGAAAAGCATCCACACCAGCAAATTCTTTAAAAAGCACACACTTTCCTTCCATCACTGGAAGTGATGCTTTGTGCCCAAGATTTCCCAGCCCCAAAATCGCTGACCCATCAGAAATCACTGCCACCGTTCGAGATTTGAGCGTGTAATCGTACATTTTGGATTCATCAGCTGCAATTTCACGACAAGGCTCAGCCACACCAGGAGAATATGCCCAAGACAAATCTTCGCGAGATTCGATTTTTGCATTTGATTCGACACGGAGTTTTCCTTGGAATTTTTTGTGCAGTTCAAGAGATTTTTGATAAATATCTGACATAATTTTTGTTTAAAAAGCCAAGGCATTATATGGTTTTATAACAAAAAATCAAATAAAAATGAGACAAATTCTCATTAAGAAATCAGTAAAAATAAAATCCTCCAAGAGGAAGATTTTATCGCTGATAATTAATATTGTAAAGTACTTTCGTTACTTCTCCAAGGGAAATATTTCGGAATGGATTGTATACGCGTGTACCATTTTCTATTTGTCCATGAAGAAGACAATTATCGTATGCAGACTGGATATATCCAGTAAGCTGAGTTTTGTCAAATGATACATCAGCAAATGTATTTGCCATTGTTGATTCTCCAAGACCTGCCGCGTTTACAAAAACTTTTGCTGCTTCCGCGCGAGAAATTGGAGCATCTGGATAAAAATTATTTCCCTGTGTTGCGGAAATCTGCCCAATACGAGCTGCGTATGCAATATATTTGTTCAAAGGATGAGATGCAGGAACATCAGCAAACGGAGCATCTGCTTCATTAGAAACATCAATATTCGCAGAATTAATCACGAGCTTCAAGAATTCAGCACGAGTCAATGGACGATTAATATTGGTACGATCAATAACCTTAAGATCATTATAATACAGTGCAAGACGTGGATCTATAAGGTCCTTTATAACTGCATCACACTTTTTTGTAAAATTTTTGAAAACAGTTTCTGTAACTGTTGGCTTCAATACAACATTCTGATTTGTTTGATTCGTTGTTGTGTAACCACCACCTACACCACCTGGACCTGAATTACCATTAGATGATGAAGATCTGCTACCTGAACCATTAGAAACACACTTATAACCATAACCTACAGCACCATTATAACCGTAACCATAACCATATGCATCAGAATTAAGTGGTGCACATCTTTTTTTGCAAATTCTTGAATAATTTCCCAACTATTATCCGTACTACAATCATCTATAATAATAAACTCAAAAGCACCAAAAGTCTGATCGAGCACGCGTTGTATCGCCTCAGAAATATATTTTCAGGCGTTATAATTGGACATGATAACAGAAATTTTTGGCATGAAAAAATTTGAGAAAATTGAAAAATTATCCAACTATTCGTTGTTTGAGTTCAGAATCGCCACCTTCACGAACCGAATAAATACACCCACAATAATTTTGGCGATAAATATCATGCTCTTTGGTGTACTCGGCTGAAAGCGCGAATCCACCGCGCTTGCGAAACGGAATATCGAGAAATTCGATTCCAAATTGCTCAGCATGCTTATGTCACATAAAAAACATTTTATCCAAATCTTTTTTTGGGCTAGTATTGAGCGAAGTCGTAAAATATTTGATTCCGAGGCGCTTGGCAAGTTTGGCGGCGACATACATTCGCATATCGTAGCAGCGCGTACATTTTTCGCCCGTTTTTTCCGGCGTGTATTCAAATCCGCGAATTCTATCAAAAAAATTTTTCACATCATACGCTCACTTGATGAATGGAATTTTTTCCAAATCACAAACTTTTTTGAAGGCCTCAAATCGCTTGTCATATTCAGATTTTGGCTGAATATTGGGATCATACCAAAAACAAATCAGTTCATATTCATCCTTGAGTTGCAAAATCGGCATCACAACATCAGGCCCACAACACACATGCACCAAAACGCGCTCCTTGGGCAAATGGTCGCGATACAACCGATTTTCGAGAATATACAACGAAACCACATGTGAAAGACCTGGAATCAAAAATTTTTTGAGATTATCGGCGTACAATTGCGAAACATGCGTATATTCTGGGATTTTTTCACGAATTTCTGTGGAAGAAATTTTCGGAAAATGTGATTCTGAAAAAATTTCAAAATTTCCAATTTTTTGCAAAAAATTTTCATCAAGGTTTTTTGAAAAATCTTCTCGCGGAATAAAAATTTTAGCAATTTTTTGGCTGGCGTAATTTTCCGCATCCCAATTTGGCATCGATTCTATCGTATCCACACCAAAAATGTGCACCAAATCTGGCCCATATTTTTCGCGTGCATATTGATCGACATCACGAGTAATCATCTCACCGTACCAATTTTTCACAAAAAAATCGTCCAAAATCACACGCTCATCACGCAATTCTTCCACAAATAATTCAAGCATTTTGAGGCGATGTTCGTCGCTCACATGATAGGTTTTATCATCACGCTGAGAAGACGGAATAATGACGATTTTATCGGGTTTTTTATAATACAATATCGCACGAATAATTGACGCGTGCCCAATATGAGGCGGATCAAATGCTCCTCCAAAAATATAAATCATAGAAAAAAATTTTGAAAAGTATATTGAAGAAGTATTTTTTTGCAAAAAATTTCTGGAGAAAAATATGGACAATTCAACTTGTCAAAAAAAAAAAAAAAACGATATAATTCCTTCCGCTTTTTACTACTAATTTTTATAAATATGTCTAATTTCTGAAATTTTTGGAAATAGGCGCCAGATTGGGCTCGAACTTATATAGGATCAAATATTAATGACCCCTATTGGGAAGAGACAAATTTTATTGGAAACTATCAGAAAATTCTTGACTCTGAGGAAAATCAACAATCAGGCAAGCAAATTTTATCAGATAAGGAATTCGAAGATATAGTGAACTATTGTGCTACACTCAGCCTAATTGCAGATATCTGGGCACAACTCAAAGAAAACAAGCCAGGGCTAGCAATGATAACACAAGGATGAGTAGACTCTCTCAGCAACATTATTCAATCTATGGGAGCCCTAGCAACTTTGAATTTTGAATGGGCAACTAGTATTCTTGTGAAGCAAGGTAGTTTATTTCTAAAAATGATAGACTTCTTAAGTAAAGAATGATTAAATATTCTTTTGGAATGACATTCTATTTTTAAGGAATTTGCATCCATAGAAAGTCAGCTGACAGCCCTCACAAATGAAATTGATGCAAGATGGGCGGCTAGACATTAAAATCCCCACACAAAGATTTGACAGAGAAAAAATATGTGCTATAATTCACAGGCTTTTTGTAATTTTGTTTGATAGAAAGGAAAGCATCATTATGACAACTGAACAAAAAGGGGCTATCGAGTTTGGTATAATAAAGCTAATACAAGAAAGCATTATGCCGCAATTATACCTCTCGAGGATATTTTTGAGCATCAATCAAGAGCAGCATGATCTCTTGGTGAAGCAAACTTCCTGCGCTCATGATGAAGAAAATGAGATGAACGAGTTGATGAAAGTGCTTGAAGAAGTAGACACAACTCCTATGCCACGGTTGGCACGGTTTGAAGGGAAACTATGCAAAGATGGTAAAAATAATACCTTTTTGCTGATTGAAAAACAAGCTGAGTGGCGTCTTATGACGGCTCTCTATAGCGAAAACCCGCCAACTCGTCTTTTCCAAATCTCAGAGCATCTCACTATAGAAAACAAAATGCTTCCAAAAAGCATTCACATACTCACGGGAGAGAGCATTACTAATCGGGAAAAACATTATTTCCTGATGGTATGATCCTCTGAAATGAGTTTCACCGCCAAAATTTTGGCGGTTTTTCTTTTTTCAATTTTGCAAAAATAAAAAATCCCCTGACCAAAGGGATTTTAAATTTTTTAAAGCTTTAACATGGAAACTATTTTCGACCGCTATGTACGGAAGAATGTTTCACGAGTTCTTGCATTGCTGCATAGCGAAGGAATTCATATTCGAGTTCCATAGCGCGCTGTGGATCGAGCTCAGTTGGATTTTCAGATTTATATTCTTCAATAAGCCGAGCGGCCTCTTGTTTTTTCTTTTCGATTTCATCCGCATCAGAAAGTTGTTCAGCATTATCAAGTGCATCAATTACGATAGTGACATCATCTGGCGTGATAGTAAGCACTCCTCCACCAGAAACATATTGTGCTGTTTTTTCTGTATCATTTTCACGATACACAAGAGACAAAACTCCTGGACGCACCACTGATAAAAGTGGTTCATGATTTGGTAAAACAGTGATTTGTCCATTCTCAGTCATCAAAGTGATTTTTTCAAAAGAATCATGAGAAAAAACATTTCCAGATGCAGAAGTCAGAGTAATTTTCATATTGTGAAAAGAGAGTTTGAAATGTTGGAAAATTAAATTATTTCTGTTCAGCTTCGTATGCCGCGATTACGTCATCAATTCCAGCCTTGTAAAGGAAGAATCGTTCAGGAATATGATCCACTTCCCCATTCATAATCATTTTAAATCCGCGAACTGTATCAGAAAGTTTCGCATACACACCAGGATTTCCTGTGAATTGTTCCGCTACGAAGAATGGCTGAGAGAAAAATCTTTCGATTTTACGAGCGCGAGCCACCACTTGCTTGTCTTCTTCGGAAAGTTCATCCATACCAAGAATCGCGATGATATCCTGCAATTCTTTGTAACGCTGAAGAATTTTCTGACAACCGCGAGCTACATTGTAGTGTTCTTCTCCCACAACCTTTGGTGTCAAAACTGTTGAAGTAGAGTCAAGTGGATCCACCGCTGGATAGATACCAAGTTCCGCAATAGATCGGTTCAATACCACTGTCGAATCAAGGTGCGCAAATGTGTTTGCTGGAGCTGGGTCAGTCAGATCATCCGCTGGTACATATACTGCCTGAACGGATGTAATAGAACCATTTTTTGTAGAGGCGATACGTTCCTGAAGGGCACCCATATCAGTCGCGAGAGTTGGCTGGTACCCTACCGCAGAAGGAATACGGCCAAGAAGTGCTGAAATTTCAGAACCCGCCTGCGTGAAACGGAAAATATTATCCACAAAGAGAAGTACATCGCGTTTTTCGACATCACGGAAATATTCCGCCATTGTAAGGCCTGTCAAGGCTACACGAGCACGAGGTCCTGGAGCTTCATTCATCTGACCGAATACCATTGCTGTTTTATCAATCACACCAGAATCCTTCATTTCATGATACAAATCATTTCCTTCACGAGTTCGTTCACCTACACCCGCAACCACAGAATATCCTCCGTGTTCAGAAGCGATATTGTGAATCAATTCTTGCATGATCACCGTTTTTCCCACTCCGGCACCACCAAAAAGTCCCACTTTTCCACCTTTCAACATTGGCGCAATAAGGTCAACCACCTTGATACCAGTTTCAAAAATTTCTGTCTGAGTAGAAAGTTCTTCAAATGAAGGAGATTTTCGATGAATTGGATCTTTGCGTTCAGATTTTGGAACTTCACCATCGTCGATAGGATCACCCAAAACATTAAACATACGACCAAGAACAGCTTCACCCACTGGCACAGAAATTGGAGCGCCAGTTGATACTACAGAGAGTCCGCGCTTTACACCTTCCACAGGATTCATGGCAATAGTACGAACCGTGCCATCACCAAGCTGCTGCTGAACTTCAAGAATGAGCTTTGAAGGCGCGCCCTGCACTTCAAGTGCTTCATAAATTTCTGGAACGTATCCATCATTGAAAGTAACATCAATTACCACACCGATAATTTTTGTGATAACACCTGTATGTTGAGTCATAAGAGAAAAAACTATTAAAACACGAAGATTATATAAAAAATCTCTGAAAAAGCAAAAAAATTTTTAAGAAATTTTTTACAAAAAAATCCCCACAAAAATTAGGGATTTTTACTTTCTGATAAAAATCGAGTTTCAATATAATGAGCAATTTTTTTAACAACCAATTTATATACAATCCAACACATCAGCGAAACCCAAAAAACAGTTCAGGCGATAAATAGTGTCATTACAAGCTTATCTGCTGTATCTGGATTCAATGAGAGAATACCAGAAGAATTATTAAAAAATTGTTCTGTCCATCAAAAAAGAAATCGTGTAATTGCATCATTTGTTTCTACTCAGAAAATTCTAAACATATCATCTCATATGAGTACGATGGGAGCAAAGAGAGTCCAATAGATTCAATAAAATATAAACATTATCATAATCATAAATGACCATATCACCACTTCATTCATAATATCTGCTTCTAAATTCCAAAACAATGAGCGCAAAAATGCCATCTTTGTTCATGGAGTAGGTCAATTTCTTCTTTTGTTTTCAATGAATGAGCTAGGGTTACCTTCGAATTTGATGAGCCAAATCTAGCAAATCTTGATAATTACTTTCAGAAGCAAAAGTTTATTGATAAAATGATTTTTTCAGAAGTTACAGAAAGTTATAAGATATTATAAAAAACTCGAGCTATTTGAAATTTCATTTCTCTCTTGCAAGAGATGCTTTCATTATAATGGTTTTTATTTTTTGTCAAATTTTCTACGAAAAAAATCCCAATATTTTTGGGCAAGGATTTTATTGTATTTATTTTTTCAAAAAGTCAAATATTTTTTCAAAAACACTCTTTCGGATGTTTTTGTTACCACTTTTCGCATATTCTGTCGAGGATAATTCCCGTCGCGACTCAGGCATTGAGACTTTCCGCTCCACCAAATCGCGGAATGGTGATTTTGTCAGTGATGTATGGCAAAATATTTGACCGAATCCCATGTGCTTCGTTTCCAATAATCAAAAATCCTTCTGGTAAGAATTTTTGCGTGTGAAGATT
>ERZ773070.1525-NODE-1525-length-14184-cov-28.178640_pt1 | contig 14184 bp, 10 predicted proteins | sample MGYA00580618_ERZ773070 | MGnify/ENA primary metagenome ERZ773070 (study PRJEB29015, sample SAMEA2738023) | human oral metagenome | biome: human oral; feature: human-associated habitat; material: dental | place: China | collected 2019 ...
AGCAAATCACCACCGCGGACACCACAGCAGATGTTCCCGGATGGTGGCGGAGGCTGCTCACCACGGATGGCTACGTCTCAATCGAGATCAGCAACGTCACCGGTGATGAGCCTCAAGCCGCTCCGCCTCCGGGGAGCCCAGAACCAACCATCACTCCGGGCCAAGAAGTGCAGCTGGAGGTGATGTTCACCCGCACCTCTCATGCCGTCGGCCGTGCCCCTCGCCAGGGGGTGAAAACCCACATCTGGGTTGTAACGGTCCGCGATGGCCTGGTGGTTGCTTTCGAACCGGATCAGAGCGACTAGAACACGGGCAGGCTCGCGGCTGGGGTGTGGGTAACTTCCCGGCCCGGGTGGCTCATACCTATAGCTACAGCGAAGACAAGGCCCCGCGGGGGCTGTGAGGAGGTTTGAGGAAATGAAGGATGCGGTTCTGGTTCATCGGTTGCTGCTGCACGCGGCATCGCAGCTTGAGAAGGCAGGTGAGGCTTGGGCCGACGATCTGCTGCTGGACGTGATTTCTGCCGGGTTCGAAGTTCAGCAGTTCATCGCCGCCGCCAACGTCAATGCCGAGACTGATATCACGGCTGATCTGGGGTGGCGTGATGCGATCCTGCAGGCGTTCGAGGTCGTGGCCGCCTGGTCTGCGGACACGACCGCGAAGGCGGCGTTTGCTATTCGGATGGACGACCTGCGCCGAGCGGCCACGTCGGGGAGTGCGTCGTGACTTCTGGGTGGGGCCGGGTTCGACAAATCATGTCGGAGCGACTGGCCGCAGGGAAACCGGTTTCGTTTCGGACGTGGCGGGCGGTTGTTGCGGCCGCGGCCGATGACCTGGCCCGTCAAGGACTGGATGATCCCGTACTGCGGTACGTGGCGCAGGTGGCGGCCGCCGCCAGGGATACCGTGGCCGGTGCCCCGCTGGGTGGAGACGATGTCGTGGTTGATGCTGTTCGCCGAGCTGCTTCCGAGTCGCCGGGGGTGGATCGCCCTGCTGTGGTAGAGGAGGTTCGGGCGGCTTTGTTGCTGGCCACTCATGTCGCCTCCAGGTCGGTGACGTTGGAATGGCAGGAACGTGTCCTCGACGCAGTGATGCGGGAATTGCTACCCACCCCTGGGGTGGAGTTGACGGTTCCGCGGGTGGCGTTGCGGGAGTGGCAGCACGCGGTCGCGTCGTTTCATGACGGCGTGTCTCCTCAGGGTGCAGCATGGCTGGCGATGGTGCAGTCAACTCTGCTGGCTCGAACTAGCCGGTGGCTTCGGCAGGTGGAGACGTCGCCTGGTGTGGACCTGAGACGGCTTGCTGTCGGGGTATGGAATGCCGAAACCGCGTGGCGAACAGCCCAGAAAGCTTGGGCTTCCGCTCGTGTCCTGGCGCCCGGTATTGGTGCCGGCGAGGCGGTGATGAATCAGGCCTGGGCAGGGGTTGTAGCCGCATTGCGGCGCGAGAAGTCCCCCGCGGTGTGGATGGCGGCAATGATTGACTCCGGGTTCGCTGGATCACTGACTGCCGCTCTTGCGATACGGGCACCCTCGGAGCTGGAATCACTGCTGACCAGGGTGGGCACGGAACTGGAGATCCTGGCCGATCCTCTGCACGGCATCACCCTCCACGACATTCCCCACACGCATGCTGAACTACCAGCAAAGCAACCAGGCGCTGCAACTACCCCACCCCCGTCTCCTTCCCTCTCCGTGGCCCGAGAGGTTCCTTCCCGATCGGCGAGGCGTGGGCCGCGACGTGAGGACGCAATAGTGGAGGTGTCGCGTGAGGGTAGCGGCCCGGAGGGGTGGCGTGAGATGGCGGCGATGCGGGATGCCGGGGTGATCGCTGCCGCCGCCCTGGCCGGTGATCCCGCCGCCAGCCGATTGACGGCAGAAGTTCCTTCCGAACGGCTGGAGCAGCTCGTCGCCCAAGGGCAGGCGGCGATCGCGCAGCTGGTGACCTGGTCGCAGCCCTTGGCAGAAGCCGCCATCGCTCGGATTGGTTACCGCAACCAGGACATCCGGCAGGATGTGATGGAGGCAGTAACCAAGGCGGCCCACAACTTCGACCCAGCCAAGGCGGGGCTGTCGACATACATGTATCAACAGGCCCGGTGGGCCGTGATGCATCACCTCAAAACCTTGGGTCGTGAACCAGCCCTGGAAGGTTTTGTGAGCGACGAGCAGGTGCGTGATGGTGAAGCCTTGGCGTCCGGGAAGACACGATCTGCTGAAACCGAGGCCATCAGGTCCGTGGAGATGACCCGGCTCATTACTCATATACGGCAGCTGCCGGAACTCGAGCAGCGTATCCTGACTGCACGTTTCGGCCTGGAGGGTCAAGCGCCGGCAACACAAGCAAGCGTCGGATGTGAGCTGGGGATTTCGGCCAAGTCGGTGGCGAAGCTCGAGCGAGCGGCCCTCACCAAGCTGCGCGGCGACCCCCAGCAGCCCGTGACCACGCAGACCGCTTCGATGTCGCAGTTGGCGGTGGAGTTACAGCGAGCCGCCCCCAAAGACCTGGTGGCGCGGCTACGACGCAACCTCGAGCAGCGGCGCAAGCTACAGCAACCACGCCCACTGATCGACGTGATCCGAGAAACCGCCACACGACAACGCCGTAGCTTGAAAACACGACCCGAACCAGCACGGAACCGCGGCGAGGAAGGACTGGAACGGTGATACAGAACCGAGTCCGCCGAACAGTGACATGGATCACCGGCCTGCTGGTTGCGGGCCTGGTGTTCTGGGCTGCTGATGTGTTCAGCTGCGGTTTCCGTGCCGCTAGTGGAGTAGCGAATCTGTTCGTGGCCGTCAACGCGGGCCTCTCGGCGGTGCAGACGCTGCAAGGTTTGTCGTGGGATTCAGCGGATCTGCTGTCGGGTGCAGTCGCGGTGCTGGTTGCCGTCCTGGGCTGGTGGTATTACCTGCTGGGTCGGCCGCAGCGCTCCGGTGAGGAACACGGCTCGGCCCGCTGGGGACGGCCCCGGGATCTGCGGCCATTGCTGAACAAGAATCCGGAAAGGAATCTGTGGTTCGCCCGGCAGGTGGGGTTGAGCCTTGACCGCGCCAAACGGCCGGAGCATCAACGAAATCTGAATGTGCTGGCGCTCGGGGCTTCGGGTTCGGGCAAGTCACGGTACTTCTTGGCTCCGAACCTGATCCGTGGGCTGGCATCAGGATTGGTGGTGGATCCAAAAGGCGAGTTGTTGGCCATGACCGGCGCGGCCCTGGGAAAGGCCGGGTATCGGATCCGGGTGCTGAATCTGGTGGACTTCGCCGCCAGCGATGGCTTCAACCCGCTGAGCTATCTCAGACCTGGGCATGCGCCAGAAGATGTTGCGCTGCTGGTTCGTAACATCATCACCAACACGACGGTCGAGGACCGGACGGGTGGGGATCCGTTCTGGGAACGCGCGGAGTCTGCTTTGATGACGGCGTTGATCGGGTTCGTGGTGGCCACTTACCCGAAACCCGAAAGGCATCTAGGGTCGGTGATGGATCTGTTGGGGCAGATGCGCGCCACCGGTGATCATCATGGCCCTTCCCCTGTGGATGCGATGTTTGCGGCCGCCGAGAATCATGCCGCGGCCAATGAGTTGCTGGGATTCGCGATCAATCAGTATCGCGTCTATGGCCAGGCGGCAGAAAAGACGGCAGCATCGATCATTGTGACTGCGGCTGCCCGGCTCGCCCCGCTGCACATCCCAGCGGTCCGCCAGCTGCTGGCTGCTGACGGCCTCGGTATCGATGAAGTTGGTTTCACTCCGACGATGCTGTACTTGGTGATCTCGGATGCTGACAAGCAGTTCAGCTGGCTGGCTGCCACGGTGTTCACCACATTCTTCCAGCGCTCAATCTGGCTGGCAGACCAGCAACCCGACCGTCAATTGCCGACCCCCGTCATGTGTTGGATGGATGAGTTCGCCAACATCGGAAGAATCCCGGACTTCGAGGTGCTGGCGGCAACAATCCGGTCCCGCGGCATCAGCTTCATCGCATGCGTGCAGGACATAGGCCAGGGCAAACGTCTCTACAAGGACGGCTGGACCAGCATTGTGGGTAACTGCGACACAGTCCTGTTCCTCGGCAGCGGTGACAGCGACACAAGGAAGTGGGTATCGGAACGACTGGGCAAGGAAACAATCCGCACTGTGGACACCTCAACTTCGCAGGGCCGTGGCGGCGGATCGTGGCAGCGTAAAACGATCGGCCGGGAACTGATGAGCGCCGATGAGATCGGACGCCTGCCCGGAAATCAGGCGATCGTCATGATCCGCGGTATTCCACCCCTCCGGGCGAAGAAACTCTCCCCCATCTCCGATAAATAAAACACTGGATAGAAAGAAAGGAGAAAACCAGTGAGCATGGACATTGTATTGAAGAAAAATCTCGCCCCAACTCATGTGCAGATTGCGGAACAGATTCAAGCAGCAATTGCCTGCGGGAATCTTCACATCGGGGAGGTCCTTCCGCCTGCGCGAGAACTCGCCCGTGATCTGCGGGTACCGGTGAGCACCACGCTCTGGGCCTATGCACAACTCGAGGCTGACGGCTGGTGCACCTGCTCCCCCGACAAGAAGACCACCGTCACAGCAGCCCATTCAAGGAACTACTGAACGAACAGCTGCGGGGCAGGGAGGCTATCGTACATAGATGCAGACCTGCCCCGCAGACAGACTCATCGTCGATAGCGGAAAGGGGTGAGTGGGATGTCTGAGGATGTTGAGGATCGGGTTTCTCGGCTGGCGGAGACGGTTGCTGAGTATGGGGAGACTTTGGGGAACCTCGGTTCGGTGACGGTTGAGCTTGCTGGGGAGGTTGAGTCGCTGCGGATTGTGCAGGAGCGGCTCCTCGAGGCCCAGGATCAGGAGCAGGGTCAGGATGGGTCGTTTTCGTCGGCGGGGTGTGGTGATGGGGGGTTGCGGCCGTGGACTAGGTCTCGGCTGCGGGGGCCGGAGTGTTGGGATCAGTTGGTGTTGTGGGTTGATGAGATGTGTTCGGCTCATGCGGTCACTGTTATTCCACGGTGCTGGTTTGCTCATGAGGGCCTGGTTCTTGAGCTTGAGGCGTTGCGGTCGGGGTGGGTGGCTGCGATGGCGCGGCACGAGGACAAGCCGTCTCGGGATTTGGCAGATTGGTACACCTATTTGTGGTGGCCGTTCTTGGCTCGTGTCGAAGAGGGCTTCGGTCGGTGTCGGCATGAGCATCAACCTGATCCGGCAGCCATGGTCACTGATCGCGCCTTTCTCCCTACTCCCCCGGCATCTGATAGTGAAACCAGCGAAGTCAGTGCAGCTAGTGCGGGCGGTTCTGCTAGTGCAGCTGTCTCGGCTAGTGCGGATAGTTCAGCTAGTGGGTCTAGTGTAGGTAGTTGACTACTGATCCTGCGGTGGCCGTCGGGGTGCGGTGGGGGTTGGTTGTCTAGAGATCCCGGCCGTGGTCTTGGTGGCGGTTTCGTGCTGGTTCGGGTCGTGTCTTCTCCTTGTTCTCCCGGAGTTCCTTGTTCTTTTGGAGTTGTTGTTTGCGTTGGGTGAGGGTTGTGATCTCGCGCAGCGTGTTGATGGTGGGGCCGCCCTTGTTGGCTTGGGTGATGCGCTGGATCTGATGGTCGATCCGGGCGATCGCGGCCGCGTGGGCCTGTTGTTGGGCGAGTACTTGGGTGCGTTCGATCTTCGGTAGGTTCCAGGTGCGCAGCTGGGTGGTGAGTTCTTGGATTTCTGCGTCGAGTCGCTGGGCAGCGTGGATACGGTCGATGATGTTCTGGCCGGGTTGCAGGGCGGTGGTGTGTAGGGCTTTCTGCTGTTTGCGGGCGGCGGCGATCCGGCGGGTGAGTCGCTGACGTTTCGGTGCGGTCGCGGCCCGGTCGGCGAGGTCCCGGAGTCGACGTTTGATACGGGACGCGGTGATCGTGGCCTCGACGTGGCGGTCTCGGAGGGCATTGACCTGTTTGCTGGGTTGCCGGGATGCTTGCGCCGGCGCAGCGGGTTGTGTCCTGGATGCTGCTGTTGGGGTTTTCTTCAGGGTGGCGGCTTTGACCGGCACGGACGGTTCCGGTGTGGCCGCGGGCTCGGGTTGGGTGCGGGTGGCAGCACCGGGACGGTTTTTGACGCGGTCAAGGACGTGTTGGGCTTGTTGGATGGCCTCGCTGGGTGTGGAGTGCGTCCTGACTGTTGGGGTGTGGTGGGGGTTGTTGACGGGTGCAGGTCGTTGCTGCCGGGCTGCGGCTTCGTGGGTTTCGCGGGTGACGAGTTCGCGGATCCACTCGGTTTGGTCGCTGCGGTGCTCGGCGTCGGTGATGCATGCTGTTGCGTGGTGGATGTGTTCTGGCCACTGATCGTGGGGTAGGGCTGCGATAAGAGTCGCGGCTTGACGAGCGACGGCGACGGTGGCGTTGGCGTCGTGGTCTGCAAGTTGATCGGTGCGGGCGTTGACGAGTCGGGTGATGAGGCGTCCGGCCAGGGTGGGGGCGGATTCACCAAGAGCGAGTGGGGCTTGGAGTCGGGCTGCCCCGCCTGGGCGTTGGAAGAGCTCGGCTGGGTCTTTGACGGGCCGCGGGTCATCTGTTGGGGGGATGAGCGGGAATTCGCGGGCGGTGATCCCAGCTGCCGTGTACCGTTCGAAGTCTTTCGCGGCGGCTTTCATCCCAGCGGTATCGCTGTCGGTGGCTTCCCACACTGTTCGGGTGTGGGTGGCGATCTGGTTGGCTTGGGATTGGGTGAGGGCGGTGCCGAGGGGGGCGATACCAACGGCTTTGCCTTCGGTGGCGAGGGTGATTGCGAGGGCGTCGAGGGGACCTTCGACACGGACCAGTTCGGCGCCGGCGTCGACCAGGTGTTGGTACTCGGCCAGCCCGAAGAGGACATCGCCTTTGTGGAAGACCCGGGTGGTGGGGGTGTTGATGTACTTCGGTACTTGAGGGCCAGCACCTGGTGCGGCTCGCCCCACGAATCCGACGAGGTCACCGCCGCGGTCGTGGATCCCGAGGATGAGACGGTCACGGAACACGTCGATCAGTTGCTGGCCGCGTCCCCATTTCACCAAGCCGGCGTCGAGGAGTTCTTGGTCGGTGGCGCCTTGTTGACGGAGGTGCCGGAGAAGCACATTCCTGGGGGGTGCGTAGCCGACGATCACGCCTTCCTGGTCGGTGAGGTCGGTGCCGAGTCGGTTTGTCATGTAGGTGGCGGCCCCCGAACCGGTGTAGTGGCTGCGGTAGAAATCGGCAGCGAGCTGGTGGAGGGCGATGATCCTTTCCCGGGAGGTTCCTTCCTCCACTTGTGTGGGATGGCTTGTCCTCACCGGCGGCTGGTCGCTACCGCCGGGCTCTGCTTCCGGAACGGTTTCTTCGTGATCTTGGTGGGGCCGGGTTGATGGCAGCGTGGTGAAATCGAGGTTGGTTTCGGGGTTGTGGAGGTGGTCTATGGCCTCGTTGTCGGGTTCTGGAACTGGATCATCGAACCCCTCGTCGATGGCTGGCCCGGAATGCTCTGCCGGCAGGGACTGGAAGTCAACACCGGTTTCAGGATCGTGCAGCGCGTCCACGGGATTCGGCTCTGGTGGCTCAAGAACGTCATGAATGCGTTGGGTCAGCAACGGTGCGAGACCTTCAGCCTCGATGCCGTCAGGAATGAGAGACGCAGCGGTGGCGACCAGGACACGAGGGTCATGGCCTTCCTCGATGGCAGCGTTGATGGCGACGACAAGCTGGGTCCACTCGGGCAGGACACGAGCTTGATCCATGACGTCTCCGGGAACGTGTTCTGCCAGTATCTTGACCCAGTCAGGATCCTGCTGGACGACGTGATCGGGGTTCCGGAGCCGGTACCACAGGGCGGCTGCGGGGTGTTCGGTGGGGAGGGGGCCTTGTTGTAGGGCTTCGTGGAGGTTGTCGTCGACGTTGATGCCTGCTTGTGCGCGTGCGTTGAGGCGGGCGTGGAGCACGGGCCAGTAGGGATCGTTGATGACGGCTTGTGGCAGCTGCCAGCGGTTGGTGTGGGTGCCGGTGTGGTGGGCGGCACGATCCCGCAGCTGGTATTGCCATTGGCGTTCGTTGACGAATTGTGCTTTCGGGCCGAGGGGGGTGAGGTCGGAGTCGGGGACACCAACACTGGCGCGGAAGAGGGCCATGTCGCTGACCAGGTCGGGGGCGTCCAGGTAGGGGCGACTCCATGCGGGTGCGGTCTCGGGTTGGTTGAGCCACTCGGTGACCAGGTCACGCATTCTGGTGGCGGTTTCGGTGACCAGGTCGTGGCGGTGGTGGAGGTATTCCTGCCATTCGGGTGGCAGGAGACCGGCTACGGGGTCGGGGATGTGCCACAGGCTTGGTAGGGGTCCGCCACCGCGCAGGTCGATGTGGTTTTTGGCGAGTCGCCAGGTCATGACGGCTACGGGGTTACGGGCGTCTCCCATGGGACGTGATGCCAACGCGACGTCGAAGATGGAGCAGGCGTCGCGGCTGGTGAGTTCGAGAGCGAGCATCTGGGTACGCAACTCGGTGTAGCCTCGCATGTCCTGGGCTCCTGGGATCCGTTCCTCGATGTGTTCATCGATCCGGGCACAGGTTTCTTCGCCGGCGACGGCGGCGAGGCCACTGGCGATGCTGTCTTGCCAGATCGTGGCGTGGTGTTGCAGGAGGAGTTGTGGATCTTCGGCGAGTCGGGTTTGGGTGGTTGCCGAGACGGCTTGACCATCACGGCTGAAGAGCGCTTCGAGAACTTCAACGGGGGTGGGGGGTTCGAGGGTTTCCATGAAGATGCCGGATTCCTCGGCGGCTCCGGTGGTCACCCAGGTGTGGTTTTCGTGGCGGCCGCGTGACATTGCCACGTACAGGTTCTGGCGGCTTTCCACGCCGGTGATGAGGGTGTGGGTGAAGTCGACGGTGATGCCTTGGGCGGAGTGGCTGGTGCCGGCGTAGCCCAGTTCACAGGATTCGGTGACGTACTTGGCGGGCAGGGTGGCTGCTAGGCCGTGTTCGGTGCCTTGTACTTGTAGGGAGCCGTCATCGTTGACGTGGACGACGCGCCAGCGTTGCCGGTTCTTCACATAGTCGGTAGCCGACACCGTGAGGTTACGGTCGTTGGTGCGGGTGACGATGATGTCTCCGGTGCTGGCGTGGTTTCCATCACGCAACGCCACCGATGCCCCGTCGCCGTCGACGACACCGGTGGTGATGAGGTGTTGGCGGGCGAGACGATTCAGCCGGGTGGCATCTTCGTTGGTGGCGGTGATCATCACTGTTTCCCAACCACGGTCGATGTCTGCTTGCCAGGCGGCGGTGATGACTTCGCTGGCGACCTCGTCGGCGACGGTGTGGATCCGGTCGTGGTCGAGGTAGTAGCCAAGCGCGTCGGTGTTGCCTTCGCGTAGGGACAAGGATGCGGCGGCTTCGTCGGGATCGACGAAACGCATGACTTCATCGAGGGTGACGGTGGCGACGGTGTCGTCGGCGGCGATGTCGCGGAGCACGCCGCCGGCGGCGACTGCGGCGAGTTGTTGGTGATCACCAATGAGTCGTATGGAGGCGCCACGCGAGGTCGCGAAGCTGATGAGTTCGGCGAGTTCGAATGTGCCGGCCATGCCGGCCTCGTCAACCACGACGAGGCTGCCGGCGTTGATGTTCTCGGCCCATGCCGGCAGTGCGGTTCCGTGGGTGAGAGCGGCTGTCAGCGACGCGATCGTGCCGCCCGGGGCGTCCATGGCCGTCTGCAATCCATCAACAGCAACGTGAGTGGGAGCAGCCGCGATCACGGTGCCGCCACCGTTCTCCCACGCCCTGGCGAGGACCCGCATGGCCGTGGTTTTCCCTGTGCCGGCCGGAGCCAGAGCGAGCTGCACCCGGCTACCAGAAGTCGCGAACTCGCGTACCAGGCGGGTTTGCTGCGGATTCAACTCAACGCCGTTGGCAACTGATTCCAGTAGCGCAACGGTGACGGCTTCTTCCCCAACGGTGGCGCCATCTTGGCTGCGGGCGGTCTCCCGAATGAACTCCTCGGCTTCGAGGATCCGGCAGCTGGTGTAGCGCAGCTGGTGGACCCGCTCATACATGGACGCGCCATCACTGCGCCGCAACTCAGCCGGCACTTCGATCGCCGCTTCGGGATCTGTCACAACCGGAATCGACTGCTGTTCAACAACAGCATCAATGACACGCGCCACCAGGTCGTGATACTGCCCAGCCGCCACACCGAGGCCACGAACCTGCCGTTCTGTCTCCGCGGTGACGTGCTGAATCTGCCACGTCGCACGCCGTTCTTCGAGTGCCCCCACGACCCGTTCGGCCACTCGATCGACCAGGACCGTATCAACCATTCGGGTTCTGGTTCGCCGGTTTAACACCCCAGCCGCCATGTCATCGACCAGGGATTCGCCGCCTAGGATCTCGACTGCTTGGCTGCGCCAGGTAGCGCGCTGCTCAGCCAGGGAACGGGGTTCGTGTTTCGCTTCCCTGGTTTCCAAGGTTGCTTGCTGCGCCAATGCGAGTGTCTCCACCGGTGTGGGTGGCCGCAAGTGACGCTGCTCGAAAGCGGCCACCAACTCTTCCTGACGTGCGGTGATTGCATCACGACGGGTTGACCATGCTTCGATCAATTCCTGCGGAATCCCGTCGATCTCACGGATCGGTCGCCGCCCAGAATCCGACTCTCGAATCCGAAACCCAACCCCCAACTTGTCGGTCAGGATCCGCTCCATACTGGAGTTGTACCGCTCCGACGCTGCAACCATCAGCTGGTAGATCACACGACCATCCAACGCAAGCCATGCCCCATCCGCTGCGTCTTGGACCTTGTTGGAGATCGCAACATGGGTGTGGAGATCAGGATCCCCCGCCCGGGAATCCCGATGCACGAACTGCGCTGCCAACAACCCCTTCGTCTCAACCTGACGTGCCCCACGAACCCCCCGCCGCGTGTAGGCAGCCTGCTGCTCCAACCACGCAACAGCATCCTGCACAGCCTCGTCCTGGGCCTGCTCAATCACCCCAGCGACCTCACGACCTGCGATCGCCCACAACGCCGAAACCGACTTCACAGGGCTGAAGGTCACATCGAACCCGGCACAGGATCGGCCCCCGTCGCCCCGCAACTCCTGCTTCAGATGCCCGTCGAGTTCCTGCCTGCTGAGTGGTTTACGGCCGTACCGTTTGATGAACGTTTTCTCCGCAAGTACGGTGCGGATTCCCGCTCGAACCTCATCAGGGATCCGCGCCCCCCGGCGTCGCCCGTGCTCCTCATTCCACGCGGTGTACGCACGCCGTAGCAAGTCGTGGAACTGGCCACTGGTGCCGTCCTTGAACACCCGACCCAGCTGCGACGCCTTCAACGCCTTCTCTGGTTTCATCCCTGCTTCGAGTGCTTGCTTCTCGATCGCATCAGCCTCCGGGTGGCGACCCGACCCGAACAGGGCACGCATCTGATCTTCACGCACCACCGACCCAACAGCGACGGCGAACTCGTCACCAAACTCCTCCAACCCCTGCAAACCTTTACCCAGCCAGCGCCCCGGCGACTCCCCCTTCTCCGCGTAATACTCGGCCAGCTTCTGGCGTCCAAGGTTCGTGTCATCGAACGCCGCCACCTGCTTCGTCAGGTACTCATACCCATCCCCCGCCGATATCTTATGCAGCGAAGCAGTCACCAGGATCCACCTCCCTCCCATCCCCTTCCCTGACCAGGGACTCCAGCATACATGTCCGAAGTGCAAGAGGTGTGTCGGATGAAGACAGAAAAATTCGTGGGGCGGTGTTAGGAGGGCAGAGAATGAGGGTGAGGTAGGATGTTAGGACTGGAACATTGACGAGTTCGGAGGTTGTCATGGCGGTTGCTGCTAGAGAACAGGCGAGAAAAGCACAGGCAGAGAGACGACGGAAGCTGCTGGAAACGGAGAAGAAGATCGAGAAGGCCCTGTCCGCCTTCTACCGCGCCACCACCCGGCTGGAAGCAGCACGCGCGAAGGTTGTGTCTGCTGAGCAGGCGCAAGCCAAAACCGTTCAAGACCTCGCTGCCCTGGTCGACGACCACACCGAGGTCGCCGAGCTGTGCCAGCTCGAACTCGCAGAAGTACGCCGCCTCCTCCGCGTCACCGTCCCGCCGGAAACCCCGACCGCAGCTGAGGAAGCATCTTCGGTCGAGGCCTCCCCCACCCCGGAGTCGCCCGAGGAAACCGACGCCGAACAGGAACCGGTCGAAGAAGAGAAGCCCGGCGATGGCTTCAGTGGATGAACTCCGGCCCTTCCTCGAAGACCCGGCAGTCATCGAACGGTGGCGGAACCTGATCTCCGCCACAACACTTGACTCCGGCTGCCGCATCTGGACCGGAGCAATCTCCAGCAAAGGGCATGGACGATTCTGGGTCGGACAACGAACCGACGGTCGCGACCTAGTCATGATCGCCCACCGCTTCGGCTACGCCATCACCTACGGGCTCGACGCGCTCCTAGCCGCCGACGTCATCCGTCACCTCTGTGACGAACCCTCCTGCCAAACCCCAACCCACTGGGCTGCCGGCACCGCTGCCGAAAACACCACAGACTGGTGGCAACGCCACCACACCCCCGGCTCCCCCCTACGAGACACCCGCGGCCCCCGCGGCCGCGCCGAAGCCCTCCGCACAGCCGCCCTCACCGGCACCAACCTCCAAACAACCGCCAACACCGGACTCCCCCTCGGCGACCGACTCCAACCCACCCTCTGGTGAAAATCTAGTAAGCAAGCGTTGGGACAAACACCCGGGTCTATCCTCATGTCATGAACACTGACATGAACAAAACCTTGGAAGCGGTGGCGGGGTTCCTTCGCCAGGCCCCAGAAGGCAGGACAGCGAAGGAACGCGCAGACCTCCTGGTCGAGGTCATACAAGCCGTCTACGATGACGTGAAGTTCCGGCACCCCGAAGGCGAAGGCCTCGACGGCCGAGACGGCCCCCAACGCGCAGGTATCGGCGTCATCCTCGACGCCGCGAAAGACTACCAAGTCGAGGCCTGGAGAATGTCCCACACCAACGACGCCCGATGAGACCCTCCTGAAGCCTCGTGTTCGGAATGTGTCAACTCGGTTGTGTCCATTGGGGGGGTTTGCGTCCCCAGGACGCGCGGCCTGCTTCGGCGAGTCGGTTCTTCACTGCTTGTTTTGAGCAGTGAAGTTGTCTCGCGATTCGTTCTTGGGACAGTCCCTGTTCGTGTAGCCGGAGAACGGTTTCCAGGGAGACTACGTTCTTCGGGCCGCGGCGACGTCCGTCAGGCCCCAAAGCCTTACGGACTGTGTGCTCGCTGACGTCGAGCTCCGCGGCGATCGCCCGCCAGGACATGCCGGCGGCCCGGTACTGCTGGGCCTGCTCAATGTCTGTCGCATCCAGCAACCGCGACCGGGACGTCTTGGCTCTCGTGGCTGGGGCTGGGGTTTCCTCGACGACGTCGACGTCGCACACCTCCAGGGCCCGGGCGACAGCAGCCCACCACCATCCTGTGGGTAAGTGCTGCCGGTCGGCAGGAATCCGGATGGTCTCGTGTGCAACCACCCACGACCGCGCCTGCGTGTCTCGTCGCTCAGCGAGCTCCGCGAGAACCTCGCCCAACACCTCAGGCGCCTCGACGGCGTCGGATTCCCAGGCCCGAACATCCCTCGGGGAAACATCGAGCCCGTGTAGATGTCTCAGATACGCGGCCAGCTCTGCGGGTGAGCATCCGAGCCCGAGGCGTTTCGCGCGCCACACCAATCCGATCACAGCCCGCCTCCTTGCTTGGGTAGTACGCGACGGCTCCGGCTGCTGCCGCGCGTCTCAATAGAACCTGACCTGGACACCCGCCAGCTGCTCCTCTCGTGTTTCATGCTACGGCCGCCCCGAGGGCAGCTATTGTTGGTGGCGCTCCCTGGGGCAGGCCGTCCGGGTCTAGACGTGCGGTGGGCGTGGGCTCCCCCGCCAGGGCGGGACCTGCTAGACCAGGCGTTTCTTCCCACGCCCCGGCCCCTGTCAGCTACGCAGGAGCTGACAGGGGCATCGCGCACTTCTTCCCCTTTCACGTTGACCGTTCCCCCCGGCCCCTTCTGTGGGGCCGGGGGGAACGTTGTCAGCGGATGGCGGTGCGGGGGTCGATCTCCCCCGCACCGATCAGTTCGGCGACTTCCTTGGCGGTAATGCCGGGATGGTACTGGGTCCACTCAGCGGCCAGGTCGTAGGCGTCAAGTCTGAGGGCGGCACACACCCA